>Ga0210399_10003251_pt1 | contig 12650 bp, 9 predicted proteins | sample IncBWC14MmetaG_FD_150865 | JGI IMG/M metagenome (GOLD analysis project Ga0210399, IMG submission 150865) | Forest soil microbial communities from Barre Woods Harvard Forest LTER site, Petersham, Massachusetts, United States - Inc-BW-C-14-M | ecosystem: Environmental > Terrestrial > Soil >... | reverse complement strand
CACGCTGTTGCTGGGGTCGGCGCACGGTCACGCCATCGCGAAGGCCATCGAATTCAGATCGGACGAAGTGTTGCAGGTTGAACAGGGGTCGCTGTACCCGGCGCTGCACCGGCTGATTAAGCGGGGATGGATTTCGGTCGAGGACGGGACCTCGGAGAACAATCGGCGCGCGAAGTTCTACCGGCTGACGCGCAAAGGCCGTCGGCAACTCGCGGTTGAAACGAGCAAGTGGGACAAGCTGGCGCACGCGATCGGTAGGATTCTACGGCCGGCGGAGGAGGAGGGCAAACCATGAGACGGCGCAAGCGCATGCTCGAAGATCTTGACCAGGCGATTCGCGAGCACATCGACAGGGAAACGCAGGACAACATCGCGCGTGGGATGCCGCCGGAGGAAGCGCGCTACGCGGCGGTGCGGAAGTTCGGCAACGTGACGCGCGTCAGGGAGGAGACGCGAGAGGTATGGAGTTTCCCTAGGTTCGAAGAGCTGCTGCAGGACATCCGCTACGGCCTGCGATTGCTGAGAATATCGCCGGGATTCACGTGCGTGGCGATTCTTACGCTAGCGCTGGGAATTGGGGCGAACACGGCGATTTATACGTTGATTGATGCGGTGATGCTGCGGATGCTGCCTGTGAAAAATCCGCAAGAGCTGGTTTCGTTGAATCTTGCCGGCCCACTTGACACGCAGTTTCCGCGGGACGTCGACGGGGATTTCTCGACGGAGTTTCCATACCCCGCGTTCGTGCAAATGCGCGAACACAATCAAGTGCTATCAGCGCTGTTTGCTTTCAAGGACACGGGGCGATTGAGCGTTCTGGTGAACGGCAACGCAGAGATTGTGCACGGGCAACTTGTGACGTCCAATTATTTTTCGGCGCTCGGAGTTCGCGCCGCGCAGGGCCGGGATTTTGCTCCTGACGAGGATGCAGCCGGAGCGGAGTCGGTTGCGATTGTCAGCTACGGATACTGGCAAAGCCATTTCGGCGGCGAGGCGTCTGTTTTAGGGCGCCAGATTTTGGTCAACGGGGCGCCGGTGACCATCATCGGGGTTGCGGCCCCAGAGTTTTTTGGGTTGCAAGCCGGAAGCGCGGTGGATCTTTACATGACGATGACGATGCAGCCGCAGATCATGCCGCACGTTGCAGAAGACCCGGGCACGTCCGCATTCGCTGCGACCGACGTGTGGTGGATTCAGTTAATGGGACGACTGAAGCCGGGAGTGACGGCGGAACAGGCGCGCGCGAATCTTGACGTGATTTATCGTCCGGCGGTTCTTCAAGGGTTGCGGCCAGAAGCGGGCAGCGGGCCACTCATTCCGCCGGCGCTTGAACTAGTGCCGGCGGGCGGCGGGCTCAGCGGGCTGCGAAATACATTTTCGAAGCCGCTCGCGATTTTGATGATTGTTGTGGGAATCGTGTTGTTGATCGCTTGCGTGAATATGGCGAATTTGTTGCTGGTTCGGTCTTCGGCGCGCGCGAAGGAAATTGCGGTGCGGCTGTCCTTGGGAGCGTCGCGAGGGAGGCTGATAAGACAACTGCTTTTGGAAAGTGTGCTGCTTTCGGCGTTTGGTGGGTTGCTGGGACTCGTCTTTGCTTATTGGGGATGCAATGCGCTGGTGGCGATGATGCAGCACGCAAACAATCCACTCTCGATTGACGTGCATCCCGATTTGAACGTGCTTGCGTTCACGGCCGTGGCCTGCATTGTGACGGGTATTCTTTTCGGGCTCACGCCGGCGCTTCGTGCGACGCGAGTTGAGCTGACGCCGGCGCTGAAGCAAACTGCCGCGACGCTCAGGACGACGCGCGACAAGATATACACGACGAAGACGCTCGTGGTGGCGCAAGTGGCGTTTTCGGTGGTGCTGCTCTTCTGCGCGGGGCTTTTTGTATGGACGCTGATGAATCTGGAAACGATGAACGTCGGGTTCTCGCGCGACAATTTGCTGCTCTTCGGAGTTTCGCCGAACAACGGGGGATATAAGGGGCGGCGGTACGCCGATCTTTGCCGCGAAATTCAGAGTCGCGTCGCGCAACTGCCCGGCGTGAAGTCGGCGACTTCGTCGTTGATTCTGCTGCTGAGTGGGAACATGTGGCTCGGCAGTATTAAAGTGCCTGGATATAGCGCAAGGCCCAATGAGAACACGAGCGTCTCCGTCCTGCCGGTGGGCGACGGCTTTCTTTCGACGATGGGAATTCCGCTGCTGCAGGGGCGGGATCTGAGTCCGCGCGATGATGAGAGTGCGCCGAAGGTGGCGTTAGTTAACGAGACGCTGGCGCGGAAGTATTGGCCGAACGAGAATCCGCTTGGGCGGCATTTCACGCTGAGGAACGTAGACATGGAGGTTGTCGGAATCGTCGCAGACGCAAAATATACAAGCCTGCGGCGCGATATTCCGCCGACTGTCTACTATCCCTACGTGCAACAGATGGACAGCATGCCGCAGATGCATTTCGAAATGCGTACGGCGGGCGACGCGAGCGCGCTGATTTCGAGCGTGCGACAGGTCGTGGCGTCGATCGACAATCGATTGCCACTGTTTGATGTGCGAACACAGACGCAGCAGATTGACGACCTGCTTTATCAGGAGCGGCTGTTTGCAAAGCTGGTGGGATTTTTCGCGACGCTGGCGCTGGCACTGGTGTGCGTGGGGCTGTACGGAGTGATGTCGTACAGCGTGGCGCGGCGGACGAGCGAGATTGGGATTCGGATGGCGCTGGGTGCCAACCGCAGTAACGTCCTAAACATGGTTCTCCGCGGTGCGTTCTTGCAGGTCGGCATCGGCCTGTGCATTGGCACTCCGTTGGCGATCCTTTGCGGCCGCTACTTGGCCCATCAGCTCTACGGCGTGGGCCGCTTCGATCCGCTCGTGCTCGGCGGAGCGACCGTAGTTCTAAGTGTCTGCGCCCTGCTTGCCGGATTTTTACCCGCACACCGTGCCGCTTCCATTGAACCAGTAGAAGCACTGCGGAGCGAGTAGCTGGGTTATGTCCTGCATGGCGACTGTTTTCGCAATCCAAAACCAGATCAGTTCTCGCCAACGGGTAGACAGAGAACTTTGCTCGTCGGAGCTCTCCGTCCGGAATTTCTAGGTCGACGCCCTTTCGCGAAGACTCTTCCCGGGCAACCTGGAAGTTATCAGCTGGCCCGCTGCGTTAGTATTGACAAACGCCCTTATCTCACCAAACTGGCATACGCCCCCGGATGGTCGGCTACTCTGAAGTTGAGGTCTCACCGGGAAATCCCAATAGACGGATTGCCCGTAACCCGGGATTAGGGTCGGGCGCGTTTCTGTTTGTGCGCTATGCGCTCTGAACCGATCCTCATGCTTGAAGTTCGCTCAGGATCTTCATCAGGTCGCTGACTTGCATATCCTCCAGCGAGCGCACTGCATTCTTGATCTTTTGGCGCGATATTTCGTTGGCGTGACCGGCGGCCAGCTTATCGAACTTCGCATCTATTTCGTTCCAGCTGAACGGTCGAATAGGATCCCCAGCGAAGTCTGAGATTTCGTGGGTGAACCACTCGCCGCTCGTGAGCCGGACTGTCACCCGGCTCGGGAGTTCGGCCGGGTAGCGTGCGGTAAAGCCATCGTCGGGTCTCACTGTGACCTTCTGAAGCAGGTCTTGGACATCGCTCCTCGCAATTCGGCTGGCCTCGAGCTGCGCCGTCCCCACATCGCCATCGAGGAGTGCGACAGCGATGAGGTAGGGAAGGCTGTGGTCGGCGTCCTCCTTCGTGTGGACATTTTTCTTTGGACCGAAGCGTCCACCGCCGGTGAAATCGTAAGCGTCCTGGAAAACATCCGCCTCGATGCTCACAATGTTTGCCGGATCAAACGGGTGGGCCTTGTGCAATTCGAGCGTACAAAAGACGGCTGATTGTGCGGGAATCGCGGTGTTGTAGGTCTTCAAAACGAGCCGGTCGAAGCAATCCAGTTTCACATTGTCCCAGTCGACCTGGATCGACTTGCCGAGCGCCTGCGCGAGCCCGTTTGGTCCCTCAACGACGTACTTCGGGCCGGTCACCCCGCGGGATGCAAGGAAGACCCCGTGCATAGAGGCCAACGCTACCTGCGACGAGTTCAAGCCCTTCCATTGCGAGATTGGTGTCGTGCGCACAACCAACAGGGGAATGACGTCACCGCAAATTTCGATAGCCGCCGCGGTTCGTGCCTCGTCCAGTTGGAGCGCTTTGGACACTCCGGCCGCTATTGAGAATGCGAGCTGCGTTGTAAAGTCAAACCCATCGGCCATGAATGGAGCGTTGCTAGTGAGTTCCGACTCCACTTGGTAGGCAACCGCCAGGCCGGTCAAGAATTCTTTGCCTGATCGTCCCGCGTGCTCGGAGGCGGCGAGGACCGATGCAAGGTTGTCCGACGGGTGACAGAGCTCTTCCCCGCCAAGATAACTGTCCATGAAGTCGATGTACCGGACGAGCGCCGTGTTGTACTGGGTTGCGTAGACTACGTTGGCGCGTCCGCCACCGATCAAAGTGCATCGAGCGTCCGAACCGCCGAACTGTTTTGCTTGTTCCAGACACGCCGCGATCGGAGGCACTCCGAGGGCGGTGATGGCGCATCCCAAAGAATCAAGCACGCTCACTTTGAGGCGTTCCCGCCGCTCGGGAGTAAGGTCCTCGTAGGTCACCCTGCGGGCGAACTTCGCGATACCCTGAGCCTGGCTGTCGCCAATCATGATCGGCTTAGGCTTCTCTGCAGAGCGGCCCGCCGGTTGGCTCGCAGCTTGAGCCGGAGCAGTTAACGACGTCTTACGATCCTGCTGGGGGGTTGCACCGTGTGCGCTCATTGAGTTTCGACTCCAGTTGAATCCGGCGATCGAGAAGACCGCTTTTCAGGTGGTCAATATCCACCCCAGAAATGGAATCCGGCGGGTCGTGCGTGCCCTGTCGGAGTTTGCCGCAAAAGTTGAATCCCTGCTAAATCGGATTCTCCTCGAAAAGGCGGGCAACGAGGACGGAATCGAGATACGCTCGAACCTCAACGATCGTGCCATTCACAAATCGACATATCCAGCAATACCGGTTATCGAACCTGAAACCGTTTTTGGCGGTGGCGTCGGAATGCAGCTCGACCACCGCCCAGTCACCACTTACGAGCGCATGTTCCACACGCAGTTCCGCACCTTTCGGTAGAACCTTTGCCAACTTTTCAAATGTATGTGCGAGGAACTCGGCCTTGCCGTGATAGTGACCGGCAAGAGGATGTGTTCCCTCGACGATCCAATCCACGTTGTCCGCCACATGGTCGAAGAACCCTTTGCCATCACCAGATTCCAGGTTTTTGAAAATCTCGCGAACGTAAGCAGTGCTCAACTCCTGAGGTACAGCAGATCGTGCAGTGGACATCTTAAGTGACCTCCTTCGCATATCGTGATCCAAAGGTGTAGGGCCTTCGCAGCGCTAATCTGGCCAGCCACATAACTCACTTCTCCACGGTGCGTCGGGCAGTTAGCTCGACCGAACGTTGTATCTGATCACCCAGGGCTTGTCGGCAGGAACTTCAACGACGCTGAGGCCCACGGTTACTTTTCGGATGTCGGGCATGCTCTCGTCCGAGATGTAAGTTTCAGGAGGTTAGTTAGTTGATGCGTGGGCCAGGACAAGGATATTTGTACTCCCGTCCGAAGCGCACGTCAAGGAGCGGATCACGAGCAAACCGGAAGTTGTCGGTTCCTCTTTCGGATTAGTACCGCCAAACGCGCTTGTATTGACTGGACTGGCAAACTTCTGGATGGTCGGCAACCCTTCCCTTGCCGGATTTATGGAAGGTTCCCCGTAACCCAACCACAATCAGGCGCAAGCGCCAACAGCCTCAGCGCTCCGCATCGAGAAAGCGACCTGTGTGTAAAAGATTGCGGAGGAGCCGTCCCATAGCGATGAATCTGCTCGCATACGGCGCTTATCGCCAAACTGGCGCACTAGCCGATCCAGCTTGCTAGAATTTGTCTCTAGCGCGGCACTGAGGGCGGCAACATAAATGGCACGCCGCGGTCCGCGTTCAACTGTACAGTCTTCTCAAAATCAATGCGCTCGAAGGGCAGGGAGTTTTGGCCGCCATACGTGGTCGTGTAATGCAATTCGCCGTCTTTAACCCAATAGTCCGTGAGGCCGTACATGGATCCGTCCCGCAACTGCAACAAAGTGACGGGGCGCTCGGGTTTCATACCATTTTGTGATGGCGTGGGTGTGCCGTTGAAGTTCGGTATCTCGTTTGTCGCGTCCGAATTTACGGGCGGATCCGCCAGGTATGGTTCGGCTGGAGGTTGGACCGTTAAGTCGCGTACCGTCCCACGTTCAAACCATGCTGTGCCGCCGGATGCCGGGCCGTACGACAGGGGTCCAGTAAACCAGCCAAAGAAAAATGGATCGAAAAAGAAGTCATTGTTGGAACAGTTCCAATTGTTGCCGAAACGGAAATGATACTCGATCCATCCGTAGGGGCATCCGCCAAGGCCGAAAGCCCTGCGTCGGGGGAAGAAACTGATGGGATGTCGGAAAACGAACCGATTGCTCGGCTGACGGTCCAACACGCGCGGGACGGATTCCGGCGACGGAGTAACTTTCCCGTGCTCCGGTGGTGCCGCCGGCCTGGCTCCCTGGCCGGGATGTCCAAAGATACGAGCGAAAGAGTGCCCAATGGAACGCCCTGAGGAGTGTCCTGAAGAAGATCCTCCCGCCGAGTGTCCACCATGTCCGCCGGATCCGCCGTGTCCTGCGCCCGGCCCACCGGCGCGCACCCGAGTCGTTGTCATCGCCAAGGATCCTGCGAGGATGAGCGTCAATGCGCGAGCCGCGTACTCCATGACGAATCGCTCCGGCTATCAGCAGGGTACTCCAGAGTTTTTGTGATTTCCACTATCTACGCCGCGATCGTCCGAAGCTTGGCTAAACATCGGTGCGACAGACGCAAAATCGGAGGCCTCATGCTCACTAGCGGATGGTCGGCTCCACGGAAGTCATCCAGGAACGGGGTTCAGGTCCACCAGCAAATTCGCGTTTGAGCCCGAGCAAGGGCTTGGAGAATTTCGGTTCTTCCTATATCGGCAGCGAGGTTTTTGCCCAAGCGGCTGCTCTGGCTCTCCGGTTTTGACATACAGAATCCGTCGGCGACGTTGTAGGCGCCGCGGGCAATTTGGCTGATCTACGCATTCAACCGGATGGCCGGCAGCTACGGATACAAAATTCAAATTGCTAAGACGTGTGTACTGATGAGACACAAAAAGATGATTCGCTCCGTTTATCGTGAGAAAAACCTTGACGAATTTATTTTTAAGGGTGAGTGTAGGCTCGGCGGCATAAGAGTGTTGGGCCGCTTTGCGTTTCGAGACTTGACCGGTGACTTGACTGACTGGCTGTTTGCGTCGGTCTTTTTTTTTTGGGGAGAGGAGAACTTATGATCGCCGACGCCGAGTACGCCAATCCGGAGGGTCACGCGCAGGAACACCCGCCCGGTGTTGCGGCGAGCGGACCCAACGCCGAGAGTCCACCGGAGCCACCAAGAACCAGCCAGAAAAAAGGCTGCCGAACGGATCGGGGTCGCCTGCACGCAATGCGAGATTCCGCCTTAAGTCGCGGCCTACTCGAGACCCTTTGTAAATGCGGCGAAAATCGTAGATCGCTTCGCCGGATGGAGGCAAAACTACGCGCCGAGTTGAAGCCCGTCGGGCCATTGGGCAAACTCTTGTTCGACCGATTTTGGTCCTGCGTTTTGCGCTTGATCTTTGGATCGCACCTTGAAGGAAAAGGATTATTCACCAGCGCAGTTCCCTCGAAAAGCGGGCTCGCAGTCCCTTATTTGCAGGATGGTCCGGTTCCGATTCTAGTGACCCAGACGGAACACAACAACGCATCAGACGACCCAAAAGAATCCGAAGCCATCGGGCAGGATTTGTTTCACCGACTTGCCCTCATTGCGCGATACGACCGCTCCGCCAGTCGAGAAATGTATCGAACGCTCGGTTTTCTGCTCGTGATGCGCGACGGCGGCGGAAAGGGTTTAACGGCTGCCGTACGAGCGGCTGCCGGAATCAAGGAATTCGGAAAAGAGGACGGTAACAATGCCTAAACTAAATGTCACAGACGTGACGCTAGAAAACCAGAACCTAAATATCATCGATTTTATCCACAAGCTCGATCTCCTAGGAGGTAAGCGTCTGTCGAAGGCGCAGGAGACAATTCTAAAAGCGACGTACGGGCTCCCTCTTGATGTAGCCGAGCTGGAAATCTATCGTCGGGCCACTGGCCGTGAAACCTATGTCCTACGCGAGCACGACGAACTAAGCCTGATCGCCGGCCGGCGAAGCGGAAAAACGGGCATCATTGGCGCCCTCATTGCTCTATATGAAGCATTCCGCATTCATGGGCTGCCGCCAGGACAATGCGCATATGTGGTCGTGATCGCGCCGGTTGTCCAACAGGCAAAGATAGCGTTTAGTTTCATAAAACGGTACATCTCGGAATCGCCGATTCTCCGGAAGCGCGTTCATAAGACTCGTAAGAATGAGATCGAGTTGCTAAACGGCGTGATACTCGCATGTCGGCCGTGCTCGTACAGCACCATTCGAGGCGATCCCATCATATGTGCGATCTGCGACGAAATGGCTTTCTGGCAGCATGAACAAACGGCGGCGAACCCGGAGCAGGAGGTCATTGACGCCATACGGCCAGCGATGGCTACTCTTTTTAACACAAAAGTTGTAAAGATCAGCACGCCGTTTCGCAAAGAAGGGATTCTCTGGAACGAGTTCCAGAAACGCGATGAACTTGATCATTTAGTTTGGCAGCTGTCGACCGAAGAAATGAATCCGGAAGTAAAGAAGCATCGTCTTGAGAAGGCACGTCGCGATAATGAACAAACGTTTAGACGCGAATATCTCGCCGAATTTACGGATAATGCGCTCGGCTGGATCACTCCGGAGATTCTGGAGCCATGTATTTTGCGAGGCCATCGAGAATTACCGCCGGTTTTAAATGGAGTATATGTGGCGGCGGCTGATCCGGCATTTCGTAGAACCGATTTCGGATTCGCCGTTCTCCATCGATCGGATGTTGGACATATTACTGTGGCTTATGTTTGTCGGTGGACTGGCACGAAGACAAACTCGGTTGACCTCGATTCAGTCTGTGAACATATAAGCGAAACCCTGGCGAGATTTGGAATAAACGTACTTTTGGGCGACCAGTTCTGTTTTCCCCTTGTTCGGCAGAGGTTTGTAAAGTTCGGGATCCTATATCGGGAGTTTATATTCGGCGCTCACACTCGCGCTTCAATTTACGGGAATCTAAGGCAGCTGATGAGCCAGCAAAACATCGGGATTGTAGACGACCCAGAGCTTTCGCGCCAGTTCCTAAGTTTGGAAGAGTTCAGAACTCCGAACGGCAGCGTCGACATTCGGCCGCCAGGTTCAAACAATGACGACATGGCGATCTGTGTCGCCATCGCAGCGTATGAGCTGTCCCAAATGGACCTAACACCTAGAACAACGGTCTCACTCGGCTACGTAGACTGCGGACCACGTTGGAATCCCAATAATTGCCCAAACAGTGCTATTTGCGCAAATTTTCCGTATTGCATGGACGAAAACGAATGTCTTGGCTTTAGAGACGAGCGGCTTGTTACCATATCAGGATGAGATAGAAAATTTCCAGTAACTGCGCGAGCTTGATCTTTCCTAAGGTAACAGCTCTAAAGGCTTTACGAACGATTGAGCCCCCGGCAGGAAGGTTAAAGTTAACAAAGCTATACACTAGCCAAGCATCTGATGCTGGCTCTCGGTGTTATAATCGCGCTGATTTTCGGACGAGGTGTTCTGTGGGCGCCGCACCCGCAAGTGTTTTCAAAATCCCCTCCATTCCTACGTTCGCAACCGTGGAAGAAGAACGACGACACCGCAAAGAGCGCCTGGCCGCGGCCTTCCGTCTTTTTGCCAAGTTCGGTTTCGACGAAGGCGTAGCCGGACACATTACCGCGCGCGATCCGGAACGACCGGATCATTTCTGGGTCAATCCCTTCGGTGTGTATTTCCGTCATGTCCGCGTCTCTGACCTGATTCTGGTGAACAAGAATGGGGAGGTTGTCGAAGGCGGGCACCCGGTGAACACTGCCGCGTTTGCAATCCATTCGAGCATTCACCATGCCCGGGCGGATGTAATTGCCGCGGCGCATTCGCATTCGTTATACGGCAAGGCGTGGGCATCGCTCGGCCGGCTATTAGATCCCATTACGCAGGATGCGTGTGCGTTCTTCGAAGACCACGTCGTCTTCGACGACTTTACCGGGGTCGTCTACGAAACGAGTGAGGGGGAGCGAATTGCGAAGGCGCTCAGCAATCATAAGGCAGCTATCCTGCGAAACCACGGGCTGCTAACCGTAGGTCATACCGTCGATGAAGCGGCTTGGTGGTTCATCACCATGGACCGGAGCTGCCATGCGCAGCTCTTGGCGGAAGCCGCGGGGCAACCCGTACTCATCAATCGCGAGTGTGCGCTGGCAACCCGGCAACAAGTCGGGACTCACGAAACAGGCTGGTTCCAGTTTCAGCCGCTGTGGGAGATGATCACGCGCGAACAGCCGGATTTGCTCGATTAACCTACGGTCGCGACGACAACGGTTGCTTTCAGTTTTACGAGACATAGGCCGCGCTGATGCGCGATAGGCCAGACCGGCGTTGAATGATCTGCGCTTCGTGCTTCACGCAATGAAAACTCACTGCCACAGATCGAAACTTCGCGTTCGGACTTGAGGGTGTGCGAAACGCTCTTCGATCTTCAGTAACCGCTTTGCTTTAAACACTAATTCAGATCTGGGCAATCCAGAGTAAATCCGTGAACTGGCCACCACCGATGTCGTTGTCGACAGCTTTCGGCGTCACCTACTACGGGTACTTTCGGATGCGCTTCAGAACGAGAAAGGCCATTTCCTACGTATGCCAAAACCGAAAGGGAATCGGTCTGCCGATTTCGCCCGTGAACCCCGCAAGCTCGTGAAACGTTTTGTTGCTCATGGGTAAGAGTTCATCGACAATGCGAGCATGGACGTCCGGCTCCAGCCAGCGAATTCTTCGCCGCGTACAGCTGTCGGCTGTCGAACTGGAGCTGCGACTAGAGGAGGAAGCGGGAGATGGGTAACACCGACGATAAAGAGTTGGATGCGGTCTTGCCGAACAAGCTCTCGAGACGCGATTTAATCAAGGGAGTGATTGCGGGTGGCGTGGCAGTCTCCTCCGCAAGCTATCTTTTCCGCGCTTCCACTCTGCTAGGCCAGTCTACTCGAGGCGCGGGTGAAAGACTTCTCACCATCAATGTAAACGGCCAGTTGCGACGAGCCGACGTTGTGCGGCAAGAGACGCTCGCCTGGACTCTGCGCCACAAACTTGGCCTCACCGGCACAAAGTTGGGCTGCGACCGCGCCGAATGCGGCTCTTGCACCGTGTTGATCGACGACGTGCCGTTCTACGCCTGTTCGGTTCTGACACACACCGTGCGCGACCGCAAGGTTCTGACCATCGAAGGCCTGGCGAGTCCCGAAGGAAAGTTGCATCCCGTTCAGCAGGGTGTCATCGACGAGCAAGGCTTCCAATGTGCCTTCTGCATGCCGGGTTTCATCATGGCCTCGGTAGGATTCCTGAAGAGAAATCCCAGTCCCACCCGAAGCGAACTCGCGCAGGGCCTCTCGGGAAACCTCTGCCGGTGCCAGGACTACGACAAAATCTTAACCGCGATGATGCGGGGAGCCGAGAACTTGAGGGAGGCCAGCCGTGCCTAGTAAAGATACCAAACCCGTTGAGCGAACCGCGCGTGTCTACGGAGTCGGTCGCAAACTGATTGGCAAGGACTACGAAACCGCTGACCTCTATGCCAAGGTCACGGGACTGGCAAAGTACGCCGAGGATTATCACGCCGACGGCATGCTTTACTGCAAACTGCTGCTCAGCCCCTTGCCCCACGCCCGCGTGAAGCATCTTGACGTTCGCCAAGCGCTCGCCATGCCTGGAGTGAAGGCGATTCTCACCGCCGACGAACTTCCGCCTCCGGCTGATACCCTGACCGACAATGGCACCGTGATTCGGGCTAACCCAAAGAGCGAGAAGGCGCTCACCATGGAACCGCTTTACGCGGGTGAGCCGATTCTCGCCGTGGCCGCTGTTGATGAATACACTGCTGCGGAAGCCATCGAAAAAATTCGCATCGAGTTTGAACCGCTCCCCTTCGTTATCGACCCGCTCGATACCTTGCGACCTGGCGGGCCCAACCCAAGAGCGGAGGGGAACATCTGGGTGCAGCATCCGGCCCCGGCGACCGCGGCGGGAGCCCGGCCTGCGGCTCCGCCACCTCCGACGATCGGAGTACTCAAGTGGACCGAGGCGGACTTCGTCGACGAAAAAAAAGGGCGTCTGCCTACGGGAAAGACGCCCGACGAATGGTCTTACGGTGATCTTCAAGCGGGCTTTCAAAGTGCCGCGCTAGTCCTCGATGAAACGTTCGTCACGCCAGATACGAGCCACCAGACGCTCGAGACCCGCACTGCGATGGCTTACTGGCAAAACGGAAAGGTCTATGTCCACACGGGCACGCAGAGCACGGCGCAGACCGTGCCTGCTATCGGACGCTGGCTGAACATTGACCCGG
>Ga0210399_10003250_pt1 | contig 12651 bp, 7 predicted proteins | sample IncBWC14MmetaG_FD_150865 | JGI IMG/M metagenome (GOLD analysis project Ga0210399, IMG submission 150865) | Forest soil microbial communities from Barre Woods Harvard Forest LTER site, Petersham, Massachusetts, United States - Inc-BW-C-14-M | ecosystem: Environmental > Terrestrial > Soil >... | reverse complement strand
GGCAAACCGCAACGGATTAGCGAAGCAGGTATCGGGAGACCGAGAAAATCTTAGATGCGGGGACTACTCTCGAACGAATCGGCCTAGCGTGGAGAAGCGGAAGGGCCAGTTGCATTTTTCAGCAAGTTCAGATCCTTGGAGTTAGCAGAACGCAAGGCGCTCTGCACAATCAGCGCGGGCTGACTCCCTTTCTAGAGGCCTGTAGTGAAGCACCGCGCGGTTTCGCATTCGTTGCCTGCCGCTTCCAATTGCTCCCGAAGCAGGTACTGAAATTATGGAACGACTTCCGCTCCGCGTTCACCAAGTTCGAAGAATGCAGTCGGCCATCTAGAAATCCTCGCCTCTCGGGAACTCTCTCCTTCGCTGCTTATGGATCGTGGCCCGAAGGATTTCCGTTTTGATTCTTCAGATTTCTATTGCACCCGCTCTCCGTTTCCAAGACACTCTGTGCTTTATTTCCTAACCTTCGGAGGCGAGATGACCCGGGTGAGCACTCTTATCCTGCTTCTAGCGCTGGGCCTTCTACTTCCTGCGCTCGCGCTTCCTCCTCAAGTCCCGGTTCCACAAAAATCCGCCGCTCCGGTGACCACCGCCGGATCACAGCAGTCTTCCGCGACTCCCCCGCCATCCACGCATCCTCTCGAAAAAGGCGACCTCGAAGCTTTCTTCGACGGGCTCGTTCCCCTGCAGATGGAGCGCAGCGACGTAGCCGGAGCGACCGTGCTGGTGATGAAAGATGGGGCGGAACTGCTGAAAAAAGGTTACGGCTACTCGGACATCACGAAAAAATCGCCCGTCGATCCGGACACCAGCATGTTTCGCCTGGCCTCCATCTCAAAACTGTTCACCTGGGTTTCCGTCATGCAACTATCCGAGCAAGGCAAGCTAGACATCGACGCCGACGTAAACAAATACCTCGATTTCGCGATCGCCCCGGCCTTTGGCAAACCCATCACTCTCCGCCACCTGATGACCCACACCGGCGGGTTCGAAGAAGTCCTTCACGACATTATTTTTGTCGACCCCAAAAAGGCGCATTCTCTTCGCGACTTCATGATGCAAAATCAGCCGCGCCGCATGTATCCTCCCGGCGAAATCCCCGCCTATTCGAATTACGGCGTGGGCCTCGCCGGCTACATTGTCGAGCGCGTCAGCGCCGAACCTTTCGAACAATACGTCTCTGAGCACATCTTTCTGCCACTGGGCATGAAACACTCCAGCTTCAGCGAACCGATGACCGCGGAACTGGCCCCTTATGTCTCCGACGGCTACCGAGCCACCACCGAAAAACCCGCCATCGGCTTTGAAGTTTTCAATCCCGCTCCCGCGGGCGGTATCTCCTCCGCCGCAGGCGACATGGAAAAGTTCGCGCTAGCCCTTCTGAACGGCGGCGAACTCGACGGCCATCGCATCCTCAAAACCGAAACGCGCGACGCCATGTGGACTCGCCAATTCGGCACTTCCGATTCCCTTCCACCGCAATGCATGGGCTTCTACCAGACCTGGCGCAACAATCTGCACTTCCTCGGCCATGACGGCGACTTGATCGCCTTCCACAGCATGTTCCTACTCGAACCCACGCAAAAACTAGTCATCTTCGTTTCCTACAATTCCGCCGGCTCCGCGCAGCGCAACCGCGCTGAACTCCTCGACGGCTTTGCCGATCGCTATTTCCCCGCTTACACGCCGCCCGCGTTCCAAACGGTTTCCGCCGAGGGACAGAAAGACATCGCCGGTAACTTCCAATCCACGCGTCGCGCCGACAGCACCAAGCTGGCCATCGGTAATCCCGCGGGCCAATCTATCTTCAGCGTCGACAAAGAGGGTGTCCTGACCATCGACACCGTGAAGGATCTGCGTGGCCACACGCGCAAATGGAAGCCCATCGGCAAGGATCTCTGGCAAGTCCAAGACGAGCAAGCTCGCCTCTTCGCCATTCGCGATTCCTCCGGAAAAATCGTTCGCCTGGCCGTCAATTTCCCCGGCGTCCAGCTCGAACGCGTCCCCTGGTACGAACACAAGTCTTTTGTTGGAATTTCCCTGGCAATAAGCTTGCTAATCCTGCTTCCGGTAGTCGCCGCCAGCTTACTGCGGTTCTTCCGCCGCCTGCTGTTCCGCAGACGCCCGCCGCTCAAGCCTCAGCCCGGCACTCTCTGGGTCACTCTCGGTCCACGCCTGGCAGCTTTCACGTGGATCATCGTGGCCATCTGGCTCGCCGCTCTGGCCATAAATCTTCAGAGCGAAGCACTGCCCTCATTCCCCGTAATCCAACGCTATTTCTCGCTAATAAACTGGTTCTCCTTCCTGGCCGTTTTCTTCAGCATCTTTGCGCTGGTGGCCGGAGTCCGCATCTGGCAACGCGGCGACGTCCGCACCATCTCCCGGGTAAAATTCTCCCTGGTAGCGACCGCCTGCCTCTTTCTAACCTGGTACTCCATCCACTGGAACCTAATCGGCCCCATCCGCCGTTTCTGATCCGCTCGCAACCGATTATGACTTTGTGGCTGATCGCGGCGGGGGCCGGCCCCGCGTTCGCCAAAGGCGTTCGGAACTCTTGACAAGAATCACTCGCAGGCGTAGACAGATAGAGTGTCTACGGTAGACGATCCACGCAAATCACTGGAATTCCTGCAAGGCACGCTCGAAGTCTTAATTCTTCGCAGCTTGCAAACTACTCCGAACCACGCTTACGGCATCTCGCAATTCCTCGAGCGACAATCGGAATACGAATTCCTTGTCGACAACGGCTCTCTGTACCCCGCGCTCGAACGCCTGCTGCAGCGCCGCTGGATTACTTCACAATGGAAAAAAACACCGAACGGCAGGCGCGCCAAATACTACCGGCTGACGCCTCTCGGCCGTACGCGGTTGGTCGCGGCGAAATCGAAATGGATGCGTTTCGTCGAAGCCATGGCGCGCGTCCTGGCTCCTGTGAGGTGAGCGCTATGCGCGAATGGTGGTCAAAGATTTGCCGCGCCTTGGATCTGCGGAGTGGCCTGGAAAACGAACTCTCCGAGGAGATCGAAGCCCATCTCGACCTGATGACCGCCGACAACATCGAACGGGGCATGCCTCCTGAGGAAGCTCGCGCCGCGGCGCGGCGGGCCTTCGGCAATAGGACCAGGACGCAAGAGAACGCGCGCGAAGCCTGGCAGTTTCCGCGTCTTGAAACAGTTCTCGGAGACATCCGCTATGGCCTCCGCGGCATTCGCAAATCAGCTAGCTTCTCCATGGTCGTCATCTTGACGCTGGCCCTGGGCATCGGCGCGAATACCGCTATCTTCAGCGTCGTCTATTCCGTGCTTTTGCGGCCGTTACCCTATCCGAACGGCGAGCGCCTCGTGTGGCTCGGCGAATCCACCCCTAATGCCCCCGGCATCAGCGTCACGTGGATCAATTTCGAGCACTGGCGCAACGAGAGCGATTCCTTCCTAGACATGGCGGCCTTGGCGACGACCGACTTGACTCTTACCGGTCGCGGCGATGCCGTGCTCACACACGCAGGGCTGGTAACCAGCAGATTTTTCCAACTTACCGGCGCTAGACCCGCATTAGGTCGTCTCTTTACCGACGTCGACGACACCCCCGGCGCCGCGCCCACGGTTGTCGTAACCGCAGACTTTTGGCAACGCCATCTAGGCGGTGATGCCAGCGTCGTTGGCGAGACTCTCCGATTAAATGGCAAATCCTATGAAATCATCGGCGTCCTTCGCCCGGGACCGAGGTTCTTCTCGCGTCCCCTCGATTTTTATTTGCCGATCGGCCGCTCTCGCGGCACTTCCCTGAAACGCAGCGACCATGGTTCGATGCGCGCGTTGGGCCTTCTCAAACCGGGGGCCACCCTGACCGAGGCGCGCACCAACCTTGATGCCATTATGCAACGGCTCGCGCTCACCGACCCTGGCCCGGAAGACGATCATCGCGCCTACGCAACTTACCTCACCGAAGAAAGGACTGGCGAAATTCGCCCGACGCTGCTCGTTCTCATGGGCGCCGTTGGCCTGGTGCTGCTTATTGCGTGCGCCAATGTGGCCAGTCTGCTGCTCGTTCGCAGTACCGCCCGAGCCAGGGAAATTGCGGTTCGCATGGCTATCGGGGCGGGCCGCGGGCGCCTCGCGCGACAGCTTCTCACCGAAAACCTCGTCGTCGCGGCCATCGGCGGTGCGTTGGGGCTGCTCTTGGCGTCTTGGTGCCTCCGCACTCTGGTCTTGATTGGTCCTGTTGACATTCCACGCCTCTCGGAAGCCTCGCTCGATCTTCCGGTGCTCACTTTTGCCGCGAGCATCTCCATCGTCGTCGGATTGTTGGCGGGTCTCGCCCCGGTTTTCACGGCTGGTAGAGTCGACCTGACCATCGCTCTGAGGGAAGGCTCGCCCGCTTCCGGCACTGGCAGGCGCGGCCAAGCATTGCGAAGCACGCTGGTCATCGCAGAGATTGCTCTCACGTTCATTCTGGCGTTCGCCTCAGGACTCCTCATTCGAAGCCTCATCGCCGCGGAAACTTCGAATCCCGGGTTTGAGCCCCAACATCTACTTGCGCTCGAACTCCAGTTGCCTGAGTCGCGCTACAAAAGCGACGCAAACATCCGCCAATACTATGGCCAGCTGTCCGAAAGCCTGCGTGCCGAACCCGGTATTGAAGGTGTGGGCTTGGTGATGTGTCCTCCAGGAGCCGGCGATTGCGGCGACTGGTGGTACTCCATCCTCGAGAAGCCGACGCCCGCTCGCAGCGATGTTCCCATGACCTTATTCAACATCGCCGATGGCGCCTATTTTGCTGCCGCTCGCATGCGCGTTCTTGCCGGGCGTTCCTTCAGCGATGCGGATCGCGCCGAGGGATCGCCCGTCGCGGTCATCAACGAACAGCTTGCCCGTCAATCGTGGTCCGATCCTCAATTGGCGTTAGGGCAACACCTCAAAGTCGGCGGTCCTTACGCCGAAGGGCCAACGCTCGAGATCGTCGGAGTCGTAGCGAATGTCAGCCAGATGGGTCTCGACGCTGAACAAATGCCCACGTTCTACTATCCGTTTTCGCAAAAGCCTTCCTCGGCCATGGTAGTGATGATTCGAACGAACGGCGATCCGGCCCAATGGACTGGCGCCGCTCGCCGCCATGTTTCGGCCATCGACCGGAATGTCCCCATTCAATCGCTGCGCAGCGCCGAGGATTGGCTCGGAGCGACCCTCAAGCGCAGACGTTTCGCGACGCTGCTCCTGGGTCTTTTCGGAGCGCTTGCCATGGTTCTGGTTTCCGTGGGGATCTACGGCGTTATCAATTATTGGGTCAGCACGCGCCAACGAGAAATAGCTATTCGCCTTGCACTGGGCGCGCAGCGCTCCAGAATCCTTCGCTGGGCCACGTTCGACGCCACTCGCCTGGCCGCGCTTGGAATCGTTCTCGGTGCCATCGGCGCATGGGGCGCCTCTGGTTGGCTGAAGAGCCTGGTCTTCGGCGTAACCGAGCACAGCCCGCTGATGCTGCTGGTCGCTGCCGCCGCAGTCATCGCGGTCGCCGCGCTAGCGGCGAGTATTCCGCTATGGCGCGCGACGCATACCGACGCAGTTGAGAATCTCCACGAATCCTGACGCTTCTCTAGGCTTGCGATCACGCAATCTGGCAATGGTGATCTGCTACAGCTCCCAGCCCTTGCGCCGCTCCGGCTTCACAAATTTCTGCGCGGCGTCGGAACTCGTTTTCATCCCCGCGCGGTCCCAACGCAGCCTCTCTCCAGCCATGGTCGCGACATTCCCGAGCAGCAGCGTTTCCGTAACCATCCCAGTAAACTCAAAGTTCGCACCTGGTTTCGTTTTGTCGCCCTTCGACGCATTCAACCATTCGCGCTCATTGCCCGGCGAACGCGGCAATGTTTTCGCCGGCTGCTGGTAGCTGTCCATTTTGCTCTGTGGAATCAGCTTTGGATTCGATCCATTGAATCCGCACAGAATTTTCCCGCGGTCTCCCACAAACAGGAGTCCCTCGCCTTCGGCGTCCTCGTGCGTGAGCGTGCGGGCTTCCTCCAATTCATCGGGCCGAGGCGGCTTCAGCCCGCCGTCGTACCAATTAAATCTCACCGGCGGCATATTCCCCCGTGCTCCGAAGCTATAACGGACAATCGAGGCCAGCGGATAGGTCTCTTGATAACGGTCGCTTGAGCTCGCCTCTACGCTCTCCGGAGCCTCCAGCTTCAGGACGCGAAAAATCGTGTCGTAGCTGTAGGAACCCATATCTCCCAGTGCGCCACAGCCAAAATCTGCAAAGCCGCGCCACACAAATGGCAAATACGCCCCGTTATACGGCCGCGTCTCCGCTGGACCAAGCCACAAATCCCAATCGAGCCCCTCCGGCACAGGCTGCGTCTCCTTGGGCCGCTCTATGCCCTGGGGCCAGAACGGTCGGTTCGACCAGTTGTGAACCTCGCGCACCGGCCCAATCGCTCCATCCCAAATCCATTCGCACAAAAGCCGCGTAGCCTCTGACGCCTGATTGCCCACCGCAATCTGCGTCGCGACACCCGTCTCGCGCGCCACTTCCGCCATTCGGCGCGCCTCATAAATCGTATGCGTCAGCGGCTTCTGGCAAAAAACATGTTTGCCCTTCTTCATCGCCGCAATGGAAACCGCTGCGTGCAAATTGTCCGTAGTGCAGACCACTACGGCGTCCACATCCTTCTGTTTATCCAGCAACTCGCGGAAATCCGCGTAGGCCATGCATCCGTTATAGGTCCCCGACCGTTGTTGCGATCCGTAATATCCATTCACAATCTTCTGGCAAGGTTCGCGCCCCGCTACGCCGCTCGTCACTCGCAAGGTATGCGACAGCTGAATCGGCTCGTCCGGGCTCAACCAATCCCACCCACTGTTCGTTCCCAGCAAGGTCCCCACCGATTTCGAAAACTCATGCGTGTCCCACTGCGGATAATTCGCCCCACTCTTATTCACATCGCACACCGCCACGCCTTGCACGTCCGGTTCTTTCAAAAAATGCAGCATCACGCGCAATCCCTGCGCCCCCACTCCAATAAACGCAATGTTCACCTTTTCGCTAGGCGGCACAAACCCGGCCCCGCCCAGAACATGCCGTGGCACAATCGAAAACCCCGCCGCCGCCGCTGCCGTCTTCCCCAGAAACTCCCGCCGCGACACTCCGCTCTTTGCTCCGCTATTCAATCGTTTCAACTCTTTCATTTCGCACCTCGCCGCCGCAATTCTACATTCACTCCGGCAAAACGTCGATGCTTCGCTCGACGGCCGGCCCAGGAGCCGCCGGCATGGGCCTCCCGTCCGGATCGTTCATGTAAACTGCTGGGCGGACGGAGGCAAATGCTATAGCGCCACCAATCCTTTCTGACTCTCTCTACAAAGCCAAAACATGACGCCAGTGCATAAAGAACTTCTCCGTGAACTTCAAGACTACGCCCATACCGCCGCTACGGTTGAGTCCGTTATGGAGCGGATGGCTAAGCGTCTTCACGAAGAGATGACGCGCTACAACTGGACAGGCTTTTATCTCGTCGACCCGGCGGATGCCGGCTACCTCGTCGTCGGACCTTTCGCTGGCAGCTTTACGCCCAAGACTCGCATCCCTCTCAACACCGGACTCTGCGGTGCGGCCGCCACCAGCGGTCAGGTCGTAGTCGTGCAAGATGTCTCCAGAGATCCGCGCTATCTTGCAGGATCGACCCTGGTGAAGTCTGAAATCGTTGTCCCCATTTATGGGAACCAGAAGCTTGCCGCCGAGCTCGACATCAATAGCTATTTTGCTGAGACGTTCAACAGAACGGAACGGCAGTTTGTGGAAGCCTGCGCCAAGGTGATCGCCAACTACTTGGCAAAGGGATAGTGGGCCGTACGTTTAAATAATAAGGGAGCGCTTTCTTCCAATAGGATGTTGCACTCATTCCACCCTTCTACTGCAATTGAGGTGGAACCGTCCAGGGATTATGAATGCTGGCCTCACGGTGCCTCGGTTGCAACGAATACGCAGAAACTCCGCCATCCAGTCCTAGAACTTCTAGCCTCTCCGTCCTACCCTGGGGACCTCCGCCGGTCCAATTGCTTCCCAGTACCTCGCCGCGTATGATTGGCAATTCATGCTCTCGGCTCGGTCCAATCTGTCCATGACGCGCAATATCTCCCGCTTCCTAATTCTGTCGGCGCTTTTGTTTGCCGCTGTACCTCCGATCGTGCCGTCATTCTTCACGGCGCGAGCGCAAGCCCCGACATCGACCGAAATCCTTCCTCTTAGCGAAGTGCGCCCAGGTATGCAAGGCTATGCCTATACCATCTTTGCCGGCGACCAAGTCGAAAAATTCGATCTCGAAGTCATCGGCATCATGCCCAATTTTCTGGGCCCCAGCCAAACGATCATTCTCGTCCAGCTTAAAGGGCCCAAAGTCGAGCACACCGGCGTAGTCGCAGGCATGAGTGGCAGCCCAGTCTATTTCGAGGGCAAACTCGCCGGCGCCCTCTCTCTCAAACTTGGCGTCTTCACCAAGGAACCCATCGGCGGCGTCACTCCGATCGAAGACATCATCCGTCCCCAGCCGCAAAGGTCCTCGGAAAACATTCCGCCCCAGTCCCAGTCCCAATCCCAAGCCCCTGGGGCAGGCGCTCAGCAACTCGCGCTCCCCCAAGATGCGGCTTCTCGCACAGGCCTGCCCACTGGCTCCGCCCTCGAACCCATCGAAACTCCCCTGGTCTTCTCCGGCTATCAACCCGCGGCCCTCCGCCAGTTCGCCACCCAGCTAGAAAGCTACGGCTTTGTCGCCGCACAGGGCGGCACCGCCGCCCCCAAACCCGATGACGCCCATCTCTTACCGGGCGATATGGCCGGCATGGTCCTGGTGCAAGGCGACACGTCTATTAGTTCCGCCTGCACCGTCACCGCGATCCGCTCCAATCAGGTCTATCTCTGCGGCCATCCCTTTCTGAGCCTCGGCGACGTGCAATTTCCCATGGCCCGCACGGCAGTGGTGGCAACACTCTCTTCCGAACTGGCCTCCACCAAGATCATTAACGTAGGCGGCCCCATCGGAACCATCACCGGCGACCACCTCACCGCGGTCACCGGCAAACTAGGCGCTTCACCGCCCATGATCCCGATCGACCTGACGCTCGCCGTAGGCGGCACCGAAAAGAAGCTGCACTTCGAGATGGTCAATCACCCCAAGCTCACTCCGCTGCTCATGAGCCTCACCGTTTTCAACGGCCTCACGCAAAACGTTCTCTACGGCGAAGGCACCACGCTCCACCTCTCCGGAGAAGTTGTCGTACACGGCCACGCCCCCGTCCAGATTGAAAACACCTTCGCGCCTGGAGATTCCTTTTCTCCCGACGGGCTGCCCGTCGCCCTAAACATTCAAAGCGTCTTCGCGCGCTTGTTCACCAACACCCGCGAAGTTCCCGTGTTCGACCGCATCGCCCTTCGCGTGGAAAGCGTCCCCGGCCGCCAGTCCTTCAGCATCGAGAGCGCCTGGCTGGAAAAAGGCGAGGCCGCCCCCGGCGAAACTCTCCGCGTCCGCGTTTTGCTACGCCCCTATCGCGGCCCTGCGCGCGTCGAAGAAACGACCGTCCGCGTGCCCGATCAAGCCACGCGCGGCACCACGCTCCGCGTTCTGGTCACAGACGGCGAAATGCTCAACCGCGCCTCTCGCGGCTTCTCATTTGGCAGCGCAGGTGGCAGCAACGCCGGCCTCGATCAACTCATCGTCCTTCTCAACCGTGAACGCCGCAACGACCGCCTCTACGTCGGCCTGTTCGCCCCCACGCCCACCATCCTCTGGGACGACAAAGAACTTCCCAACATCCCGCTCTCGCAAATTAATGTTATCGACGGCCGCCCCACCCCCGGCACGGTGCAAATTCTTCGCGAATCTCTCGCCAGCGAATCCTCGATCGCGCTAGGCGGCCCAGTTTCCGGCGTTATCTCTCTGAATCTCCAAATCCGGTGACCATCGAAATGCCAAAGCCTACGCACGCCAATTTTTCCTCCACTGGCCAGTTCCGCGCGCCAGCCCGAATCGTCTTTCTGTCTCTGCTTCTTGGCTTCATGACCTCGTCCTTTTCCCTTCTCCGCGCCGAGCATACCCGCCGCTGGCTGCAAACCACCTATGAAGAATTCTTCAAAGGCACGGCCCACGGCGTAGCCGTCCGCAGCGATGGCCGCCTGGAGCTGGCCCCCAAATTCACGCTGCTCGCCGACGCCGACGCCTCCTATCTCTGGTCCGTCCGTGTCGACCCCAAAGGCGCTCTTTATGCTGCCGGCGGCTCTCCCGCAAAAGTTTTTCGCTTCGACAACGACGGCAAACCGACCATCGTTTTTGAATCCACAGATCTCGTAGCGCAATCCATCGCCTTCGACGCCCGAGGCCTGCTCTACGTGGCCACTTCCCCCGACGGCAAGGTCTATCGCGTCTCCGCGTCCGGCGAAAAATCCGTCTTCTTCGATCCCAAAACAAAATACATTTGGGACATCGCTTTCAGCTCCGACGGCGTCCTCTACGTAGCCACCGGCGACAAAGGCCAAGTCTTCGCCGTGTCGCCCGATGGCAAGAGCGAACTCTTCTACGCCAGCGACGAAGCACACATTCGCGTTCTGGCTTTCGACGTCAATAAAAATCTTCTAGCCGGTACCGAGCCCAACGGCCGCGTACTCCGTATCAAGCGTCCAGATCCCAAGTCTGCGCCGAAAGACAAAGACTCCTCGGCCGTCCGAGCCGAAGGCTTCGTGCTCTACGAAACCTCCAAGCGCGAGGTCACTTCTTTCGCGGTCGCTCCCGATGGCTCCCTTTACGTCGCTGCCATCGGCGAAAAACAACGCACCATCTCCACCCCTTCGACCACCATCGTCACCTCGCCACAAGGAACCACGACCTTCACAAGCAGCCCCGGCGGAGTCCCCGGCACGGTTTCTGGCCAGCTCCAGCAAGCAACGCCCTTCGTGGCTTTCCCGCCCATTCTCTCCAGCAGCATCTACCGCCTCTCCCCCGAAGGCGCGCCCAATGAGCTTTGGACTTCCCGCGACGACGTGGTCTATTCCCTGGGCTTCACTTCCGACGGCCGGGTCCTGGCAGGCACAGGCAACAATGGCGCTCTGCTAGCCATCGACGGTCACGGCGTTTTCGCGCAACTGGCCAAAGCAGGCTCCGCGCAGATCACCGGCATCGCCCGCAACGCCGTTGGCAAAGTTTTCTTGTGTACTGCGAATCCCGGAAAAGTTTTCTCCGTCGGCCCCGAATACGAACCTGAAGGAACGTTCGAATCGCGCTCCTTTGACGCGCAACTTTTCTCGCAATGGGGGCGCCTCGACTGGTGGGGCCCGCCGCCCGCGACGGCGGCTTCCACAAAATCTGCTGCGGCTTCCGGCGGCGAACCACGCCTCGAATTTTTCGTGCGCTCCGGCAACACCGAAGATCCCGGCAAGGAATGGTCCCGCTGGTTCGGTCCGTACGCGAAACCCGGCAGCGCCGTGGAAGCACCGAGCGCCAGATTTTTCCAGTGGAAAGCCGTCATTCACGACGGCCGCCCCGGCGACGGCATCAATTGGGTGAGCCTGGCTTACCTTCCGCGTAATGTCGCGCCCGTCGTCGATGCCATCGTCCTCGAAGAACCCGGCGTTCGAGCGCAAGGCAACTCCATGATCTCGACGGGCCAAGCGCCAAGCGTCGTCCTTAAAATGCCGCCGACACCGAACATGCCCGGCGTTTTTATCGCGCAAACCACCGCCCCGCCAAAATTCGAACAGCCCCCTCAAGGGTTCCGCGAAAAAGGCTATCAATCCGTCTTGTGGAGCGCCCACGACGACAACGACGACGAGCTAAACTACAGCGTCTATTATCGCGGCGAAAACGAACGCGAGTGGAAACTACTGAAGGACAAGGTCGATCAAAAATTCTATTCCTGGGATACCGCTGCTGTTCCAGATGGCGCCTACTATCTAAAAATTGTTGCCAGCGATGCCCCTTCGAATCCACCGGCCGTAGCCCTCAAAGCCGAACGCGAGAGCGAACGCTTCGAAGTCGATAACACTCCGCCCGTGATCGAAAAACTCTCAGCGGACACCTCGAACCGTGGCGACGCAACTGTGGTGCTGAAATTTACGGCTCGCGACGCTTCCAGAAGCATTGACCGCGCGCAGTACAGCGTGGACGGCGGCGACTGGATTCTTATCGCCCCGGCCAACGGAATAAGTGACGCTCCGGAGGAGCACTACCAGGTTTCTCTGACGTTTCCTTCTACGGGTCCCGCCACAAGCGATCGTGAGCACACCATCGCAGTTCGCGCCTACGATCACTTCGAAAACGTTGGCAGCGCCAAGACCACCATAATCGTTTCTGGGTCGCAACCTTAAAACCGAAATTCTTCACCCCAGCCCACTTCTAACAATGCCCGCTTCGCAGGAACTTGTAGGGGAGGGGCTTGCCGCTCACGCGCAGGCCCTAAGAGTTTCAAAACATTTGCTGGATGCAACGCAGGTTCGGTGTTGAAAGATATTTCGAACTTCCACTACACTCACTGCCTGCCGGAGTTCCACAACCTTCCGAGGAGGGCCTATGATTTCCGGGGCGCACGTCATCGTGTACACCAAGGATGCCGACGCGGACCGCGCATTTTTCCGCGACGTTCTCGGCTTCGACTCCGTCGATGCCGGCCA
>Ga0210399_10003245_pt1 | contig 12668 bp, 10 predicted proteins | sample IncBWC14MmetaG_FD_150865 | JGI IMG/M metagenome (GOLD analysis project Ga0210399, IMG submission 150865) | Forest soil microbial communities from Barre Woods Harvard Forest LTER site, Petersham, Massachusetts, United States - Inc-BW-C-14-M | ecosystem: Environmental > Terrestrial > Soil >... | reverse complement strand
CCGCAAACGAAGTGGCTGATCTTTCCTTCGCTGTCTTCCCAAATCTCGGGACCCGTGGTGCGGTAATGAGCTTCGGGATTGCTGGGATTGTCGTACTGATTCGGGTAGTAAGAATTGGGAATCTCGCGGGCGAGTTTTTTCGCCACTGAATAGTAGCTGCGCGGATCTTCCGGCTCGACGGCGGTGGGGCACACGATGACTTCGGCGCCAAGCGCTTTCAGGAGATCGACTTTTTCCTTGGATTGCTTGTCGGTGGTCGTGAAGACGCACTTGTATCCGCGAACCGCCGCGACGAGCGCCAGGCCCATGCCGGTATTGCCCGAAGTGCCTTCAATGATCGTGCCCCCGGGCTTCAAAAGGCCTTTTTTCTCGGCTTCGTCGATCATGCTGATGCCGATGCGATCCTTCACGGAGCCGCCGGGATTGGTGAATTCCGCTTTGACGTAGATTTGCGGTTTCAGGCCCTGATTGATGCGGTTCAGGCGCACCAGCGGTGTGTGACCAACCGCTTCCAGGATGTTATTGCACTTCATCAGTCGTCTCGGTTTCTCCGCCGAGTTGCAAATAGTTTAGCATCATCCCAAGGAGTTCCCCTACTTAGCGGGCGCCAGACATTTTCTTACGTCCAAGCAAGAAGAGAGTAGATTATTCTTTCTATGATTCGGAAGAAGGGGAGACCAAGATGACGCGTCAGAATATTTCGAGCGGTGCGCCGTGGGAACCGATCGTGGGCTACTCGCGGGCGGTAAGAATCGGCAATGCCATCACCGTGTCGGGAACTACGGCGACGGGACCGGATGGAAAGATCGTCGGCGCGGGCGATTTGCGCGCGCAAACGGTACAAACGATCAAGAACATCGAGGCGGCGCTCGTCAAAGCAGGCGCGAGCCTCAAAGACGTGGTGCGGACGCGAATTTATGTGACCAACATCGCCGAATGGGAAAAGGTTGGCCGGGCGCACGGTGAGTTTTTCGGGGAGATCCGGCCGGCGACGAGCATGGTGGAAGTGAGCAAGTTGATCGCGCCGGAAATGCTGGTGGAGATTGAGGCAGACGCGGTGGTGGAATGAGGCAAGGAGATAAAGGACGCAGAGGAAGTAAACGAGCAAGGGGAGAAGGGGCCTCGTCTCCATAGCGGGTTAGCAGTTAGCCGGAGAATTTCATGGCGTCAGAGTTATACGATTCGTTTATCGCGGATTACTACGACGAGTCGCCGGTCGTGAGCGGGCGGTTGCAGGACGTGGCTTTCTATCGCGACGCGGTGCGCGAGTTTGGCGATCCCGTGCTGGAGCTGGGCTGCGGCACAGGGCGCATCACGATAGCACTGTCAGAGGCGGGAAAGCGGATCACCGGGCTTGATCTTTCCGAGCGCATGCTGGAGCGCGCCGTGAAAAAACGCGCCGCCCTCCGCGTGGAGGCGCGCGAACGCCTTCACCTCATACAGGGGGACATGGCACGGTTCGATCTCGGCGAAAAATTCCGTCTGGTCATCATTCCCTTCCGGCCATTTCAGCACCTGCTGGAAGTGCGGCAGCAGGTGGATTGTCTGGACTGCGTGCGCAAGCATCTCGCGCCGGGTGGGCGGCTGATCCTGGATGTGTTCCAGACGGATGCCGAACGAATGCACGATCCCGTGCACATGCGCGAGATGCTGGTGACGGAATATAGAACCACAGACGGCCGACAGGTGCGGATCACCGAGCGGGTGGTCGCGTTCCATCGCGCGGAGCAACGCAACGACGTGGAGATGATTTTTTCCATCAGGCATCCGGACGGGCGTCAGGAGAGGCTCGTGTTCGCTTGGACGTTGCGGTATTTTTTCCGCTACGAGATCGAACATCTCCTCGCACGATGCGGGTTCCGGGTTTCGGCGCTGTATGGGAATTTCGACCGGACGCCGATCCGGGATGAATCGCCGGAGATGATCTTTGTGGCAGAAACCCGCTAAGGAGAAGGCAGGTAGGCCACTCCTGGTTTTTTGTAAATGTTGCATACGAGATGGTGTGGAAGTGTTGCATCTAAAGAACTTAGTAGTTAACGTAACTGCGGAGACCGAACTGCGCTTCTTTTGTGCGAGGCCGGGGCTAAGGATGCGTTGGGTGGCGACGACGAAACGGACGGAAAAGCGGCAGCCCAGGCTGCCGCTTCTTGAACCAGGTCGTAGTTTGACCTGCAAGCATTATACCACATCCGCTCTGACCGACCGGGGGTAGCCCTCTGAATGAGCCGACGGATTACCAGCGGGCGCGGATGCGGTACTTCAACACCGAGGTGCCGTCCTTGGCGACCGGCACGATGAATTGCGCCGCGAACGCCGCCGTCTTCTTGTACTTGTAGGTGGAAGTAACCATTTCCCAATCGCCGCCGATGGGTTCGTTCACCTGGACGGTGACTGCGGAGTCCTTGTGGTTGCGCAGGGTGACTTCAAATTCCATTTCCCAGGTGTGCGTATCGATGCGCTTGTAGTCGGTCTGCTTGTGCTCGGCGACGACGTCGAAAGCGTTGCCGATGTGGATGTTCACGTCTTCGTCCTTGGGGGTGTGGTCGATGCGGTCTTCACCGGCGAAAAGAATGCCCCCCTTTGAATCCTTCTGATAAACGCGGACGTTGCCTGAGGGAAGCGGGATGCCCAGGCCGTTTTTCTCTTCATTTCTGAATTTGTAATAGACCATGACGGGATCTTTCAGGGGCGCGCCGGGAGTCTGCTGGTTGTGGTAGTAGTAGTTTTGTCCGTTGACCATGAGAATTTTCTCGACGGGAACCCCGGAGCCCTGGAGGAGGCTGATCTGCTTGGTTTCTTTGTCCTCGACGGAGGTCTTGCGGCCGAGGGAGTAGAGGTGGTATTCGCTGAAGGCTTCCTGCTGGAACTGCTGAGCGGCTTTAGCCATGGGCACAGCCGCGTTTGCGTCCATCCTTGTCCTGAGGCCGCCCTCCGCTACGCGGTTTAGTTCACCGGCGACGAGCTGGAGCCGCGCATTGTGAAACGCGGTGCCGCTGTTGTTGACGACGGTGACCCAGCCATCCAGGTCCGCATTCTTGTCGTCGCGGGCGACAGTAAGAACGTAATCGGCATTCCAGGACAAATTGCCCGCGAGATAGGACGCTTCGATCTGCTGTTTTCTTGCGCCGGAGTTTTCGAGAGACATTAAGAGCGTCGGACGGTCGTAAAGATTCGCGGGGACTTCCGGGAAGCGATAACTCTCGGCAAACATTCCGGTGACGATGTCGTTGCCGATCTTCCAGACGGGACCGTTGTTATCGGAAAGCAGGGTCGCTTTGATCTCTTCGCGTTTCGTCGAATTGTTCTCTTGATACGAGCGCACCAGCGTGACTTCCTTGCCGACGTACTTGTGCAGGAGTTTCGCGGGCTCGAGGAGGTCGTATTCGTAGTTCTGTTCGATGACGCCGAGTTTTTCCGGATCGTTCAGGGAACGGAAATGAACCGTCGCGGGATTGACGGTGGCGGCGATGTCCATGAATTTCAGGCGAAACGCGCCGCTGGGGAGCGTGAGCTGCCGAACATCGCGCACCAAGGCGATGTTGGAGTTGTAAACGGTGACGTTCAGGTCGGTCTGATCGGTCAGGCTCGTAGATTGATCGCTAGCGGTGGGGCGGGCGGCCTCCTTCTCTTGTGACGCATAGACCTTGTTGGCGCGGGCCGCAGGATAAATCATTGTGGCGCCGGCGGCGACCATCACAACGGCAGTGATTATCCACAACGCTCGAATTTTGACCTTACTCGCGGGGATCCTCATCAATTTCACCTCGATCTGGATTTGCTTTCTCTCTTAGAACGATGCGCAGGGAATTTCTTGCAGCGGATGATTCGGGCTGGGGCCCTCCGCATCATGGATTCGGGACGGGCTTCCAGGTCAGACCACCATCGCTGGTTTCGAAATTCTTGGTATTGCGGGCGTTCCAAATCGTGGCGTGGCGCTCATCGGTGGCGCGAATCCCGCCAAGATCCTCCGACAGTGGAGAAGAAATCAACGTCCAATGCGCGCCGCCATCGGTGGTCAGAAGAATGGCTCCGACGCGGCCCACGATCCAGCAGACTTTGTCCGAGGGCGCAGAGCCGGTCAGCAAATCGGTGAGCACGCCGCTGCTCTGGCGGGACCATGAGGATCCGCCATCCTTGGAGAGCTCGATGAGGCCACTACGGCCCGCGCGCCAGAGGAAACTCGAGCCCGGCGGCGAGATCAAACGCGGATTGGAAATCTCCCGTGCGACTTCCAAGGAAGCGGAGCTGTTATAGCTGGATGCAACGCCGTCAACTGCTGATGGCTGCGTGGGAGGCGGAGGAGCCGCAGGCGCAGCAGATGCAGCCTTCATTTTCTTCGTTTCCATCTGGCCGAGTGCAGCGGGACCCGGTACCTTGGGAGAGTTGATATTTAATTGATTCTGAGATTGAACATTCGTGGCTTGTGTTTGTAATTGCACTTCAGCATTTTCTTGTATTGCGCCTGTCGCGGTCTTGGCGTCGCGATCCAACTGTTCTTGGGCACGAAGCAAATCAACGGAAGAACTACGCCCTGCATCCTTTCGCAAGCGGCTCTCTTTATCGGCCAATGGTTTCGAAGGAGAAACCCGCGCTAGAGACTCCAGCTTCTCACGCGATGTCCTGGCTTCGGATGCGCTCCGGGTATTCTCGCCGGCAAATTCATCGGCTGCGGATTGGGGCTTTTTGAGGGCGGCCTTCGCCGATGGAGAAACCTCTGGCATCGCTGTCGAAACCGACGGTGTGGGCGGAGGGGGCGGGGGCGCCTGGTTCGTCGCCACCTGGACAGCCTTCAAGCTTGGAAGAGCTAGCGGCTGGTTTTCGTGCAGCGCGATCCAAACAAGTAATCCGGCGGCGATTGCTCCCGCGGGAGCGAGCCACTGCCAGCGCGCACCTCTCAAAAGAAGAGCCCGGCGTGACTTCTTGGGGGGCGCCGCTCCGGCTGCACGCTGGCTTTGGCCGGATGCAGGCGCTGCGGGGAAGGCCTCAACGTTTCGGGCAGCGATCGCCGGCTCGGATCCCTTCGCAACGATTTCCTCCCGCTCAGCGGCTGGCAATGAAATCTCGTCCGTGGCTTCGAGTTGCGCGAGAATATTCTGGCAATTAGCGCAGCCCACGATATGTTCTTTGCAAGAATTCAATTCTTCCGGAAGCAAAGACCGCTCGTGATAAGCCGCCAGTGTTTCCGAGTCCGGACAAGAGCCTCCCTGCGAAGCGGAGAGCGTGGGCAATTTCGCAGCTTCGCGCGCAGGCGCCGCGGAACGCAGATGGCGCGCAAGGGCTTTGTCAAATCTCCGATCGCGTTCGTCAGGCGCCATAGGCTTCTCCATCCTTAGAACGAAACTCCACAGCTTTCTTGCACCGCGCGGTCAAGGCGTCCGCTTTCCGGCTGCCGGGCCCGGCGATTTTGAACGCGGCAGCAATTTCTCCAAATCGATGGGGTTGTCCTCCGAGCAGTATTCGAAACAGAGAGCGATTTCCGCATCGCTCAGTCCGGGCTGAACCGCGGAACCGTTCGTCGATCCGATACCGTGTCGAAGAATATCTTCCACCGCATGCCGTAAATCGCGCCGCGCGTGGTCCAGATGACGCGAAACGCTAGATTCATGCTCCCCGAGCAGCCGTCCGATGTCCGCAAGCGTTTTTTCCTCGGCGTAATAGAGGCGGAGCCTCTCCTTTTCCTGCGGTTCGAGGCGTTCGAGCGCTGTCTGCAATGCCCGGGTGAAAGAAGCGACGTAGCGCTCGCGATGCGGATCGCTGGGCTGCATCTGCGGTCCGAGCAGCGTCCTCGGCAGTCCTTCGCCAGTTTCGTCTTCGCCAAGCTCCTCGAAGCGCCGGCCGGCACGGATGGAATCAACGTGCCGTTGCACAAGAACGGCGCGGAGCCAGGTCTTCAGCGAACTGCGCCCATGGAAGTAACGAAAGAGCGAACGTTTCGCACCTTTGCCGCCGGCCAAACCGTACAACTCGGAAAAAAGGGAATCCGCGAGATCACAAGCTTCCGCGGAACCCGCGTTGCAGCGAAGAATCGCGGCCGCGGCCGCGCGTAGGTAAGCGCGGTACTTAGTGAAAAAATGCTCCCAAGCCGCCTCACCTCCTTCGGCGCAAGCGGTGGCTAGAGCCAGATCTTCAAGATGCAGCGCGCCGAGATATTCTTCGAGTTTAGGCGGAGTGAGAGCTCCACTCGCCAAGCGCTTCGATGCGCTGCGTTCCAGCGCAACCGCGAAGTCTGCGCGAGAGAGCTCCCAGCGTGCCGCATTGGCCTGCGCGTACAGCCACTCGACCAAGGCGGCGCGGTCCTCAAGCGGCTTCACGGGGTCCACGGAATTCGCGTCAGCAGACCGGCTTTCTGGATCTTTGGCCATGTCTATTTCAGGTGTTCACTGTATCCCAAAAAACTCAGCCCCAGCGTATAATGCTGCGCTTGCTGCACTTAAGGATAAGCCCGCGGAAGGAAACTCGCGCGCAAAACGTGCAAAAGAGGACGCAACCCAACGCGAGTTTAGGGTATCCTATTTGAGTGTTGCGCGCCCCCCCGCAACGAAAACTGCCTCGCCGGGTTAGAAGTGGGTGCGCTACGATGCGCTCGCGGGAGCATTAGCGACTTCGCGACGCTAGTACGAAAGTCCTATTCGGGCTCCCCTGGCCTCGTCAGTACTCTGGTACTGGTAGAGCACTTCCTATTTTGCTGGCGGACTTGGGAGCACTAGGGGTTCCTAGATAGCCCTTGTACCGCGGCCGGAATTTCACGAGGCGGCACGCGGATGACAACCATGATTGCAGATCCACCACGCAAGACCACGATGGGCGTCGGTTTCGAGGCCAACCGCCGCCGTTCAGGCGAACCCCTGGCGTGGAAGGCAGCCATCGGCACCAAACCGATTGAAGCACGACTTGCCCTACTACCTGATTCCAAGCCACGCTGGGACCGCATTGGCCTGAGCGCCGTCGGACAATTTGCGATTCTCGGCTTCTTGCTCATGCTTCCTCTGCTCTTCCCGGAGCGGATGCAAACGGCATTACATTTACGCGTTACGGAGCTGATGCAGCCGGTTACGGAAATCCCGGTTGCGCCACCGCCAGAGCCTCCACCGCCGCCAAAAGTGAAAGCCAAAGTTGCGCCCCCGGAACCAAAACCGGTAGAACCTGAACCGGTGAAGCTGAACCCGAAACAGACGCACGTTTTTCTCGCGGCAAAAGTCGCACCACCCAAAGTAAAAACGTTGGATGCGAAACCCGTGGAACTCAATCCGGTTTTCGAGCAGGTGAAAATCGATACGCCAACGAGCCAGCCGAAGCGGCCGAAAGAAGATGTGAAGGTCGGGAATCTTGGAACTGGCAGCGCGGCTCCTGCGACGGTAGTGGCTCCGGTGAACAAAGTGCAAACCGGCGGCTTCGGCGATCCCAACGGAATCGCTGGCAAGGGTGATCCGAACAAAGCCACGAACGTCAATCGTCTAGGTTCGCCCGCTTTGCCGGGTGGGCCTGGATACGGCAACGGCACCGGCGGTGATAAAGGAATCCGCGGCGCGGTGGCGAGCACCGGGTTCGGTAACGGCACGGCGAATCCTCCGCCAAGCGCCAAGCGCGGCGCGCTGCAGTCCTCCGGCTTCGCGGATCAGACCGTCGCGGAGGCGCCGAAGAAGAAAGCGCTGACCGAAAGCGCCACGACGGCAGTCGACATCCTGGAGAAGCCTCGTCCGGAGTACACCGCGGAAGGGCGCAGCCTGAAAATAGAAGGTGACGTGGTTCTCGATATGATATTCCTGTCGAACGGCAGCATCCAGGTGAACCGAGTGGTAAGTGGTTTGGGCCACGGTCTCGATGAAGCAGCGACTCGCGCCGCGCAGCAGATCAAGTTCAAGCCGGCGAGACGCGAAGGCCAGCCGGTGGATTTCCCGGCTCGCGTACGAATTGAATTCCGTTTGGCTTACTGAGGGGAGAGAGAAAATGCGTAAGGTAGCAACAACTATTTTCGTTCTGATCTTGAGCGGTGTGGGGACCATGGCCGCCACGGACGCGCCTAAGCCGGCCGATAAGCCGCGGACCATGGAAGAAGTCATTGACCGCGTGATCACCAACGAAAACCGGGCCAACCAGCAGATCAAACAGTTTTCCCCGCTGGTTGAGACGTACATCCAGAACCTGAAGCCCGATAAGGATCTTGGCTACGCCCCCGCTGGCGACAAGTATTTCCTGGGCCGCGCGGACTTCTCGAAGGGCGTCTCGCTGGTTTCCTTGACGGACACCAACGGCAAGGGGAAGAAGATCTTCGGCGCCATCGGCAACTTCTTTTCTTTCGCGATGCAATTCCTGCCGGACGGCTTCCTGCAGATGATCTTTATCGACACGAATGGCTTCGACAAGCAGCACTACAAGTTCGATTACGTGCGCCGCGAATTCCTCGGCGAAGTGCGCTGCCTGGTGTTCGACGTCTCGCCGCAGGACAAGGCCGGCAAGGGCCGGTTCCTTGGCCGCATGTGGGTCGAAGATCAGGACTACAACATTGTCCGCTTTAACGGCGCCTACGGCGGCGCGGGGCACTCCAGCTGGTATTTTCACTTCGATAGCTGGCGCACCAATGTGCAGCCGGGCCTGTGGATGCCTTCCTTTATATACAGCGAGGAAAAAGATCTACACTACGCCCTAGCCAAGAAACTGGACTTCAAAGCGCAGACGCGGCTGTGGGGTTACAACGTCGGCCGCTCCAGCCAGGAACAGGAATTAAGCAGGATCCTGGTGGAGACGCCGGTGCAGGACGATACCAAGACTTCGAACGATCTTTCCCCCATTCAGGCACAGCGCTCCTGGGACCGCCAAGCGGAAGATAATGTGATCGATCGCCTGGAGCGCATCGGCCTGATCGCACCGCGCGGCGAAGTCGACAAGGCCCTCGATACGGTGGTCAACAATCTCGAGGTCACCAACAACATCGACCTTGAACCCGATGTCCGCTGCCGGGTGATGATGACTTCCACGCTCGAGTCCTTCACCGTCGGCCACACGATCGTGATGAGCCGCGGGTTGATCGACGTGGTGCCGGATGAGGCCAGCCTGGCAACCATGCTCGCGCACGAACTCAGCCACGCCATTCTCGGCCACCGCATCGATTCCAGCTATGCTTTCTTCGATCAATTGCTGATCGACGACAAAGAGACTTTCCGCCATTTCGGATTTGCCCGGACTCCCGACGAGGAGCGGGCTGCCAACACGAAAGCGGTCCAGCTCCTGAATAATTCGCCCTATAAGAACCAGCTCGGTAACGCAGGCCTTTTCCTCACAGCGCTCGGGAGCCGTGGGAAGGAAATTCCGAACCTGATTAGCCCGCACCTGGGCGATCGCGTGCCGATCATGGCTGATCTCAAGTCCACGACGCCTGTCGATCAAAAGCAAAACCCGCAGATGATCGCGGCGCTGCCGATCGGCGGACGCGTAAAGGTAGATTCCTGGAACGATAAGCTGGAGCTCATCAAGAGCAAGCCGGTGGGCACGGTGGCGGAACGCGAGAAGATGCCGTTCGAAGTCACCCCCTTCATGCCATACCTGATGCGTTACGGCGCCGAAGCTTCGAAACCCATCGCCGCCAGCGCGGCCACTGCGCCTGCCGATCCGAAAACCGGCGCATCCGCACCCGGCAAACCGTAGTAACTCAACTTAACAGTTTCGAATAGTTCGGCCCGGGGAAGACCTCTTCTCCGGGCCATTTTCTTTTGCCCGCCACCATCTATTTTGTTGGGCGTGTTCCTCAGCGCGGCGAAGAGAGCTCTTTCATCAGCTTGTAGTTGAAGTCTACGCCGTCGTAAAAGTCCTGCACACCGACGCGCTCGTCTTTTCCATGCTCGCGATTGTCACTGATGTCAAAAAACATGCAAGAGATGCCATAGGTCGGGATGCCGGCGATGCGCATATACTTCCCATCCGAGGCTCCGGTGGACATGGTCGCGACCAGAGGAACGCCCGGCCAGGTGACCTTCAAAATTTTCTCCATGGCCTGCGTTACTTCAGGGAGTAGCGGCGAAGGGGGCACCGGCACGACGGGCACCACCTTTCCATCTGGAGTAAGCTGCGGAATAATGCTGACCTTGACTTTCGGATCGTTTGCAAGCCGCTCGAGCGCCTTGCGAACTTCCTCGGGGTCTTCTCCTGGAAAAATCCGGCAATTGACATTGGCGCGCGCGGTTTGCGGGAGCGCGTTTGGCGCATGACCGCCGGAAAGCATGGTGGCGACGCACGTGGTGTGCAAAAGCGAATTGTAATAGGGCACCGCCGAGAGCCGTTCGACTGCTGCGGGATCCGGCGGTTGCCTGGCCACGGCTTTCATGTCCACAGCAACCTGTCCCGTCGTCAGCGCCGCGTTCCGTTCGAAATAACTCCGCGTGATTTCGTTGATATTTACGGAGAATGAAAACGATTGCAGCCGGGACAGCGCGCCGGCTAAGTGATAGATGGCGTTGTCCGGGCTGGGGACCGAGCTATGCCCGCCGGGATTCAGCGATTCGAATTGAAAATCCACATAAACTTTTTCGCTAGCTTGAATGCCTGCGAGCAGCCGTTTGCCTTTGTCCTTTTCGAATTCACCGCCGTCCAGGTTGATGCAGTACTCCGCATCGATCCAGTCGCGATGTTCCCGGAGGAGCCAGTCCACACCGTTGGAGGAGCCGCCCTCCTCATCAGCGGTCAGCGCGAGAATCAGGTCGCGGTCCGGCAGATATCCTTCGTTTTTCAAGCGGATGAAATTAGTAACCAGGATGGCATCACCTTCCTTCATGTCTTCCGTGCCACGGCCGTAGAAGTAGCCGTCTTTTTCGATGAATTCGAAGGGATCGGTGGTCCAGTCCGCCCGGAGAGCTTCGACCACATCAAGGTGTCCGATGAAAAGGATGGGCTTACGCTTTCCGTTTCCGCGAAAACGCGCGACGAGATTTCTCTTCCGTTCGTTCGGCCCGGCTACCTTGATATCGCCCTCGGCGAAGCCTGCGTCGCGGAGACGCTTGGCCATGGCTTCCGCCGCTGTCGTCACGTTGCCAACGGAATCGGTGGTATTGATCTCAATGAGCTGCTTGAAGATGTCGTGCGCCAATTGCTTCGTTTGATCCGGACCTTGAGTTCGTCCCAGAGGCGCGCAGCCCGCGATTAAACAAAATGACAAGACCCAGCGTGTCCCTCTCGGCATTTACTCTCCTCGGAACGAAAGATCACGAAAAAGGCGGCTGCCCCCCGGGCGATGCCGGCCGCGGGGCCAGCGCATAGCGCAGGGACCGCGACAGATACGATGCCGCCCAGAACAGCAGAATCATGCCAAGTCCGCGGTCGAGCACAAGAAACACGGCAAAGGCTGTAAATACCGCCAACCCCGTTCGATCGGGCCTCGTCAGCGGCACTTCCAGACGGCTATTCACAAATCGGGCTAGTTCCCGCGGCCACTTGAAAACCCAGTACAAGCCATAGATGGGAATCAGATGAAACCACGCGGCACGCAGCGGCTTAATCGGATATGCGCCGGCCGTCGCTTGCGCGAGAACGATATGATACTCATAAACGCAAACAAGCCAATAGATCAGACTGATGAAATTCGCGAGAAACAGATACAAAGGAGGTATGAGCAGCGGTTCTTTGGCAAGTTCCGGATGCAGAGTGACCGCGATCATTTCCGCAATCATCGTCGCGAGGCCCAATAGGTAGCCAATCCAGATGCGCGGCAGCGGAGGCAACGCCTTGGATTCCGATTGTTGCTCTTGTGATTGTCCGCCAGACCAATCCATTCCGCCCTCGAAGAATCTGACTTGGGAGCGTAACGGCCCTGCGGCGGCTCCGTCAAACCATTTGGGGAGTGACGGCGTTCCATTGTCACTGCGGGTTGCTTCGCCCTGCGTGGCTTACATAAACTGGCAGGGTTCCTATTGTGGAGGAAGAGATGACGTCAGCCATGAAACGCGCCTCGCAGATGGCCCTGGGCGCCGCGATATTCGTTGCGGGAATAGCGGCAGGCTCGCTGCACGCGCGCAGCGCTGCGGTGCAGAACCGCTTCGGCCAGCCGAAAACGGTGCTGCACGTGGTCGTGTACAAATTCAGAGACAATGTCTCGAATTACGACCGTGAAAAAGCCATCAACGGCATCAAGGACATGGCTGGAAAAATTCCCGGCATCAAGAATGTGTGGCTGAAAACGGGGCGCAACCAGATCAAGGACTTCAGCGGCGTCTACGCCATCGAATTCACGAGCGCCGAAGCCGCCGCCGACTACGCCGAAAGCCCGGTTCATGAGGCGTGGTCCAAGATGTGGCAGGAGCAGCGCGAGAACAGCCTTTCCTTCCAGGTTTCGAATCCGTAGCCGCCAAGTTTCTCTTGCGCTTGATTCCTGTAACTTTGAACGCGCTCACTCTTCGCGCGTGATTCCATACCTTCTGCGGATCATCGCGTCAATGGCGCTGTCCGGCAGTAAACGTTTCGCCCATTTGAGGGTGGTGGCCAGCGGAGTTACTCCATAGCGCGCCCGAGGCACGGGTGCTTGAATGGCTTTCAAAATGACTCGCGCGCAATCTTCGGGCGTGGTCTTCGACTTTGCGCGGCTGCTCTTCGCGCCTGACCAGGAGCCCGCGTACACTTTGGCGTACGGCCCATTCTGAATTTTCTCCTGGTACGGCTGCACCAGTTGCACAGCGGTCTCCTGG
>Ga0210399_10003244_pt1 | contig 12668 bp, 16 predicted proteins | sample IncBWC14MmetaG_FD_150865 | JGI IMG/M metagenome (GOLD analysis project Ga0210399, IMG submission 150865) | Forest soil microbial communities from Barre Woods Harvard Forest LTER site, Petersham, Massachusetts, United States - Inc-BW-C-14-M | ecosystem: Environmental > Terrestrial > Soil >... | reverse complement strand
CTACCGCACGGAAACTTCGCGGACAATCTTAATTGACGGCTTTGACGGGAGTGGGCAGTATCGCTTCATGCGGACCAAAAGCGCCCTGCGACCCAATCTGAATTCTTCTAACTACATCATCGGAACAGTGTTTCTGGTAGCGGTGGTTTTTGTCCTATTTTTAGCGTTTAACAACTAGCAGCTAGAGTTATTGCTGGGGATGAGTTGCTCCGGCTTTAAAACGCTTTTGTGCCCTGTCGTTTGGTCCAAGATTACCCACTCCCGAGGGGCCTCAGCGACCCGATGCCGGGCTTGGGTTTTGACCTCTTCTATCGTGTTGGCGCAGCCAACCCAAATAGAACACCCGTCCCTCAGTTCGAATAAATCGTATCGAGTCTTCATAAAACAGCTTTCAGTCTGCGTGGACTTTTCCGGTCTGCGGAATAGAGCGTGGGACTTGAGTGTGTGCGCTCGCAGTGAGGATAGCAAGCAGTTCCTACATGTGGGGCGGCCTACGGACCTGATGTTGACCGGAAATTGGTGGCTATTGAGGCAATCAAGACGGAACGAATTGAGGCTGGACGTTAACATATCTGCTATCATGTGATTATGTCTGTCGCTGAACACATCGGTCTAGCCGAACTCAAACAACGAGCGAAGATGGACGGCTACACTACGATCATACGTTTGACGGAGGGTGCTTACGCTGTGCCGCTGCAAAGTTGGAAGGGCGTCGCATCAGGCGTGGGCATTGGTTACTACCATGTTGGGGTTTCATACGGATTAAGCGACAACAACGTAACTGCTCATAAGCGAGGCGAGGCGGCCAGCTACTACCGCTTGTCCTGACTCGGTTTCACCAATTGTGCTAGACTGTCGTTTCCTTCCTCTGCCGCGAAAGCGGACCGCGCCAATCCAGAAATGTAAAGTTTCGTTCGTTGACCGCCGTCAGGTCTGCCATTCGGTCGTCATCCAAGGCTGGTGGAGGAAAAGGAAGGTTGCCTAGCGTAGGGAATTTCTTTTGCGGAAGTCCTCCAGCGTAACCTCTAAATCTCTTGCCGATGTGTGGCGGCCCAGTTGCGGGTGGTCGTGGGCTTCATGTGTATGGGACTCTGCAATTGCTACTTCATACGCTAAGTAGCGGTCTGCCTCTAATTTTTTGGCGGTCTTACCCTTTTCGCCCCACTGCGAATTAACAGCGCGTTGTTCGCGCCAAGATGCAAGTGTATTAGCCGCGTTTTTCCCGAGCCGCTTGCATTCTTTGCATGTACCCACTTCACTTCCTCCCTTCCGGTAGGATACGCCTTTCTACCGTTCCCATGTTTTTTAGTGCTGCCTTAAATAATTGTCCGCCCGGCGGATAAGGAGACGCCCGGTAAACTGAAACCCCGCCAAATCCAAAAGATTCAGCGGGGCTTATCATTTCGAGTTCTACACAGAAGGCGCGGGAGTCGGGATGGGCGGATACCCCGACACTGCTGTACGAAAATATACTGATTATCGCGTAGACCAGTCGGTCCGGGACCGTACTGACAGAATTAGTGGGCGGCTAAGGCTTGTTCCCCCGAGCGTGATAGCATTCCCCAATGCGGTATCCGCGAATCGAACTCTATCTGGTCGCGGTCCTGCTGATTTGCATCTTGGTCGCGCCCATTATAGCGAACCAGCAGATGGTGCTTTACGGAGTAGCATTTGTAGCGTTCGTGGGCGCTCTATTTGTTAATCTGCGAAGGGGTACCATCAAGAGAGTTTTCCGCAACCGTCGAACGCTGTGATTTGAGGTTGGTGCTGCGGGATTGGGAGAGGTTGAGATTGTGGCAGTCGAAAAGTCGAGGGCGGCACGGAATCTTGCTGAAAATAGCCTTGGCGGCTCTGCTCACTATCGCAATCGTTATCGCGCTGCTTTGGGGCTTGTGGTTTTGGATTCACCAGTGAGAAACCGCTGGCTAGCATTTATCACTTAGGTCGCCCAATCATAAATTTCACGACCCTTTACTTCGGATGCTCTTCGTCATACCAGTTCGGATTGTTATAGACGTTGGTGACCTTGCCGTACTTGTCCGCAACCTGCAGCCCGGATTTACTGACCACGTAGATGTTCTTGCCGAATGCCTTGGCGCTATCAATGTCCGGTCCCGATGGTTGCCCACCACCCCATGCCGGGTGCGTGTGGATGAGCGCTATCGCAGAACGCGGAACGCGAATCGTAGCTTTGCCATCTTGCTTGGAGACTTGAACTTCGCCGCTGGATAAATCCGGCTGGATGTAGTTCCCAGTCTCGTTCTGGTCGCGGCCCTTCCGGGCTTTCTCCCATATGGCCTTCGCGGCCGCCTTGAACTTCGGGTCATTCTCCAACACGCCGTCCCTACGAGGTCATCAAAACGAAACACGAATTGGCGGGGGATAGACGCCGCGCTTGACCGCATTAAGCGCCCACGGTTTTCGCCTTCTCCGATACCACCGCTTCGACGTCTTCCAACCCACGCAACAACCCAACCGCACCCGATAGCTCCAGGCTCCCTGCATCGAATCTCTTCGCCTGTTTCACGTCGTACCCGAATACCGCTGCACCCGAAGCCTTGAACCCCACCAAATACTTCGGCGTTTGCACGCGAGCGATGATTACGCGGTCCGCCTGCCGTTGTTTTAATTCCCCCAACAGAAAATCCACTGCTGTTTTGTAACCCCATCTGCGCTCCAAATTCAAAAAGTTACGGACAATCTACGGACAATTGAGGAAGGCAAAAACGATGTTTTCGGCTCGTAAGCGACACCAAAGAAACCACTTGGATTTTTGGAACTGGAGTCTACGAACCAGAAGGTCGGGAGTTCGAGTCCCCCCGGGCGCACCATTCTAGTCTGCACAAAGAGTTTGATTTAAGTCCGCAGCCGCAACGTCCTTTCCTCAGAATTGTCTGACCGCTGCGCCCAACTTCATACTTTGCGCCCATGATGATATCTAGTGCCAAAGGCTGTATTGGGGCAAGAAATCTAACGAAATCCACTAGCGGGTCATGTCCGGTACCGGGACTTGTCAAACTGGTAGTTCTACCAGTTTGAACCGAGGCGTATCTATGACATAGTTCAGCGCTCAAGTCGCGACGCTCAACTCACGCCCCTTCAGGTTCTTCTCCTCAAGTTCAGCCATACCTAGTCGCTTTGACGAAGAGCTTACGTACTGCACACGGAAGGGTACGAGCATGCCTTGCAAATCGTGCGGGTCAGTCAACCAAGAGAAATTCAGCGCGGAGATGGTCATCCATTTTCCTGAATTGAAAGATGTTGATAAGCCCGTGGTGTGGGTATTTCCTGAGATTGCTGTCTGTTTGAATTGTGGCGGCGCAGATTTCGCAGTGCCGGAAGCTGAGTTGCTTCAACTCGCAAACGGAGACGCCATCGCCCACGCCCCAGCCTGCGAACAATGACAGTTACCCATCTTCTGTCAGTAGACTAGCGTTCATCCGCTGGGTAATCCTGTGCGGAAAGCCTTCCCCGGCCTATGGGATGTCTCAGGCGGGGATATCCCAAACCTGTACAGCGAAAATGGGATTGTGGAGGTCTATGATGAATCGCAAAATATTGGAAGGCTGGTTATTTTGCTGTTCCTGAATGGGAAGGATGCCCCATGAGTTGGGAACAATTCGAGATGAGTCGCTGGCTACGCTTTCGCCTATGGCTGCGCTGGGTCTTCGTGCTCCATTGCAAAGCGGGCAGATTGGGTTCGTGACTCACCTAGCCTGTGCATCGCCGCTCGACGAGCGGTGTGTTTCGATTAGGACGACCTGAAAGCTTGGGAGAAGAACTGTGAGCGCGCATTCGGTAGCTGGCTCGTATTACGAGTTTGTTGGCAAGATTCGAGAATGGCTAGGTACGGTTTCAGGCAATGAAGTTGAGGCGCGATTGGGCAAGTACGACCGGCTGGTAGGCAAACTCGCACGGGAGCGAGATGTATCACTGCCCGAAGCGGAATTAATAGTAGAAGATTCCGCACAAGAACAATTGCTGCGCCACTAGGTACATTGCGAAAGGACTTCCAGCGTGGTTTGACGCTAAGGTTCCTCCTCGTCGAGCATGAGCAGCTCCCGCATTCTTCACCAGTGAGGGAGTCGAATTCATCGGCGTGTCTCCGGGATTTCCCGGACAGAAACCTTTCAGCTTCGACATCACTTATGAGGGGGCGCTCTCGTACTGTTCCGTGCAAATTTTCGGAAATCCTAACGCGACAATTCTCGCTTGGAACGGCAGCGATACGACTCCGTCTTTCTTCTAATCTGCCCTAAAACCGACAAGAAGGGCACCGCGTTCCTTGTATCAACAGGGATTATCGTGACAGACAATCACGTCGTCGAAGGATGTGAAGTCGGGATCTCAAGGCAACAACGTCCCACGGAGACCCTGTTACCTCTCTAAGATGGTCACCGACTCGTCGCGTGACTTGGCGCTCCTTAAGCCGTCAAAGAAAATCCCCGGAGGTCTGGAATTGGGAGATGACAAAGTGCTTAAGGCAGGAGATCCGGTTACAACGTGGGGTTTCCCGTTGATCTACAACGGACCTGCACCTCTGCTGAGCGTTGGATATCTGTCCGGCTTCGAGGCGGTCCAACAGGGAGATAAAGTGGTCAAGCACCTAGTAGCGAACGGCGCCTTTAACCCTGTAATTCTGGTGGACCTCTCTTGGTATCGGGCCAGAACAGAGTTGTCGGAATTGTCGTTTGGAAAATGCGCATCCTCGCGCCGTGGACTCAGACACTCATAACAGGTCTCAACAAGTCGAATTCATGGGGAAGCAGTGGAGTTACGATGACCACCAGTGATGGCAAAACTAGAGGCATGGGCCAGCACGAGGTAACGGCAATGGTTCTCCAAGAGTTTTATGACACTGTCCCGGTCATGATCGGAGCAACGTCGGTTTCTGAACTGAAGGCTTTCATTCTGGAAAAGGGAAGCGATTTAAATTAAAAGTACGCTTGGACGAAAACCGGCGACAGCTGGGACGTTTTCTAGAATTTACTTTCTTCAACAAAACAATGCAGGGAGCGTTCCGTCTGTCCCCGAAATTCCCATTGTCCCGTAATGGTCGTAGGACTAACGTGCAGCTGGAGCATTTATGAGCGATGATACCCACGGAATTCATCTTCGACTTGAAGCGCTGCAGAAGCTAGTTGCCCAAATTGACGCTACGGTTTTAGACCAGAAAACAAAAGACTATCTGCTTGAACTACCGAAGCGTTGGCTCTCTGACGCCGATCATTTTATTCAAGAGGGACGAGCAGGCGCTGCTTCGCTCGTGTTGGGAATTGTCGAACAGCAGCTCTTGGAGGTAAGTAAATCAGTAGCCGAATTCGGCCCGAACATCCAACTGAAGGGCTGACTAGCTGAGCGCCGCAGCAGCGGAGAGCTTCCCCTCTGTATCGCTTCGAAACACTTGCTAAGCGCCTGTCCCTTCCGCAAGATGAATCCATGACATTTCCTCATTTCACCAGCCGTCAAGTCCTTCGCTCCGCGCTTCTGTTCTTCCTTCTGTTGGTTGTTCTCGCTGCCACCAGCGCCAAATCCGTCAAAATGATCACCAGTTGGTTCAATTCAAATTACCAAGGACAGACGTTCCACAAAATTCTGGTTATCGGCGTCGCGCAAAACCTGGAGGTGCGCGCCGACTTCGAAGACGCCATGGCCGCCCAGATTGCGCGTCCGGGCATTGAGACCATTCCCGGCAACCACATCCTGTTACGCCCCGACGCGAACACAAAACTCGATCTCGACTATCTCCGCGGGCAGATCCGCGACAATCACATTGACGCTGTAGTCGTCTCGCGTCTGCTGAAGATCGATAAGAAAGTGACGGTCGTCCCGAGCTCCACCTACGTTGCCCCGTTTCCCTACTACTACTCGTTCTACGGCTACCTGGGCGCTGTGTATCCCGTGATTTACGAGCCCGGATATACGCGGGAAGATACCTCCGTCGTCGTCGAGACCAACGTTTACGCCACCAGCAAGCCCGACGGTGACCTGGTGTGGAACGGCGTCAGCAAGTCCTTCAATCCGAAGTCAGCGAAGAAAGTCGCCGATGGCCTGGTCAAAGAAGTTCCGAAGCAGATGGAGAAAGACGGCCTGCTACCGAAAAAAGTCTCCAACTAAAACCTGAGCCGCAATTTCTACAAGGTTATCCCGACGCTTTACTCCCAATACTTGACGCCCAGTCACTGCCAACGAATAATGCTCGTCCGACGCGTGTTCAAAATTACGCTCGTAAGGGAGAGCCTCAATGAAGAAGAAAGCTCCGGCAAAACGCCGTCCCGCGAAAGCCGCAAAAAAATCTGCAAAGAAATCCGCGAAGCCCGAAACTCCCAAAACCATTCGCGTCGACGACGTCATTGACCGGGGAACCCATTCCCGACCGTTCCCCACCCAGAACCCAACCAAGAACTAACACGGTTGCCATTACGATACTCGCGTAGCTAGAATCCGCGAATGGACAAAGCCACTCTTATTAAGCTAGCGGCAGCTTTGTTTTTCCTGGCGGGAGCCATCAGCTTCTTCGCTCATCGGATCGCGCCCGGCGTGACTTGGACTTGCCTGGGTGTCGTATTTTTCGCCATAGCCAAGAGAAAAAGCTGAACGTGTTCGCCGGCGAGCGCTTCTTTGCGACGGGTTTTGCGGGCTTCAGAAGACCGCGTTTGCACTTACTTCCCCGCCATGGTCTGTAATTGACAATGAAATCGGAAACACGCACACTTCGCGTCATGCGATTGGGTGTCCTTTTGTTACTAGCTTCCGTCCTTCCATCCTTTATTCACGCGCAAACTGCTGTTTTCGAAGTTTCGCCGAAGGGCAGCTCGATTACCTTTTACGTGAAAGCTTCCGTCGCTCTCACCGGTAAATTCGACAAGTGGGATGCGACGCTTACCTTTGCATCTCCCGATGCCACCTCCGGCGTCTTGAACGTCAAGATTCATTCAGACAGCGTCGATACCGGAAGCGGTATGAAAAACAACAAGCTCAAGGGCAAAGACTTCTTTGACGTTCAGCAGAATCCTTTGATCACTTTTGTGTCCACCAAAATGGTGCAGACCGGTCCCGATACTTTTGAAGTGGATGGCGACTTCACGATACGTGGCCTATCCAACCCCGAGAAACTGACCATGACCATCTCCAATCGCGGAACCGGCTCAGGCGAGGTCAAAGGAACGATGAAATTCGATCGTAAGGACTACGGCATGAACAAAGGCATCCCGTTCATCACGATCGCCGACCACGTCGAAGTAAAATTCCACCTGAAAGAAAAGGAAGTAAGCGGCCCTCCCCTGGTCCTAAAGTAGCGACCTGGACATGACATCAGCTGAACGGCAAGTACCTCACTCCAGCAGCGTGACCACCAGAACATCGCCCCGCTCATCACGTCTGTTACTCTTGATCGCTTCGATTTTAACCGCGACATTCCTGTATTTCTCGCTTTTCGTCGATGGCCGCGCTCCTCTCTGGCTTAGTGGCGACCAAACCATATTCCTGCTGAACGCCGAACGAATGCTGCACGGCCAAGTGATGTATCGCGACTTCTTTCAATTCACTTTGCCGGGAACAGAATTTGTCTACCTGGCGTTCTTCAGGATTTTCGGGATGCCCGCGTGGATTCCCAATGTGTCCTTGATCTTGCTCGGAATTGGCCTAACCGCCTGTATGGTGTTGATCTCCAGAAAAATTCTCGGCCCCAAAAACGTCCTCCTCCCCGCGCTCCTGTTTTTGGTCTGCTCGTACCACGCCATGTTAAACGCCACGCACCACTGGTTCAGCCTCTTGGCCATGTTGGCGGCTATCGCAGTGGTCATCGACACCAGAAGCGTTCCGCGTGTAGCCCTGGCTGGAATGTTCTCTGGCCTGGCCGCGCTCTTCACTCACGCGGAAGGCCTGATGTGCTTGTTGGGCCTGGCGTGTTTCCTTCTGTGGGAGCGCCGCTGCATGCGCCAAAACAAAACCGTGGCGGTAAAGACGATTTCCTTGTTTTTGGCGTTCTGCGCCACGCTGGCGGTCTCCTGTGGATACGCGATCATCCAGGGTGGCGTTGCAAACGTGTGGAACTGCGTGGTGGTCTTCACGCTGCGCTACTATTCAACCGACATCAACGCCAATACGCCGCTAATTTATCTGAGCTTCCCGGGCGTTCCACCCTGGTCTCACCTGCCAGCCTTGCTGGTGTGGCTTTTTATCTACGCAATCGTACCGTTCGCCTACATACTTTTTCTCGTTCGTTACTGGCGCCGTCGCCCCGCCGACGACACAGAGCCGTGGGACAAGCTCATGCTGTTCAACATCGTGGGTTGGTTCCTGTTTCTCGGCACCGCCTCATCGCCAAGCATCATGCGTCTTGCCGCCGAGTCGCCTCCAGCAATCATCATCCTCGTTTGGCTCGTGGAAAAACGCAGCAGCCGCAATAGCAACATACCGACAAAGTTGCTGTGGACTTTTGGACTAACGCTGTTCATCGCGGAGCCATGGGTCACGCAGTCGCGTCCAGCGTACGTCTCAAATCTTCCTGCGGGACGCATCGCATTTTCCTCGCCGGAGCAGCGGGATAAATACGCGTGGTTGGCGGCACACACCCATCCCTCCGATTTCCTCCTGGACGGCGCCACGCTTCCTCGCGTTTATTTTCCACTGCACCTGCGGAACCCGGCGGGAGTGCCGTTCCTCACCACCACCAACTACACCCGACCCGAACAGGTCCAGGAGGCCATTCATTCCTTGGAAACGAAACCCGTCAGCTTGGTCGTCTGGTCTGTCGATGTGGACGTTCCGGAAAATATCAACGACCGCGGCGATCACCTGGCCCCGCTCCGCGATTACGTACGTCACCATTTCCGCCAAATCAAAACGTTGCCGGACGGCGACCAGGTTTGGGAGCGCCGTCTCGCGGCTGACGGTACACTCTCTCCGTGAATCCGCCGCCAGATCCCGGCTCGGCCACCTCCCCGAAACGGTCCCGGCGATTTCTGCGCGCCGGCAAGCCTTCCACTCCCGCCATGCGAATCGCCGTCATCCTCACGTTTCTTTTCCTAATCGCTACCGCCGTTCGCACCGGCTGGACCACTCCGGAAACAGATTTCCCCAATTACTACACCGCGGCCCGGGCACTCCGCCAGGGCCAGCCATTACGTTCCTATTACGATTGGACATGGTTCGCGCGCCAGATGAACTACGCTGGCAACGGAACGCAGCTCGGCGCGTACACGCCTCAAACGCCACTGACCATGCTCCCCATGGCGCCGCTCACCGGCCTTCCCCCGCAGCGTGCAAAGCAGATCTGGCTGCTGCTCAACTTGGGTTTTCTTCTCGCCACTGTCTGGCTACTTTCAAAAGTAACCAGATTCAGTTTCGCTGTCGTCTGGCTGTTGGCCTTCTGCGGCTACTTTTCCCTCCGCACTAATTTCGAGTACGGCCAATATTACGTCTTCCTTTTATTTCTGCTTACCCTGGCGTTCTATTTTCTGCACCGAAACAACGAAGGCTGGAGCGGAGTCATCACGGGAATAGCCTTCGCCCTGAAACTCTACGGCGGACCATTCCTCCTGTACTTCGCCGCCAGGCGCCAATGGAAAGCCACTGCTGGCATGATCGTCGCCGCCCTCGCTCTCCTCGCATTAGCAATCGTGTTATTCAGCGCGCCTGACATCCGCTATTACGCCACCCAGATTCTTCCGCGCACCCTCGAAGGCGGTTCCATCGATCCATACAATCCGGGCGTACCAACCTTCTCGACCTTTCTCCGGCACAACTTGATGGCGGAGCCGGAGCTGAATCCGCATCCGTTTTGGCAAGCTCCCCAACTGTTTTTCTTTCTACGAACTTTCATTTCGCTCTCGATCGTCGCGTTTCTCTTTATCGGCACGAACACCCGCCGATCCACCCCGCGTCACGATTTCGCCTGGTTCGTGATCGCCGCCGTCCTTCTTTCTACCAGCACCGCTTCGTACACCTTCATTGTCCTCCTGCTTCCCGTTGTCCTGCTCCTGGAAGAATCTCCGCCATGGCAAAGCGCGCTCCTCGCATCTTCGTTTGTGCTCCTGACGCTGCCGCTACGCCCGGCATGGCTCTTCCCAAAAGTCTGGCTCCTCTTCGCCTTGTTTATTCTTGCGGGATATCGAAATTGGCGGCAAATGCCGCGCTGGCTCCCTCTTGCAACCATCGCATTGATAGCGCTGTTTTCGTTTCTCGACGCCAAACATCACATGCTCGCCTACGCGAAAGAACCCGCCCAGCATTACGAGCACGCCTTCGTCCAGCCCGGCGCCATCTTCTCTTCATTCCCGGTTGTAACCCCAGCGGGAGCTTTCTACCAATCGATGGGAAAAGACCGTTACATTCTTCGCTGGGCGCAAGTCGATCGCAATCAAGAACTAGCGTTCCCCGGCCACGCCCTCCACCCCAGACTCGCATCCAACGGCACATCCATCTATTTCGAACTCGTTGCCAATCAAAAATCCACAATGATGGAGTTCAATCCAAACAACGGCCGCGCTTCAACTCTCTCGATCCTGGTTCCCGCAGATTCGCCAATCTCCGTCGTTTCTCCAGACGGAAAATGGGTGGCATCTGAATCAATCGAAAACGGACCCACGCAAATAGTCCTACGCGATCTTGGAAGCGGCACACAAACTATTCTCACAGGCGGCAATTGCAATAACTCCGCACCCGCCTGGTCACTCGACTCCAAGACAGTTCTCTTCGCCAGCGACTGCGGCCGCGCCTTCGGTTTGCCAACCCTCTACCTCGCGCCCCTGCCCGGTAACAAGAATTGAGTTAAGTACTCGGGCGCGATGGGTGGCCCACACACCGAATTCGCGCGTGGTTGTTGTGGTTTCCTCCGTAAGCTTCAACTCCGCCCGTGTCGCGGCCGCGTTCCGAGGCGGGCGCCTCTCACTTATTTTTTTCCCCGCTAGGCGCTTTTATTTCTCTGTCGATCGTGAGTTCCATTCGCACCCCTAACAAATCCCTGCCATACATCTTTCGCCACTCCGCCCCACACCAGTCCATGCCCAAGCCCGAGACAATGGTAAGTTCGAGTGAACAGGTACACGGCGCAGGTGTATCCGCTGCACATTCGTGCGGAAACGCTTCAAGGGTGGGTCTACGTGTATAAAGCCGTTCGCTTGCGCACCAAGTTTCTTCTTTCCTTGGTGGCCATCACCGCGGGTTTAACCGCTGCAACCCTGTCGGTCGTCAGCTATAGCGTGCAAAAACGCGTTCGGGAATCGCTCCGCCAGGAACTCCGCAACTCGGTAAAGACCTACCAAATCTTCGAACAGCAACGACAATCGACATCCGTGCGTTCCGCCGAACTGCTGGCAGACCTCCCCACCGTCCGCGCTCTGATGACCACCGAGGATGCGCCCACAATCCAGGATGAGTCCGAAAATATCTGGAGGTTATCGGGAAGCGACTTGCTGGTTCTTGCGAATCGCACCGGGGAAGTGGTTGGACTTCACACCGGGTCACAAGGCTTCACGCGCGAAAAAACGCAGGAGCTGCTGCGCCTTGCGGTACAAAAGGGAGATGGACGCAACTGGTGGTTCAGTGAAGGCCACCTCTACGAGGTCTGGCTCCAACCCATTTATTTTGGAGCCGCGCGCCAAAACACCATCATGGGCGTATTGGCCCTCGGGCACGAAATTGATAACCGCACGGTGCAGGAGTTCAGCAAGGTCGTTTCCAGTGACATGGTGTTCCGTTGTTCGGGCGTAACGGTGGCAACAACCCTTCCCTCCGCCGAAGGAAACAATTTTCCCCAACTGGGACCGTCAACGAATGGCGATACGGAAGCCGCCCTACAGGAACTCCGAGTTGGCAATGAGCGTTACCTGGTGTCCACCGTAAACTTGTCCATACCTGGCGAACTTCCCGTGACTTTGACCGTCTTGAAATCCCTGGACAAAGCCACGCAATTTCTGAGCCGCTTGAACCGCATTCTCCTCGCATTGGGTCTCCTAAGCGTGGTGATCGGCGGCATCTTGGTGTTTCTCATCTCCCATACCTTTACCCGTCCACTTTCCAGCCTGGTACTTGGCGTCCGCGCACTGGGAGAAGGGAATTACAGCCACCCACTGGAAACTGGAGGAGGCGGCGAGGTTGGCGAAGTCACCGAAGCTTTTGGCCGCATGCGCGCAACCCTGAAAAATGCCCGGGAAGAGCAGAAGCAGCTCGAAGAACGATTACGACAAGCGCACAAGATGGAAGCCGTCGGGCGCCTTGCGGGCGGCGTGGCGCATGACTTTAATAATTTGCTGACGGTGATTCGTGGCAATACCGACTTACTGTTGGATAGCGACAAAACAGACAAAGCACAGCTCCGCTACCTGGAGCAGATCCAGAAGGCTGGCGACCGCGCCGTTTCCATGACCCGCCAACTCCTCGCGTTCAGCAGGATGCAAGTGCTTCAACCCCGCGTGTTAGATCTCAACCAGACAATCTCCGAAATGAGCAAAATGTTGCCGCGCCTCATCGGCGAACACATCGAATTCAGTTTTCTACCTGAACCTAAACTGGCCACCGTTCTTGCCGACCCCGGCCAAATCGAGCAAGTCTTCTTGAACCTGTCCGTCAACGCCCGGGACGCCATGCCGGATGGAGGCAAACTCACGGTGCGCACCAGGAACGTGGTCATGGATGCTTTGGAGGCTGCCCGCCGTCAGCCAATG
>Ga0210399_10003243_pt1 | contig 12668 bp, 11 predicted proteins | sample IncBWC14MmetaG_FD_150865 | JGI IMG/M metagenome (GOLD analysis project Ga0210399, IMG submission 150865) | Forest soil microbial communities from Barre Woods Harvard Forest LTER site, Petersham, Massachusetts, United States - Inc-BW-C-14-M | ecosystem: Environmental > Terrestrial > Soil >... | reverse complement strand
GGGCCGTTGTCACTTGCGATGCGGTGAACGGTTTGGGTACCACCAGGACTTTTCGCGCTTTGCGCTTGCTGAGGCTCGGGTCCGCCAGCTCCGGTGTATCCGTGATGATGACGACGGGCAGGTCGGCATGATCAGGATGCTGGCGCACCATGTCGAACAGACTTTCGCTCATGTCAAAAGCGGAACAGTCTAGCACGAGCGCATCAGGATGATGCTCGCGAATGAGTTCGTTGACGGCATCGCTATAGCCTTGAGCAAAGACCTCGTGGCCGAGGTCGCGCAAGGCAAATGTCAGCAGCTCAGCGATCTCCGGCGTATCGTCAATGAGCAGGACGCGGCGCAACCGTGCGCTACCTCTTGTTTCCGCCAGCGCCCGGCAATCGTGGCTTTTTACCGGTGGCGGGCTCCAGATCGAGCATCCAGACTCGTCCACCAGCGGTGTAGTAGCCGCGATGATCGTTTTCGATCATCACGCCCCAGGCCTCCAGAGTGCGCATCACGAACGTGTAGCCTTCGAAGTTGTTGCGCGTGTGGCTCAGCACCTCATTCGTATGCCAATTGTCTGTAAGGAGGGCATCGCCTGCGTGCACGCGCAACACTGTGTAGTAGCGGTCGAATGCCGCTTCCGGCCGCACGTCACGGGTTGAGCCGCGCTTCTTGCCTTCGCTGACGATGTAGCTTTCCTGTGCTTCGGGAGCGACAGGGGGAACTCGATTGTTCATATAGTGTCCGCCACTTCCTCGGCTTCCGCCGCGGCCGCCATGTGCATTTGATTTTGAGGGTCAGCGGCCCAGATGAGAGCGTCGGGTAACTCAACGCCCATCATCTTCCATTGGTCGTTGGCAAACTGCTGCAACGCGGCAATGTGCTCGGCGTGAAGATGACCGAATCGGCCTTGTAATTTCAGGTATTCGGATACCGGCCGCATGTTTTGTGGGCGGAAGCTGTAATCGTAGACGCGCCGTTCCGGATTCCACTCCCAGATCGGATAGAGCCCGCACTCAACGACCATACGTCCAAGATCGATCGAGCGTGGGGTCTCGTACACGAAGCCCTTCTGGCACGGAGTGTATATCATGAGATACGCAGCGCCTCGATGATTCAGGCCCTTGCGAACTTTGTTCATCAGATCGATCGGATATCCAACGCTAGCCGTCGCCACGTAGCAATGGGGATGCCCGGCTGCCATCATGCGGGCAAGATCTTTGGGAAAGAGCTTTTTGCCTTCGGGAACCTCGGGCCCGGGGGGCGAGAAGGTTGTCATGCCTCCATAAGGCGTACGCGACGATGCCTGGATGCCCGTGTTCGCGTACTGCTCATTGTCGTAGCAAATGATCAGGCAGTCGTGATTTCGATAGAGCGCGCCAGATATCGAGGCGAGACCTATGTCAGACGCACTGCCGTCGCCCGCCTCACAAATAATATTGGGATACGGGCCCTTCCACTTGCCCTTCCGAATCATGGCTTCATAGGCCGCGGCTACGCCCGCAGTGAAGCTTCCCGCGCTGCCAATCTGTGTGTGCGCCCACGGCACGTTATAGGGAGTGCACAAGTACGAACTGTTGGCGACGTACATGCACCCGGTCGGTCCGATCAGGATGGTATTGTCGCCTGCGGCCTTGCTGGTCATCCGGTACTGGATCGACGGCCCGCAGCCGGCACACGTCCGGTGGCCCGGTACAAATGGCTCGGAGGAGGGTAATTCCGGATTGTAGAAACGCGCGCCCTGGTTGGGGCTGCCGAGAATCGGCAGAATCTGCCGCTCCACTTCGAAGGTTGCCATATCTTTGTCTCCGAGGGCAGCGCCTCTAATCCTGCGCTCCCAAAAATTTTAGTTTGCCGACTCAGTTCACATGAAACAGAGTTCGCGTTAGTCTTCGAATCCAACCCAGTGCGTGCGCTTTTCGATCTTGCCACGTTTCTGCGCATCGATCATTTTCTGGGTCATCCAGTAAAACTCCTTCAATACGATGGCTTCGCCACCCATGCCCGCCATGAATGACATCACGAGCGGCCGGTGCGGGCTTTCGTAGAGAGCTCCACAGACCTCGGCGTAGAGCGCGCCCCCGCTGCTCACGCTGCCCAGAGCCATGTTGGTCTCGATGACGCCAACCACTTTGAATTTGCTGAGCACCTCATTCACGCGATCCGTCGGGTAAGGCCGTATGGTCCGCAGCCGTACCATGCCCACCTTAATGCCCTTCTCGCGCAGGTGCTGAATCGCGAAGCGAGCGGTCACGGCGTGGCCGCCTTGCAGGAAAAAGACCACCTCGGCGCCGTCGGTCATATACTCCTCGACCCATGGATCGTACCGGCGCCCGAAGATTTGCGCGAACTCCTCGTGCGCCTGCTCAATCACTGGAGTGCACTCCTCCATGGCGCGCGCCCGCTCTAACTGAAGCGGCGGACCCTGCTCGGGCATGATCTGGGGCCCGTGCGAAACGGGACGGCGCGGGTCGAGCGGATAGGGATGCTTGTAGGGGGGAAGAAATTCCTTCACCTGTCCCGTATCAGGCAATTCGACATCACTCGTGATGTGCGAGACGAAGAATCCGTCCTGGCAAACCATCTGCGGCAACAGCACGCGTGGGTCCTCGCCGATGCGATAGGCAATCAGGTGATTGTCAAACGCCTCCTGCGCGTCGCATGCCCAGCCCATCAGCCAGCCCATGTCACGGGTCGACAGCGCATCGGTGTGCTCGGAGCCGAAGTCGCCGGGAGGATCGAGGGTACGGTCGGCAATCATCATCTGGACAGGCATGCGGCTGCCCGAAATCGGTGAATACAGCTCGTAGGCGAACTGCACTCCGACGCCCGAACTGCCGGTGAAAACTCGTGCGCCGCACGAGGAAGCGCCATGCGAAATGCTCAATTGCGAGTGCTCGCTATCGGCCACGATGTATTCGGCATCGAGTTCGCCATTGGCCACCATCTGTGCAAGCGCCATCATGGTCGCGGTGTATGGGCGGATGGGATAAGCGGCAATCACATCGACATCGGCGTACTTAGCGGCTTGTGCCGAGGCCACGCAACCGTTGATCCGAACCGTTTTCTTCTTTCCTGCAATCGCTGTTGGCATCAGTTGTTCCTCATCGTCGCTTGAAGAATTAAATATCCTTTGCCGGCCGGCTGGCTAAATTCAACAACTCTTCGGCTTGCCGTCCATGGAGTCCGGGCGAGATGGCGAAGGCCGTGTCCATGCGCACGACTCCGGTATCGAAGTCGAGCTCGGGCACTCCCTCGAGGCAGCCCGTCGGACATTCCTCAATGCACACCCGGCAGCCCTTGCAGTAATCGACCAATATTTTGTAGAGGCCATTCGAGCGTTCCGGACGAGCAATGCAGGGCTCAGGACAAACCAGATAACAGTTGTCGCAGGCGTTGCAGGTGCCACAACTGAAGCAGCGGCCTGCCTGCTCGGAGGCCTGTTTTTCCGAGAAGCCCTGAATCACCTCCACCTGCGTTTTGCGCCGTGTGACTGGCGAAAGCATCGACTGGTGCGCACGCGGAAAGTGTGGGAAATAGGTCATGTTCATGCGGTTCAGGTCCATGATGACGTCAATCGCGACGGTGCGCGGCTGAAGTGGCTCGCCACGCAAAGCCTTGTCGAGATTGAACGCCACGCGCTTGCCGTCACCGACTGCATTGACCACCATCAGGGGTTGACCCGAACCGAACTGGGCGATGTCGCCGGCGGCAAAGAAGTTCGTATCGCCGAGGCGGCCAAAGCGGTCGATCTTGATTGTGCCGCGCTCGTTCTTGAACTCCTGTGGCAGCCAATCAATCGAGGCACGTTGTCCCACAGCGATGATCACGTTATCCACCGCAAATCGTTCTGCGGGAACATTGCGATTAATGGTGATGGGAGATGCATTGATGGCGCCGGAGAAACGTGCCGGGTGCAATTGCAAGGTTTCGACTTTGCCTGCGCCGAGCACCGCGGTCAGCGCGCGGCCGTGCCAAAGGTCGACGCCTTCTTCCAGCATGTCGTGCAGGTCTTCCGGAGAGCACGGCATTTCATCGGTGTTCGCCTCGACCGTGATCATCGTGACTTCGATGGCACCTTGCCGCAGTGCCTCGCGGGCACAGTCGATCGCTGTGTTTCCTCCCCCGATAACCGCGACCCGAGGGCCCAACTTAACCTTCGAGGTGCCCATGCCGATGTCTCGAAGGAACGGCAGTCCGTAGAGCACTCCCTCCTTGTCCTCGCCTTCGGCGCGCACGCTGTTGGGCTCGGTAAGACCGATCGCCAGAACACAGGCGTCGTAGTCCCTTTTCAAACGGTCCCAGCTGACATCCTTGCCAACTTCACAGTTCGTTTTGATCGCAATGCCAAGTTCAATCAGTCGCTCAATCTCACGATCGAGGATGTGCTGAGGAAGCACCCAGTCCGGAATCCCGCCGCGATTCAACCCGCCGGCTTTCGGAGATTTTTCGAGAATGGTGACCTTGTAACCGAGGCGCGCAAGTTGGTACGCGGCACTGTGCCCAGCGGGACCCGATCCAACGACAGCGATCTTCTTGCCATTGGGCGGGCCGGCGTCGACAACATCGTGTTTCAGGGATTGTCCCAGATCGCCTAGAAAGCGCTCGACTGCGCGAATTGAAATTGCCTCGTCGTACTTACCGCGGTTGCACGCCTGTTCGCACGGGTGATAGCACACGCGTCCCGTCACCGAAGGAAACGGCATGTCCTCCTTGATGAGCGCGTAGGCGTCCAGATACTTGCCCCTCTTCACCAGGTCGAGATAGCCCTGAATTTTTTCGTTGGTTCCACATGCATTGTTGCAAGGTGGCAGCTTGTCCCGGTACACGGGGCGGATCGAGCGCCAGTTGCCGGTCGGAAACAAGGTCTGCCCTTTGTCCTGAGAGGGGCCGGGAGTGATGCCTGCAAACGGGACTTTCAGCCAGTCAGGAATACGTGTGCCTTTAGTCGACATGAAATCCTTTCCTACACAGCCACTGGATTCAACGGCATGATGCGCAATTCCTCGAGTGCCATTTCGAACGCGTTCTTGTTGACGATCATGGGCTGAATGGTCTGCATCTTCACGATGCCCGTCGTCTTGACGATCGCTGCAATGAGCGGAGCAGCAATATCGGGAGCCATTAATTTGCTACGCTCGGCGGCGCCTTCGGTCGACAGCCGGTCGAGGCCGAGCTCCCCCAGGCGGTAATAAAGCCATTTGTGATGTGCCAGCCGGGCGGCGTCGATGCAGACCAGCTGTGCCAGGCGCTCCGCGCCCGGCACGAAACGGATCATGTATTCGGGCGAATAGTGCGTGTTGATTACCAGCGTTCCGCCCGGAGGCATTCCACGCATGTAATCCCAACCCTTAACCATCGTCCCTTCCACGAGCACCACGATGTTGGGATGTTCGTTTTCGTAGGTGAGCTCGTTCTCAAGCACGGTGTCACTCACGCGGCAGTACTTGCGTGTGGGCGCGTTGGTGCGATCGGGATTGTCGACATAGTTCTCCATCGCCTGCGCGTACTTACCCTCAAGACGGGCGGACGCCGAAATCGAATTGACGATGTCGCGTCCCTCTTTGTCCATGATGATGCCGCGCGTCCATACCGTCAGTTCCGTGTAGCTCATGATCGACCCTCGTTACTCTTGTAGTTATAGATCTGCCGGGAGACAAGTCTCCGGCGACCGTTGCTGACACGTTCTAATTGTTTGTGACTTCCGCGATCGGAGCTCTGCCCTGCAGAGTGTGCCGTGTTTTTATTCCGCCAAGTCGTTCTAACTGGATGGCGGCGTGTCGGCCTCCACGTCTCTGCGGAATGGAATCACACCAGGGATCAGCCACTTCTCCCACATGTCATCGATTTTGCTCTGGAAGTAATCGATATCATCGTTGGTAAAGTGCGCGAAACGCCCTTGCTTCAATAAATAGTCCCGCACCGGCACGCGCCGAATCTTGCCCGCGGCGATCTGCTCGGTTCGACCGGTAAGCCTGAGCAGACCATTTTCCACCTCGTACAACGGCCACACGCCCGAATTGACGGCCAGTTCTCCCATCTCGTGGGACAGGTAGGGGTCATAGTCCCAGCCCTTCGGGCAGGGATCGAGCGAGTGAATGAAGGTCGGACCGCCGATGGCCAGCGCTTTGCGAATCGAATTCATGCCATGCAGCCCATACGACATGCAGATGGTCGCGACATACTTACATTCCGGGTGACCAGCCGCCATCATGCCGGCCATGTTCTTCTTCCACCGGCGATGCATGATTCGCTTCACTTTGCCAGGGGAACTAAAGGTAGTATTGGCGCCCCACGGCGTGCTGCCGGAAAGCTGGATGTCAGTATTGGCGTAAGACTCGTTGTCGTACATCAAAATCAACGAGTTGTACTCAGCGTGCGTCAGGGTTGCGGAAATTGCCCCGACGCCCATATCGGCGCCACCGCCATCACCACAGAACGCAATGACATTGATCGGCTCGTTCTTGATCTTGCCCTTGCGCATGAGTACCTTGAGAGCTGCGGACGTGCCCAGCGCTGCCGACCCGCTGCTGCCCAGCTGCGTGTGCATCCATGGAACGACCCACGATGTACTGTAGTACGTTGTATTGGCCACGTACATACAACCAGTGCTGCCCAGAATGATCGACCTTGGGCCGGCGGCCTTGGCCATCATCTTCATCACCAGCGCGGACTCGCAGCCCTGGCAAGTGCGGTGACCTGAAGTGAAATACTCTTCCAGCGGGAGCTTCTTGACGGATTTGAAAGGATCCAGTTTCTGCGTCGGATCGATCTGAATGTAGGTCGCCATAATTTCTTTTCCTTTCCTGACGGGCGAAACACGTCAGCTAAAATCGACTATTCGCGCAAGCCGATCCATTGAGTTAGCGGTTGCGACTTTCCATCCGCGACCTCGTATACCGAGTTAGCCACTTTTTCAACATCGGGAACGGTAACCTCGCGGCCACCGAGTCCCGCAATGAACCCAAGGACCGGCGGCTTCGACCCAGGAGCCGAATACAGCGCGCTGCGGACTTCCGTCGTAAGCACGCCGCTCATATAGGGCGAACCGAAGGAGTAGTCGCGATCAATTACGCCCACCGCCTTGAAGCGCCCCAGTGATTTCGCCAGCTCGGCCGCAGCGAATGGACGGAACCAGCGCATGCGGACAAAACCGACTCTCTTTCCTTCTTTGCGCATTTTCCGGATGGCAACTTTTACGGGCGTTGAAAGCGTACCCATTCCCATGAGCACGATGTCCGCGTCGTCTGTTTCGTATTCCTCGAAGAACGGATTCCCATAGGAACGTCCGAAGATGCGCTCGAAGTCTGCATATGCTTCCTTCAGCACAAGCGAGGAACGCTCCATGGCGGCATAGTTCTGACGCCGGATTTCCATGACCCAGTCTTCATTGCCCTGCGGCGCTACGGTAATCGGATTATCCGGGTGAAGCAGCAGGTCGGCGCGGTTGTAGCGCGGCAGGAACTCATTCACTTTTTCTTGCGAAGGTATCTTTACCAGCGCTTGCGAGTGGGTGAGGAAGGCTCCATCGCAACTGATCGCACAAGGCAGAAAGATGCGCCGGTCTTCAGAGACGCGATATGCAATCAGGGCCGTATCCAACGCCTCCTGCGCGCTGTCGACCCAGACCAGTTGCCAGCCAAGATCGCGAACGGTCAGAGCATCGTTATGCTCGACACCGAAAGCTCCGGGATCGTCAAGGGCGCGGTTGCCGACCATGGCCACCATCGGAATGCGCAGCGCTGGGGTAACCGTCAGCGCCTCCATGGCGTACATCCAGCCGACGCCGCTCGAGCCACAGAAAACCCGCGCCCCGCAGGCGCTGGCATGCTTCACGATTTCGAACTGAGAGTGTTCGCCCTCGGCGACAATGTATTCACAATCCATCTCGCCGTTCGCCACGAGCTTGCAGATGTACTGCATCACGGTGTCATAGGGGCGAATCGGGTAGGCGGTAATCACATCCACGTCGGCCAGCTTGCAGGCAACCGCTATGGCCTCGCTGCCGGTGATCAGTGCTGTTTGGTCGGTACTGCGTTGTTCCTCGACGTATGTCGCCGTTGCCATATCCAGTCTCCTGTTCAGCAATTACCCTTTACGGGCGACTTCCAGCATCTCGGGAACTTGCTCCTCGTATTGCCCGCGATAGCGGAACCCATGCGATCGCTCCGGGCGGGATTTGATTTTGTCAGCCAGCCAGGCTTCATAGCCCTTCTTGTCCTTCCTCCACGCCTCCCACTGGCTCGCATTGTCTTCGAATGCCGTCTCATTCACCATCGTCACGCAATCTTTGACCGGGCACACGGCCTCGCATACACCGCATCCACAACAGGCTTGCATGTTCGCGTCATACAGACCCTCGGGGGTGACGTCAAAGCACGAATCCGGACACTGCAGCCAGCACAACGTGCACTTGATGCAGGTATCGAAGTTCACCACCGGCCGCATAGTGCGAGTGGTGTACTTCTTGAATGTAGGATTGCGCTCAGGGCGGAATCCACCACTCTCATGTGTGGTGGGATCTTCTATCGCCTTACCCGCTGGAATGGACGGAATGGCGATGCCTTCGCCCATTTCATGCCACTTGGGGAAGTTGAACTTGTATGGCGTCTCCGGGTTTCCCTGGTCTGGCTGAACGGCAACGCTACTGATGCGCTCATAAGCGCGTGCGGCCGATTCTGCCTTCACCGAATCGTTCCACTGATCGACGATGGTTTTTTGGACAGATTTCAAGGTGAACAGTCCGGGCAGGATCTTCGCAATCGCGCCCAGGATACGCACGTCAGTGTGATCGTCCTTGTAAACCCACAGTCCCGAAAAACTGACTGTACCTTTCAAGATTGCCAGGTTATATGGCGTTTCCTTGCGGTGTGCCATCTGTAGGATGGTTTCGGGCTGCGCGCGTGAGGTGACCAGCAAAGTCCCGCCGGGCTTCAGCAATTTGTTGACGGGTTGCAACCCATACCATGCCCACGACTCCACGCCTTTGCACAAAGTGTCGTCGACCGCGATGGTGACATCCACTTCCTTCGGCTCGTATTTCGCCATGCCCTCTTCGAGCGTTAATTGATCATCCGCGACAATGGCAAATCCCTTAGCTGGAATGCCGTTGCGCTCGGGACTGTCACCGTAGCGGCCAAACGAAATCCCGAGTTTGCCCTCTTCATGCGCGGCCAGCACAATCGAACGCGTGATGCGCGTAGCCAGCTGTTTCTGAAAAATTCCCCGGTAAATAACTTCGATGGCATATAACCGGCCCATAATGTCCTCCGGAATTTTCAAAAAGATACTCAGATCCTATGCAAAACCATTTCCTCTACGTCTTCAATATGGCGGCGCATGGAAGACCGTGCACCTTCGGCGTCATGCCGCTTGATGGCGGCGAGAATCCGCCGGTGGCCGGCCAGTGATTTCTGCGGGCGTCCCTCGACCTGCAGAGTGCGCTCCCGCGTGTCGCGCAGCAGGTCCATCAGAATGTCCAGAACTTTCAGCACAACGCTGTTCCCGGACGCCAACGCAATCGTGTAGTGGAATTCGGAGTCCTCTGCGATGGCGCTTTCACCTGCGCGCAGCTTCTCCTCCTGTCGCTTCAGGATCTCTTCCATCTCAGCAATCTCATCGGGAGAAGCATGCGTCGCGGCGCGCGATGCCAGCGGAGGTTCTAGAATCTTGCGAAAATCGAGCAACTCGCTGATATGTTCTTCCTTGCGCTTGAGAGCATTCGCAAGCGGATTTGCTACGTTGTTTGAAGAAATCTCGCAAACGATGGTGCCGGCTCCCTGGCGTGGTTCTACCATCCCCCTCAACTCCAGGCTGCGAATAGCATCTCGAATAGAACTGCGGCTGACTGAGAGGAGGTCGGCCAGTTCGCGCTCGGAAGGTAGCTTGTCGCCGGGCCGCAGCTTCTTGAGGATCAGCCGTTCGATCTGCCGGGCAACATCTTCGTAGACTTTGTTCCGGCGAACGGCCGCGAAATCAGAATTGAGTGTCGTAGCCACGCTCGATATCCAACTGGTCCGATAAGTGGACCACGGCCACTATACGCCCCTGTACGCCCCTTTTCAAGGTTGCGCTAAATTTTTTTAGCTGGCGCCTTTTCTCGACCCGACGACCGCAAGCACTGCGATCTGAGAGGGCTCATGTCCTGGAATTTGTCGAAGCGGCCTGCGCCAGCAGCCTCGCGCAACTGTATACCGCGTGTGTGTGGTCCATAGCAACACCCACCCGGTCCCCTAACTCCACCACTGATCCGACCAATGCTTCCAGTTCCATGGGTCTGCCAGCCTCGAGATCCTGCAGCATCGAGGTTTTGTGCTCCCCCACTTTTGCCGCACCCGCCATTCTCTGTTCCACAGAGACGGATAGCTCCATTCCCAATTTCTTTGAGACCGCTTCGACCTCCTGCATGATCTTGCGAATGACCTCGGCCACTCCCGGATCGCGCAGCATTTGCGCCAGAGTTGCCCGCGTCAGTGCGCTCACTGGATTCAACGAGGCGTTCCCCAGAATCTTGACCCAAATTTCCTGCCGGATGTGGGTCGTGATCGGGCAGCGCAATCCGGAGGTCACCAGAGCTTCCCCGATGCGGCGGCATCGTTCCGAGCGCGATCCGTCCGGCTCCCCAAGAGAAATCCGGTTGCCCTCAATATGCTGAACGACTCCCGGCTCGGGGATCTCCGTTGAAAAATAAACGATCGATCCGACGATGCGCCGAGCTTCAATGGCAGCCGAAATCACGCCGCCCGGATCGATCCGCTCGAGACGGAGTCCATCCCATTGGCCACCGAAACCCTGGAAGTACCACCACGGAATTCCATTCTGAGTGCTGACGACGGTTGTGTCGGGTCCGAGCACCGGCTTCAAGTGGGGAGCAAGTTGGGTGAGACTGTGCGCCTTTACGCCCAGGAAAACAACGTCAGCCGGCCCTGCCTCGTCGAGCGAGCCGACAATCCTGGGTTGTGTTTGAAAATCTCCCTCGCCGCTCCGCACTCGCACACCATGTTCCTGCATCGCTCTTAAATGCGGACCACGGGCGAAGAGAGTGACATCGAAGCCGGCCTGGGCGAGGCGTGCGCCCGTGTATGCACCGATTGCACCGGCTCCGGCAATTAGAAATTTCATGCGTTGCTATCCAGCAAAGCCGCTGCGACAGCGCGTCGGCGAATCTTTCCTGTCGCCGTAGTTGGGATACTCGTCACGAGGTAGAGTTTCTTGGGGCATTTGTATTCTGCCAGGTATTCGCGGCAGTGCTTTAGTAACCCCGCTTCCGTCGCACCATGAGGCTCATGGAGGACAACAGCGGCCGCCACCTCCTCGCCTAACGTAGGATGAGCAAATCCAAAGGTGACGGCCGCCGACACGGCCGGATGCTTCAGTAGGACTTCATCGACTTCGTGCGGCGCAACGTTCTCGCCGCCTCGAATGATGATGTCCTTCATCCGGCCGGTCAGATGGAGATAACAATCTTCGTCAAGAAATCCCTCGTCGCCGGTTCGGAACCATCCTTTCACTAACGCGCGGGCATTGGCTTCCGGGTTGTTTTCGTATCCGCGAAATACGCTGGCTCCCTGGATGACGATTTCGCCGCGCTGATTGGTGCCGAGTTCGTTGCCCTCTTTGTCCATGACACTGATCCGTATGCCTGTGCCCACGCCCACGGATCCCGCCTTGCGATAGCGCGGCGGCAGAGGATTGGAAGTCATCTGATGTGCGGCTTCCGTCATGCCGTAGGCCTCCACAAAAGGCACGCCAAAAAGATCCTCGATTTTGTGAATGAGTTCGCTGGAGAGTGGTGCGCTGCAGGAGCGAATGAAACGCAACGACGCGGCTTGCGCCGGTTTTTTATGGGCACGAGCCAGCAGCAATTGGTGCATGGTCGGCACGCCTGAATACCAGGTTACGCGATGCTCCGCTACCGTTCGCCAGAACGAAAGTGCGTTGAACTTGGTGGGAACGACCAGCGTTCCGCCAGAGAGCAAAGTGGACATCGCCGAGCCAATCAACCCGTGAACGTGAAACAGCGGCATGACGCACAACGAAACATCTTCGTCGGAAAGCGCGTAGGTGTTCGCGATGTTGGCAGCGGAAACAGCCAGATTGAAATGGCGGAGCGGAACGCGCTTGGGACGCCCAGTGCTGCCGCTGGTGTGCAGGATCAGGGCAATATCGTCTGGGGTGGGCTCGACCGCCTTTTTCCCCGAAGGAGCATCGTGGAGATGCACAATGCCTTTGTCGGTCATGCCCAACGAGAACACCGGGATCTTGAGATCGGCAGCCGCGCTGCGGGCGAACTCGGCTCCTACAGGCGGACAGAGCAGAACTTTTGCGTCGGTGTCGCGGAGGAAAAATACAAACTCTTCGTAGGGATATGCCGGATTTAAAGGCGCAGCCGTTCCTGCGATCGATGCGGCAAGGAAGGCGACAATTGCAGGCAGCCCGTTGGGCAATGCGATCGCCACGCGATCTCCGCGGCAAACACCCGCCGAGGCGAGCGCATCCGCCATCGCCAGCACCTGTTCCCGCAGCGACTCGTACGTGACGACGATGTCCAGTTCAGGTACCGCGATGGCAGCGTGACTTTCTGCAAAGTGCAATACGTCGAGTAGCGTGGCTACGGACTTTAAGGTGAATCGGGTTGCCATTGGAGCGGGGTTCCTCGGCGTGCGTCTAAGTTCGATGGATAG
>Ga0210399_10003242_pt1 | contig 12669 bp, 7 predicted proteins | sample IncBWC14MmetaG_FD_150865 | JGI IMG/M metagenome (GOLD analysis project Ga0210399, IMG submission 150865) | Forest soil microbial communities from Barre Woods Harvard Forest LTER site, Petersham, Massachusetts, United States - Inc-BW-C-14-M | ecosystem: Environmental > Terrestrial > Soil >... | reverse complement strand
GCTCGCAACAGGAGGCGCCAAAAACCGTGTCGCGACTCGTTGGCGCATTGGGCCTGCTGCTGGTGTTCTCGAGCCTGGTGCAGATGGATCTACGATTCGGCGGCAGCCCGCCGGCAGCGATGCGTAAAATTGATCAACTGATCGAGCCCATGCGCCTGGTAAGCAGTTACGGATTGTTCGCCGTCATGACGACACAGCGCGAGGAAATCGTCATCGAGGGCTCGCAAGACGGCCTCGAATGGCGCGAGTACGAATTTCGCTACAAACCGGGTGATGTGGCGCGACGCCCGCTCTGGAACATCCCACACCAGCCGCGACTCGATTGGCAGATGTGGTTCGCCGCGCTCGATGATCCGCGGAATGTCAGTTGGTTTCCGCGATTTCTCGAAAGGCTGCTCGAAAACGAAGCCGCAGTTACAGCCTTGCTGGAAAAGAATCCTTTCGCCGACCAGCGACCGCAATATATTCGCGCACGGTTTTACGACTACACTTTTGCCGACGGCGAGGAAAGATCCCAGGGTCTCTGGTGGCGGCGACGGGAGGTGGGGCTGTACTTTCCCGTGGTGCGCCTCAAGGTAAGATAAAGCATCGGAGGTGCCATGAATTCACCGAAGCTCAAATGCGTCATAGCGTCGCTGGTTGCGCTCGCGGGTTGTTTGGCGGGTGAGGGTGCCGTCCTCGGGGAAGCGGCGGTGGCGCCCGATGAAATCCGCGGCACCGTCCAGAGCGCGCACGGCGCGGAAGCCGGCGTGTGGGTCATTGCCGAGACGCAGGATTTTCAAACCCGCTTCGCCAAAATCGTCGTCACCGACGAGGCGGGCCGCTATCTCATTCCGGAACTTCCCAAAGCGAATTACCGCGTCTGGGTACGCGGCTATGGCCTGGCGGACTCTGCGAAAAGCGATGCAACTCCGGGCCGCGTTTTAAATCTCATCGCGCTCGCGGCGCCGGATGCGGCCACGGCCGCCAAAACCTATCCGGCTGCTTACTGGTACGCGATGATGAAAATTCCCGAGGAGGCGCAGGTGGCGACGCTCGCGGGCGGCCGCAATGGGTATCTAATGTGGATGAAGAACATGGGCTGTGTCGGTTGCCATCAGCTGGGCAACTCGGCGACGCGCACGATTCCGAAGTCGTCGGGGCCGTCCAAGACTTCGGAGGAGGCGTGGCTGCTGCGTTTGCAATCCGGTCAAGCCGGCGGCCAGATGATCAACATCGTGCAAGGGACTCTTGCCGGTATTCCGATTCACTATCTGGCGGATTGGACCGATCGTATAGCCGCCGGCGAAGTGCCGGCAGCGCAGCCGAAGCGTCCGAGCGGCATTGAGCGCAACGTCGTCGCCACGGTGCGTGACTGGTCTGACGGCAAGGCTTACTTGCACGATCTTTCGGGAACCGATCGGCGTAATCCGAGCGTCAATGCCTATGGGTTGTTGTACGGCGCCCCGGAGCTGAGCACAGACAACTTCCCGATACTGGATCCGCAGCACAATACCGCCACCACGTTCCAGGCCCTGGTGCGCGACGCCGATACACCGACGACGCACGACGATCCGGTGATTCAGCCGTCGCCCTACTGGGGAGATGAGCGGATCTGGGACAGCCGGGCGGTTGCGCACAATCCGATGCTGGATCAATCCGGCCGCGTCTGGTACACCGCGCGGATTCGCGCGGCGGCGAACCCCGCGTTTTGCAAGCAAGGCTCCACGCATCCCTCCGCGATGGCATTTCCCCTCAACACATCCGATCGCCAACTGGCGATGTATGAGCCGAAAAGCGGCAAGTATGTTTTTGTCGATACCTGCTTCGGTACGCATCATCTGCAATTCGCCGAAGATGCAAGCGATACCCTGTGGACCAGCGGTGGACGAGAGGTGGTGGGCTGGCTCGACACGAAGAAATTCATTTCGTCGGGTGATGCGGCGGCTTCGCAAGGTTGGGCGCCGCTCGTGCTCGACACCAATGGCAACGGCAAGCTGGATGCCTGGACCGAACCCGGTCAACCGGCAAATCAGAGCAGGGACCAACGTTTGGCGGCGAGCTTCTACGCAGTCATGCCGAGTCCGGCTGACGGCAGCGTTTGGGGCTCGGTCGCGTTTCGTTATCCGGGCGCGCTGATTCGCTTCGAACCGCGGACTCGGCTCAGCGAAATCTACAATGTGCCGGCGCCGGGCTTCGGTGTGCGGGGTGCCGACATCGATCGCAATGGTGTGGTGTGGGTGTCCTTGGCAAGCGGAGATTTGGGACAATTCGATCGGCGCAAATGCAAGGGTCCGCTCAACGGACCGACCGCAACGGGAGATCATTGTCCCGAGGGCTGGAGTTTTCACCGTCTGCCCGGGCCAGGATTTGTGAATGTGCCGCAGATGAGCGTCGAATCGAGCTATTACACCTGGGTCGATCAACACAACACGCTTGGGCTGGGCGCGAACGTGCCCATCGCGACGGGCAATCTGTTTGACGGCGTGCACGCGCTGGTTGACGGTAAATTCGTGACGCTGCGCATTCCCTATCCGCTGGGTTTCTATGCCAAGGGTCTGGAGGGCCGCATCGATGATGCTGCCGGGGGCTGGAAAGGCCGCGGCCTCTGGATTACGAGCGGCGATCGCACGCCGTGGCACAAGGAAGGCGGCAAAGGGATGAAGCCGCTGGTGGTGCACTTTCAAGTACGCCCCTCGCCACTCGCCGACTGAACGGTCAGTGGTTGGCTACTGAGCGCTCAGTGGTTGCCGGGAGGGTAGTCGGCCTCGACGTTTCCGGCGAGCTGGCTTTGGGTGAACAGTACCGGTTTGGTCTTCATGGCCACGAACAGCTGCGTCTGGTCGGCGTAATGGGGCGAATGCGAATCTAACGTAGCCGAACCGAACTGGTTGATGCTGTCGGAGGACAGGGCGCCCGTCTTGTCCCAGGTGACGAACATGATGAAAGTGTCGCCCGCTGAAGCAGTCAACGTACCGTCCTTCTGCGCAACGCCATAGACGGCGCGATAGATGTCAGGCCCGCCGTCGATGGGCAGGTCGAGCCGGCCCCGGCGGATGCGGTTGACCTGGCCCCACTCCGGATCGATGCGGCCGAAGTGGGTCTTCAAGGTCTTGATGGCGTGACGCAGGGCCTCGATGGGCGGCACGCCGGGATGGCTGTCCGAATGCGCGGCTTCGGTATGCATCAGCACCGCCAGCGCCGCAGCCCGGCTGCCGATATTGGTGCGCCGGTCCCAGCCCTTGAGCAGCGCCTGGGCGGCACTCAAGTCATTGTCAGACCCCGGATCGATCTTGATCACCTCGGTGATCTCTCGGGCGAAGTCGGAGCGGTCGCTGTAGGCGAGGTCGAACTTGTAGGCGCGGAACGCCTCGGCGGTGATGGCCGCATCGGCGCCGAAGGTCTCCTGTGCGCGATAGGCTCTGCTGGTCATGTCGGTTTGGACGCCCATGGTCGGACTGAAGTCGGCCGGCTTCAGCTCGTCCTCAACTCCGGTGGCCTGAAACGGAGTGTTGTTGGAGTTGAACACATACCCAGACTTGGGATTCCAGATCTGCGGCTCACGCTCGAATGGCAAATAGCCGTGCCAGACCAGGTCGGACCGATCGCCGGGCTGGACCTGCGTCCAGTCTCGTCCATCGGAGCGCACCGGGAACTGGCCGTTGTAGACGTAGCCGATGTTCCCCTTCTCGTCAGCGTAAATGTAGTTGATGCTGGGCAGAGCCTGAAGGCGCATGGCCGCCAACCATTCGTCGCGGTTGGCCGCTTTGTTGAGGCGATAATACTGCAACGACTGGCGTGCCTCGCCCATGCCGGCGTAGCGCACTGCGAACACGCCGTGATCGGTCGTGAACACCGGCCCCTGGACCGACCATAAAAGCGGGCGGTGCACTGTCCAGATCAGCGGCCCGAGGATCTTCACGCGAATGGCTGCATCGCCCTTCTCGAAGTTCTTCCACTCACCGTCCAGCCGGTACTGGTCCGGATTGGCGGGGTTCACGTCCAGCCGATAGACGGTTGACACATTGGGGGCGTTGACGGTGTTGGCCCAGCCCAAGTGGGCGTTGTGTCCGTGCAGCATGAAGGGCGAGCCAGGGAAGAAGCCGCCCGCCACGTGCCAGCCCTGGCCGGAATCGAGCACCGCCTCGTACCACGCGACGAACCCCGTATAGGGCTGGTGCGAATTGACCAGTAGACGCGTGGCGCCGTCCGCTGACTTCGAGGCCGCCACGGCGATGCCGTTGGAGCCGATGGGCAGGGATTCGGTGATGGTCATGGCGACCTGACTCGCCTTCGGCGCGGGCGCCATAATCTTCCCGATCACGTGATCGAGCCCGTAGAAAAAGGGGGTACGGAACACGAACCCGGCGGCCACGTCCTGGCCGGTCATGGGCAACAGGCCACGGTCGACCTTTTCCGGGTGCAGGGCGGCGTAATAATTCACCCCATCGGCATAGGCCTGAAGCACCGCGCGAGCATCGGGCGGCAGGACGCTGTCGTATTGCGACGTCACGGTCTCGCGCACTTTGAGCAACCGCACCAGATAGTCCGTCACCGCCGCCTTGGCACCCTCGACGCTCGCCAACTGACCGCGCGCGATCAGCGCCGCGTCCTGGATGGTGGCGAAATCGTCCTCGGAATGGGCGAAGCCCAAGCCGAACGCCACGTCCGGATCGGTGGGGCCGCTGATGTGCGGCACGCCGTAATGGTCGCGCTGGATCCGGGCATGATAGCGCGCCGCCTGCGCGATCAGGGTCGCGCGGTCCGGCGCCGGCGGCTGGCTCAACCGATCCTGAACGATCACCGTCATCAGGCCGACAAGCACCAGTGCCGCCAGCGCAGCCGCGCCGATCTTCAAATACCGCATGAAACGTTTTCTCCCGACGTTATTGGCGAGGTTTGCGATTTTTGTCGCGGGCCCGGCGAGGTGATCGCATTGTACGGTATTGTCATCTGCGGACGGGCACTGGCCCGCAAGAGTGAAGACGAACCAGCCGGTACAGGCCGTTTCTCACGGCTTAGATCAATTCGATTCGCAAACTCCACCCTCAAGCTCTGCTCTTCCCGCCGTTCTTGCTTACCCGGGTGCCGTGATATTTGTAGATGTGCTGCAGTGGTACATCTCGAGGGTCGCATGGCGCCAAAGACTACGCAAATTGATCAAGGGTTGCATGTCAGCGCCCGAGTCGCGGCGGCCTTAGTTGGAATAACATCTAGTTTGCAGCGAGCGCGTAGCGCGTCCACCGTTGCATCGTGCTCGATGCGGCGGACACGCTTTGCCCATTTGGCAGCAGCCTCTCCGAGTAAACGCCCGAGACGAAATTCTCTCTTACCGTCCCACAGTCTCTTGACTCTTTTGCACGCGGAAATAGCAGGCGCGGTAGCGAAGTACCGAAAGCGCTACGCGTAGTTCGCTAGACCCAACGATTTTGTTTCGCTTGACCTAATTCCGGCGCTTAAACCGACTTTCTCAAGGGCTTCCGTTAACCAAGCTCGATTGGCGGGCGGGTCGAACAGCGCCCAATCTTGGATCGTATAGGCCAGAGTCCGATCTTTCTCAACCGCTTTGGTCAAATTCTGAACCGCGCTCTGTTTATCGTCAATTAGAAATTCTGCGCATGCCTGCACCATCGGATCAGTTCCGCTATCTTCAACAAGGCGCGAAAGTCGGTTTTTGTCGACCTTGCGTCCCTGTCGCTGCACGGAAATTTCCAGGTTTATTATCAACGCGTCGAACTCGTTCGAAAAGTGCGCAGGGTTCAAAACTCTTCGAGCTACTGCCTCAGCCTCGCTCCACCGCGCAAGCTTTAACAGATTGTGAGTTTCATATAGCACGAATTTTGCTGGAAAACGGGCCCTTTCGCTTTGGCGTCGCACAATTGCGAGGGCGCCATCATAATTTCCCGCGGACTCGAACAAATCGCGTTCAATAGAGTCTCGGATATCGGGGCTCAGCCGAACAGAATGCTCGTCAAATAATTTACGTGCATCGGCATTCCTTTTCACGAGAATCAGAAGTCGAAGCATGGACGCCAAGAGTTCGTCGTTCTTCGGATACTGCTTGTATGACTCTATGCGTCGAATTGCCTCGAACGGCTTTCCCTCCATCTCTGCATAGATGTCGGCTCTTAACTCAATGAAATCCGCTTCTTGTTGCCAGCGATGATCTGTGTCGTACGATGATAGCTCGGTAATCAGTTCAGTGGTCCTTTGAAATTTCTTCATTGACCGCAGAAGTAGTAATTTCAGATCGCGCTGTTGCGCTCGCGGCTGGTTCGCAATCGAATGCCGTATTTGAATGACAACGTCGGTTTTTGCTTTGTCGTCGCCATACTTTGAAACGTAATCCTTTAGGATAGACAAATATACTGCGCTATACGGATCCAACGACTTCAGATGCAACAATAGATCTTCCACTCTCTGGCGAGATTCCTGAGTCGGCAATCGGTTGTTAAGAAGATAGTAGGCATAACTTCCCCATGCTGGGTTAGTTATCCCTGGGTTCAACTTGATCGACATCTCGTAGTCGGCGACAATTTGTTCGCAAATCGACTGAGGATTGCAGTTGGGATCATTGCTAAGTTGCTCTCGACGATAACTGGCGCGCAGTCTGAATGCGGTCGGATAATATGGGTCGATATTAAGCGCTTGATCAAGGCAACTAATCCGAGCTTCGGCGGTGTGTTCGTTACGTGCTCGCAGCAACAGAAAGGACGCGTTATTTGGATCTAAAGTCATCAACGCATCGCACGTGCGCAATGCCGCGCTTCGGTCGGCGCGTCCCTCCTCCATATCAAGGCGTCTTTGCAGCAAGCTTTCTTTAAAGTCCTGATTGGGGTTCTGGGCCAACTCTTCATTTATTTTCTCAAGGGCTTTCGAATAGTCGCGCATCTCGATGAGCTGGTTTATGGCGAGAATCTTTATTAGATCTGCGTCCCGCAGTCCGCCGGGTTTTCGTTCGTCTTCACCGTCGACCTGGGCAATCGCTCGAAGCGAATCAACTAACGCTTCGCGATCTAACTCAAGTTTGAATTTTGCCAAATCTTGGCGAATAGGATTGCACGTAGATTCTATTAAATATTGATTCGTGCAGAACCGAGTAATAATTGCCCGTGGTTTGTCCGAAACGACGGTGGTGTCGATTGGCAATTCCATCCCTATGCATTCGCGGTGCAAGATCGCCATGAATTCATCAAATCCCGGTATCTCCACCCAATAAGCACGTTCCTTCCAAAGGAGCTTTGCGAGTTCGTCGCTGCAGACATCGCCCGCCCTTACGCACCAATACACGCCGTGCTTAAAATATTCGTCTTGTTTTAGTAGGTACTGAAGTACATCCATGACTGACCGGTCGTGACCGGCGTAGCCAACAACAATAAGGCCGTGATCCTTTGCGAACTCAATGAACTTTTTCTTGGTGTTGTCTTCGAGCGATTCAGTCTCTCGTAACGTACTCTTAATATCGTCAAACAGATAATCGCCGTGCAGCTTTATTATTTTGGGTCGCGTTGAAGTTACCGTTATGCTCGAAATCGACGAGTCGTGTGCACAAACCAATGGACGCACGTCCGAAAATTGATGAAACGACTCGTTAAGCAGGTCGTCGAAGTTTGTTGTAAAGATTGTGTTGAAGAATTTTGCATTTACGAGACGAATCAAATATGCGTACCCGACACCGGGCATTCTGTCCGATACTTGCTGTTCTACGAACATCCGTCTTTGGCGTGGTAGGTCGAATTTTCGCTCGAATAGAGATGCGTATTCGCGCTGAGCGGAGTACCACTCCGGATGCTGCTGGGCCAGCCACTGGCGCGCAGTTTCGGGACTATAGGGGTTGGTTGGCGAGGTGCAAAGACGCTCGTACAGTTCCTTGCGCCATTGATCAATCAGAGTTGTCGCCGAACTGATTCCGGAGGTGACGGAAGCGCCGGCGCCGAGCAACAGAGTGTAGTTTGTCACGGAACCCGTTCGGGTTTTGACGAACTCGATGAGATCTGAAAGATTTCGTTGCTTGCTTGCGGGATATTTTTTGAAATCTTCGGGCATATGTTACCTCGCGGTTCTATCTGATTTGAAGAGGCGACCGAGACCGGGATTGGTACGGTTGATAGATTTCGCTGTGGTCTGGAGATAGACCGGCGAAGTCAGGCGCTGCCTGATAACTTTGCGGGTTGAGCTAGCACTTGTTGTGCAATCCATCCATGATTTCCCAATGTCCTAGAATGCGATGTCATTTACGCCTAGCTTGCAGCATTTGTCAATGACACTCTCTGCGGCAATCCTTAGCTATCGGTGATAGTTCCATCGCGTAATAATTACTTCGATGGGTGCCACGCGTCGGATGCTTCAGACGTCAACAATGTCTGTCTACAAGCCTGAACTCTAGGCCCAGGGGAAGTTAGCAAATGAGATATCAATCAATTTCGGAAACTCATTTTGTGGCTGCGCTCACTTTGCTGTTTTACCAATTGATGTTAGCGACCGGCTATTAGTTACAGAATGTGATGACGCATTCAGCCATGTTGCTGGCAAACTGGCAACAGCGTTTGTCATAGTGCAAAGTTGGGAGCCCAGTGGGACTCGTATACCACAAAACCCTGCCGTAATGAGCGGCCCGTCACGGGCGACTCCTGTCGAGCGCCATAGAGTTGCTGGCGCTCGATTTGCAAACTTTGACAGGGGTCCCAATGGACATTCTCATCACTGGCACGATTCCCCGCAAAAGACTGCATGCCTTGGTCCTATTCTGCATGGGCCTGCTCTTGAGTGTCGGCGCGGCAATGATTCCCGCCGAGGCGGAGGATGGTCCCCTTTATGTGGCTCCTGGTCCCTCGAATCTGATCTCACCCGACGTGATCGAACGCAATCAAGAGCAGCGTGCGCGAACGGGTAGAACATTGGGCGACCTGATTGGCAACTCGCTTAGATCGCCGACCAGCCACGCAACCGATCTGCTTGTAACGACCAAGTGCGGACACTATCTTTCCGCGACCATTACGTATGCGGATGGGTCAGCCAAAACACTGAACTTGAGCAACGCCCCGGCGAGTCAAGGCGATATGGCCAAGGCGAAAGCAGCAATCCCCATATTACGCATCGTTGATCTATTCGATTGCGATCATTGACGCGATCGGGCCGCCCCGCAAAGTCGCGGGTGGCGCTCGCTCCGCATAGCTGTAATTTGCGCTACGCGACTCGGGGAAGGGGACTGGGAGCGCGTCGAGCTGTAGGCGTCCCACTCACCGGCAAGGGCCCGAGGGGTCCGCGCGACACTCGCTCTTCGACCAATATTGCGATTGCGGCGCTCAATGCACTGGCGGCTGCCGGCATGGCACTGGGTGGTTGCGATCGAAGCGATGCGTAGCTCGCGATCGATTCAACAGCGGAGCGGGATGCACTGGAACGCGATTGTAAGCCTCCTGCATATTGATATAGCGCAGTCATAAAACCGGTCGACCACGCAGCTCCGGCGAAGTAAGGTAAAGATATGATTTTTGCATCATGTGCAAGAACAAACGTCCGGCGTTGAGGGGAGATCGCCAGCCGGCGTTCCAACTCCTGAAGCAGACCTGTAACGAGCGCGATGAAACGATCGTATATTTCCGCCGAATCAATTTTCGCGGCCACTTTCCAGCCCCGAACCCCCCAAATTGACGGCAGCCACGCACCTTCCGCGATCTCAATAGGCCATACCAGCAACGCAACCAAATATCCTTCCAGGGTCGCGATGTCCATTCTTTCGTCAGGCCAGCCGTCCTCGGCCAGCCACGCATCCAGGCTTGTGAATTCCGCTGCTGTGAAAAGAATGGATTCCATGGCACGGAGATTGGGTGGCAGCAGGGTTCGGGCTCGGCTGTAACGTGCATTAGCGCGAACTGTTATTCTCATATTCTTCGGTGCCATCACATTCACGCAATGGTATTTCTCGCGCCGTTCATTTAAGCACGCTTTACGAGATCGCGCGCAGCAATTCAGTTCGGCAACCGGCCATCACTTGGGTGCTGAGAGTCGCACCGTAGACTTGCGCTGCTGTTCGATCGCGGCATTGACCTGCTTCAGTGCGCCCCCCGTTGCTGTCCTTAAGCAAGCGGCATCGTCCATGTCTGATAGGTCAACGGGATCCGCAGCGTGCACTTGCGCGCAGCCCTCTTTGGCTGCTTCGGTAACACGCCTCATGAGTTCGGCCGAACCAGCTGTCGTCGTCAGATCGAGATCGGCGTAGCTCACTTTGCGATCGACCCAAAAGCGCTCGATCGGAGTGACATTCTCTGAGAGTTGGACCATCCTCTGCTGCACCTTTCCTGCCTCAATCCGGACGCCCGGCGTCTGATCGCTCTGTTGAGCAACGGCCGCCGTACCTGACATCGCCAGCGCAATGGCCAAGGGGAACCCGAATCTAAACGTTGAACTAGGCATGTCGTCTTCTCCTTAGTCCGGCGGGCGGGATTGCCGCCGGTTCAGGAGTAGTGTGATACCCAAAGAATTTCTGCCGATTGCGGACGCTGTGCCCGGAATTTCACCTGCAACAGGCACGGCTCTCTAACCGCGGTTCTGGGCGGCGTTCGGCGTCTTGCCGTTTTGCGCCGGCGCGGAATCCTCCCAGCCGCCGCCGAGCGCCAGGATGAGGTTCACGCTGGCGGTCAGCTGCAGCGTATCGAGATTGAGCGCCTCGATCTGCGTTTGCAGGAGCGCGGTCTGCGAAGTGACGACGGTCAGGTAGTCGGTTGCTCCCTGCTTGTACAACGCGATTGAAAAATCCAATGTGCGCTGCGCGGCGTCCACAGCAGCCTTTTCTTCCACGGCCGCGTCGTGGAGGTGATTGAGCGTGGCGAGACTGTCTTCCACCTGCTGAAAGGCGCCGACGACGATACCGCGGTAATTCGCGGCGGAAGCGTCGAACGCGGCACGCGCTTGGGCAACCTGCGCCCGTCGCAGGCCGCCGTCGAATACGCTGAGCAGTGCGTTCGGTCCGATCGCCCAAAATGCGCTCGGCGCGCTCAGCCAGTTCGAGGCGGATTTGCTCTGAAAGCCGCCCTGTGCACCGAGGTTGAGCGTGGGAAAGTACGCCGCGCGAGCGACCCCAATGTTGGCATTGGCCGCAATCATGCGCCGCTGCGCGCCGGCGATATCCGGGCGCCGCTGCACCAAGGTGCTGGGGACGCCGGTGGGAACCTGCGGAAGCTTGAGGTCGACGAGTTGCGGCTTGATCGAGAAGGTCGACGCGGACACGCCGAGCAGCGCCGCAATCGCGTGCTCCATCAGCGCGCGCTGCGCGAGCGTCTGTTCCACCTGGGAGCGCGCGGCATCGAGCTGGGTTTGTGCCTGCGCGACGTCGAGCCCGGGTGCGATGCCGGCATCGTGCCGTTGCACGGTGAGACTTAGCGCTCGGGCGTAGGCTTGCACGGTCTGGTCCAGAATTGCGCCGTCGCGGTCGAGGCTGCGCAGCTGAACGTAATCATTGACCAGCTGCGCGATCAGCGACAGGCGCGCATTCTCAAGATCCGCGGCGGTCGCGGCGGCATTGGCCTCGCCGGCGGCAACCTCGTTGCGAATCTGCCCCCACAGGTCGAGCTCGTAGTTGATGCTGCCGGCGAACGAGTCGGAATTGAAAGTGAAGTTGGGCGGCGCGCTGCTCACTCTGAGCGGCTGGTTGTTTGAAAGTCGATTGCGCGTGGCGCTCGCATTAAGATCGAGCGTGGGAAACAGCCCCGCGCGCGCCTGATCGGCGAGCGCCCGGGCCTGTGCATAATTGGCGAACGCGGCGGCGAGCGTCGGGTTGCCGTCGATCAGCCGTTTCTCGAGCCCATCGAGCTCCGCGTTGTCGTAGAGCATCCACCAGCTGTCGCGCGGCAGGCGGTCGGCGGGCTGCGCCTGAGTCCACGGTCCCATTTCCTTGTAGGCATCCGCGGTGGGAATCTGCGGGGTTTTCAGCGGCGGGGCGAGGGAACAGGCGCCAAGCAGCAAGGTCAGCGCTGCGCCCGACGTCAGCGCTGCGCCCGACCCGCGTATGCCTCTAACCTTTTTCATTTGCCTTCTTCGCCCTGCCTGCGAGCGTACCGCCCGGCGCCGCCACGGCGAGGCGCACCTCGGTGCCGGTGGTGATTCCATCGAGCGGGTTCTGGATCACGCGATCGTTCGGCGAGAGGCCGGAGGCGAGTTCGACGACTGCACCCAGATCGCGTTCGATCGACACCGGCTTGAGCAGTACGCGGTTGTCGGCATCCACGGTGGCGATGGACAGTCCCTTGGCGTCGAAGATCAGCGCGCTCGACGGCACGCTGAGCACATTGGCAGCGCCGGCGATCTGCAGGTGGATGCTCGCGTAGTCGCCCGGCATCAGCTCACCCGCACTGTTGTCGACGATGATCTGCATCAGGGTCGTGCCGGTGCTGGGATTGACCGCCTGGGCCGAAGCCTCAACCGTTCCGCCATAGGTCTTATCGGGATGTTCCGGGACGATGATCGTCGCCTTGGTGCCGGAAGGCACGCTAGGCACATAGTTCTGCGGTACGTTGACGAAGACGCGCAGCTTCCCCGTTTCGGAGACCACGAACAGCTCGGCGCCGCCCGCGGCACCCACGTTGATCAGGGCGCCGATGTCGGTTTCGCGCGCGGTGACAATGCCGTCGAACGGCGCGACCAGGCGTTTGAAGTCTTCCTCGGCGACCAAACGATCCACATTCGCCTGAG
>Ga0210399_10003241_pt1 | contig 12671 bp, 14 predicted proteins | sample IncBWC14MmetaG_FD_150865 | JGI IMG/M metagenome (GOLD analysis project Ga0210399, IMG submission 150865) | Forest soil microbial communities from Barre Woods Harvard Forest LTER site, Petersham, Massachusetts, United States - Inc-BW-C-14-M | ecosystem: Environmental > Terrestrial > Soil >... | reverse complement strand
AGCTGTAACGAGTCGCTTGCGTCATCACTCTTCGGACCACCGTACGCGAGGGCGGCGATGGGCATAAAGTCGGACCATGGCTCGCCTCGAGATCCCACCGGGGGAGGGCGGCGCCGCCGTCCAGATCTGGTCGTTGCAGCCTGCACTCGGGGCGGCAGCGATGCGCCTGGTGGACGCCGCGTACAACAAGTCCATACTCCCCGTGCGTGTCCGTGAGGCGGCGCGTATGCGCATCGCTCAACTCAACGAGTGCTCCGTCTGCCTCGCCTTCCGGGCCGACAAAGTCAAGCAGCAAGGCCTCGGTGAGGATTTCTATAGCGCGGTCGGCCAACCCGGCGAAGGTGAGCTCAGCGAGCAGGAGCGGCTCGCAGTGGAGTACGCGGAGCGGTTCGCCGTCGACCACACGAGCATTGACGACGAGGTCATCGAGCGTCTGCGCGGCGCTTTCACCGACCCTGAGATCCTCGACCTCACGATCTGCTGTTCCGCCTTCCTCGGGCTCGGGCGCACCCTGCACGCACTCGGCATCACCGAGACCTCGGTGACAGACGTCTAGCTCTGCGGCGGCTCGAAGGCGGCGTCGCGTTCCCTGACCGCTTGCCGGAGGCCCACCTCGCCGATCCGCTCGTTGAACGCGATGGCCTCAGGGGAGCGGTGGCCGATCGCATCGTTCATGGCGGCGAACCGCTGGAGTTGCGACCGGCCCATCAATTCGACGCCCGTGTTCACCACCCGCTTGTTCGCCACCAGCAGGTCACGGCCGATCAGCGCGATGCGTTGCGCCAGCTCGAGGACCACCTCGTCGAGCGAGTCCGCGGGCGCAGTCGCCACCACGAGGCCGACCTCTTTCGCCTCGAGCCCGCTCAGCGTGTCACCGGTGAAGAGCAAACGTTTCGTCCATTGCGGCCCGAGGTGGTAGAGCCACATGTTGGTCGGCGGCACCCCCATCGATCGCACCGGGGGAAACCCGATCCGGGCGTCCTCCGCGGCGACGACGAGATCGCAGTGCAACGCCAGGTCCGTCCCGCCCGCGAGGCAATTCCCCTGCACCTGCGCGATGACCGGTATGGCGCAGTCCCAGACCCGTGACCAGTTCGAGGCCAACGCCAGCATGGCGGAGACGTCGCCCTCGATCGCCGCGTGCACGGGAAAGTCGCCGGGATCCGTGTCTTCGGCGATGAATCCGTAACCGGACGAGAACGAGCGGCCCGTGCTACGGATGACGAGCACGCTCGCAGCGGCGTCGGATGCAGCGTCGTCAGCCGCATTGAGGATCTCGCGGATGGCGCGGGGGGTCAGCGGATTGTGATGATCCGGTCGGTTGAGGGTGACGCGTCGGACCCGGCCGATCTGTTCGTACGTGATGGTCGAATAGCTCGGGCTCACGGCGCGCTCCTCGGTTCGGCTCCCTGGACCAGGAGGGACTTGACGACCTTGCCGCTCTCGTTCCGCGGGAGCGCGTCGAGCACGGTAATGCGGCGCGGCACCTTGTAGTCGGCCAGTCGCTCCAACAGGAAGCCGCGGAGCTCATTGAGGTCCGTCGTCTCGCGCAGCACCACCCAGGCGCCTACGTCCTCTCCGAGCACCAGGTGGGGGATCCCGGCTACGGCCGCCTCCGCCACAGCGGGGTATTCGAAGAGTGCGGCCTCCACTTCGCCCGGCACCACGTTGTGCCCGCCCCTGATGATCATCTCCTTTTGCCGCCCGACGATCCAGAGATGCCCGTCCGCGTCGAGGTAGCCGAGATCGCCACTCAACAGCCAGCCGCCCACCCATGTCCGATCCGTCCCGTTGCGATCGTCGAGGTACGACCGCGGCCGCCGCGTGCCGCCGATGGCCACCTGGCCCACCGCGCCCCGTGGCACATCTTCGTCCTCTGCATCGACGACGCGGACCTCGACGCCGGGGAGGGGGAGGCCGACCGAGCCGAGATGGCGACCGCCGTCGCCCATCGGCGTGGCGGTCACGGCACCGAACTCCGTCATGCCGTACCCGCAGAGGATCTCGGCGCGGCCGAGCCCGGCGCCGAATCGTTGGAGGGTGGTCGGCGCGATCGGCGCGCTGCCCACATTCACGACGGCCAGGCTCGAGAGATCGGCCGAGGCGAAGCCCTGGGAACCGACGATCAACTCCACCATGGCGGGGACGAGAAAGCACGCAACCGGTCGGTCCCGCTCCACCGCGGCCATCCACCGTTCGGGGTCGAAGCGGGGGAGGAAGGATCCGCTGAGGCCTCCCCGCAGAGGTCCGCACACCAGCAAAGAACCGCTTGTCGTCGCGAACGGAGACGCGGTGAGGAAGCTGAGCCCGAGCCAGTGATCGGGCACGCGCTCGGTGGTGGAGAGACTGCCGTGAGCCACCACGACACCCTTGGGCGCTCCCGTGGTGCCCGACGTGTACATGACGTCGGCCACGTCGTCCGCTGCCATCGCGACCTGCAGTTCACTGTCGTCAGGCGACAGCAGCCGGTTCCAAGTCTCGTCCGACGTCGAGAAGACGTTCGGCACCGACCGCCGCAGGGTTTCAGCGGTGGCGCCGCCGCACAGGGCGACGGACGCACCGGCGTGCTGCAGGACGCGCGCCAGCTCACCCGCGCCCAGTCGCGACAGCAGCGGGACGGCCACTGCGCCGGTCTTGTGGATGGCGACGTAGGAGACCAGCCATTCGAGCGGTTCGTCCTGCCCGATCTGCAGCGCGACCCGTTCGCCCTTCGTCACACCGTGGTCCCGCAGGCCCCGGGCCAGTTGGTTGGAACGCCGGTGCCATTGGCCCAGCGTCATGGACGTGCCGTCGGCGACGTTGCGCCAGGCAATCTCGTCCGGGAAGGCAGTGGCCAGCTCGGCGAGGAGCTCGGTCTGGAGGAGGGTCATGGCCTCAGTAGGGCTCGCCGCCCTCCAGGATCCGCCGCGGGTTGTCCACGAGCATGGTGGTGATGTCGTCCTCGCCGATGCCGCGCTCGCGCATGGCGGGCAGGACTTCGTCCGAGATGTACGTCCAGTGCCAGGTCTGGGTGGCGTCCATCACCGACCGAGGGAACCAGTCGACGAAGCACATCGCGTCGTGCGACAGCACGATCCGCTCCGCGTAACCCCGGGTACACAAGCGCGCCACCGCGTCGACCCTGTCCTCGAGCGTGATGCCCGGGATCCCGAAGTGGTCGAAGCCGAGATACGACCCGTTGTCGATGAGGCTGAGGTGGTAGTCCGTGTTCACGGTGCCGCCGCTGTGACCGATCACGACGCGCGAGAGGTCCACACCCTCTTCCTTGAAGACCCGCTGTTGCTCGAGGCCCCACGGCTCAGGCGGGGTCGGGGTGTGTGTCGTGATCGGCACCCCGGTGGCCCGGTGCGCCTGGGCGACCGCGCGCAGCACGCGTTCCACGCCGGGCGTGATCCCGGGCCGGTCCGAGGCGCACTTCAAGATGCCGGCGCGGACGCCGGTCTCGCCGATCCCTTGGCGAATCTCCCGGACGAAGAGATCCGCCATCGGCTCGGGCCCCCCCAAGATGGTGCCCGGCCCGCGGAAGTGGAAGTACAGCGGGACGTCGTTGTAGGTGTACACGCCGGTTGCGACGACCACGTTGATCTCGGGGACCGCCCCCGCGATCTCTGCGATCCGCGGGATGTAGCGGCCCAAGCCGATGACGGTCAGGTCGACGAGGGTGTCGATCCCGTGTGCCTTCAGCTCGCGGAGCTTCTCGACGGCGCGGGCTACCTGGGCGGACTCCTCCCATTCCTCGGTCGTTTTCTCGATCTCGGGGCTCAACACGAAGATGTGCTCGTGCATCAGGGTGCGGCCCAGCTGCGACCCCTCGGTGGGTCCCAGCACCGTGTTCACCCCGGTCATAGCCCTCCCTCGACGACGCCCGCTTCCTCGCCGGGGGCCGCGGCGTGATCGTAGCGGCGGATGGGTATTTTTCGGTGGGGCGCGGAGGCTGGAAGTCACAGCAGGCCCACAGCGGGCTTTGCAACTGGGCCGAAGTCGCCGTGGTCCCATGGAGTCGTCCCCGAGCAGAGGTCCGTGCAGAGACATGTCACCCCAGAAAGATCCGAACGCCGGCGCGAGCAGAGACCAAGCCCGCGCCCGCCTGCGCACCCTGACCCGTGTCGCCCTCTTCGCCACCACGGGCGCGACGGTGGGTATCGGCATCGTGATCGCGCACGAGCACCCGGGCAAGAGTGCAGCCAGCACCACCACCACCGGTCAGTCGACCGGAGGGTCCACCGGCACGACGGGCTCTTCGGGCAATACCGGCAACAGCGGGAGCTCCTCCACCGGCAACACCGGCAACAGCGGCTCCTCGTCGTTCTCACCCAGCACCAGTTCGCAGAAGCCCTCGGTGACGTCCGGCGGCTCGGGCCGATGATTCCGGATGGACATCACGGCGGTCCGCACCTGACCACGCGGTCGTTCCGCGCCATCGGGACGACGGCGACGGTCGTGGTGCAGGACACCGACGTCGCCGACGAGGCCGCCCGCCTGTTGGCCGCCGATCTCGAGGAGATCGACCGGGCGTGCAGCCGCTTCCGCCCCGACTCCGAGCTCCAAACCGTCCACGCGCACGCCGGTGCCACGGTGCAGGTGGGTCCCCTTCTCTTCGAGGCGTTGCGCGTGGCGGTCGACGCCGCCGAGCGCACCGGCGGCGCGGTCGACCCGACCATCGGCAACGCCATCGCCGCGCTGGGCTACGACGTCGACCTCGACGAGGTGCTGACGCGCCCCGCCGAGCCACCGCGAGCCCTGGGTTCCGTGGCGGGCTACGCGCACGTGCAGCTCAATCCCTCCGATAGCACCGTCCGCATCCCCCGCGGCGTCCGGCTCGACCTCGGCTCGACCGCCAAGGCGTTCGCCGCCGACCGCTCGGCGGCGCGCATCGCGCGAACCGTCGGCAGCGGTGTGCTGGTGAGCCTCGGCGGTGACGTCGCGGTCGCAGGCGGTCCGCCCGCCGGCGGCTGGGCGGTGGGCATCGCGCGGGAGTCGTCCGCCTCCGCCTTCGCCGGCGCGGTCGACCAGGTCGTGGCGATCACCCGCGGTGGGCTGGCCAGCTCGGCCACCGCGGTGCGGGCGTGGAAGGCCGGCGATCGCGAGGTCCATCACATCCTCGACCCGCAAACCGGCGACAGTGTCCCGCTCTACTGGGTCCTCGTGTCCGCCACCGGCGCGAGCTGCGTCGAGGCCAACGTCGTCACGACGGCCGCCGTCGTCTGGGGTCCCGAGGCGCTCGCCAAGCTGGCCGGTTTCGAACAGTCGGTACGGTTGGTCCGGGCCGACGGGGAGGTCTTCTCGGTCAACGGATGGCCCCTGGAGCAGGCGGCATGAACTCGACCGCACTCTGGTACGCCACCCGCGCCACCGGTTTGATGGCGCTGGTCTTGCTCACCCTCACCATGGTGTTCGGCCTGACGACGACCACCAGGGCGCGGGCGCGCAACTGGCCCGGCTTCGCCCAGCAGGAGATGCACCGCCGGATCTCCATCCTTTCCGTCGTGTTCCTCGGCCTCCACGTCCTCACCAGTGTGATGGACACCTTCGTCAACATCAGCTGGGCCGCAGTCGTGATCCCGTTCAGCTCGAAGTACCAGGGTTTCTGGGTCGGGCTCGGCGCTGTCGCTCTGGACCTGATGATCGCGGTGTTCGTCACCAGCCTCCTGCGTGAGCGCATGCGGCCCGCCACATGGCGCGCGGTGCACTGGCTGGCCTACCTGAGCTGGCCCGTCGCCCTGGCGCACACCTTCGGGATGGGCACCGACGCCGGCGAGGGATGGGTGATCGTCCTCGGGATCGTCTGCGGCCTCTCCGTTGCCGCTGCGCTCGGATGGCGACTGCGCGCCGCCTCCCGGCAGGCGAGCGCCCGCACCGCCCATGCGTCGGTCCCGGGCTTGCCGCCCAAACACCTTCAGCTGGGTGGGCACACGAAGGTCTGGTCACGCCGTGGTTAACGCGAGCGAGACCCTGCCCGAGACGAAGCGGTACCGGATTCTCGGCCACCCCACCGATCTGTCCGGCCACGTCGCTGCACTCGGCCCCGTACCGCTCCCGAGCAAGGCGCCGCGCACCTGGCGCGAGGACTTCGTCTCGGTGCTCGAGGCATCCGGCCTGCCCGGCCGGGGCGGCGGCGGGTTTCCCGCGGCCATCAAGCTCGCCGTCGCGCACGGAGCGGGCGGCCGCGGCGTCGTTGTCGTCAACGGCATGGAAGGGGAGCCGGCCAGCGACAAGGACAAGCTGTTGCTCATCCGCTCACCCCACCTCGTGCTGGACGGGGCACAGCTGATGGCTGCCGCCGCCGGCGCCCGTCAGGTCACAGTCTGCGTCCCCGAGGGCCGCGACCACGTCGCCGCCGCCGTCGCAACCGCGATGGCCGAGCGTGCCAACACTCAACACGCGCCCACCCCCGAGACACTCGTCCGGCCGCCCGATCGCTTCGTGGCGGGGGAGGAGTCGGCGCTCGCCACCTGGCTCGAGTCGGGCGCGTCGCTGCCGGCGTTCCGCCCGGACAAGGGGATGGCGTTGCGGATCGGTCGGCAAGCCGCACTCGTGCACAACGCCGAGACGCTGGCCCACGTCGCCATGATCGCCCGGAGCGGCCCTGACGCGTTCCGGTCCCACGGCCTTATCGAGGACCCGGGCACCTGCCTCGTCACCATCTCGGGCGCCGTTGAGAACCCCGGCGTGGTGGAGGTGGACCGGGGGACGCCCGTGATCGACATCGCCCGGCGGGCCACGCCACGCCAAACGCCACAGGCGCTCCTCGTGGGCGGGTACGGCGGCGCCTGGGTCGCGCCGGAGCACTTCGCGACGCCCTACGCATCGCTCTCACTGCGGGCCGTCGGCTCGAGCGCCGGCGTCGGCGTCGTGGTCGTCCTCGGCCCCGACGCGTGCGGCCTCGCGGAGTCGGCACGCATCGCGCACTACCTCGCCGGACAAAGCGCCGGGCAGTGCGGCCCCTGTGTCTACGGCCTCCCGGCCGTCGCGGACGACTTGGCCCGGCTCGCCCGGGGTCGCGTCGACGTCGCTCTGACGGCCCGCCTCGACCGCCGGCTGCAGGAGGTCAATGGGCGTGGAGCGTGCCGGCATCCCGACGGTGCCGTGCAGCTGGTCCGCAGCGCGCTGAGCGTGTTCGCCGCCGACGTGCGGGTCCACGCGGATGGTGCGCCGTGCCCCCACGCCGACCGCCCCACCCAGCTCCGGTTCCCCTCCTCGCTCGGGACGGCCGTCGCGTGATCCGAGTCGTCATCGACCCCGTCGCCTGCGACGCCTACGGCTTCTGCGCCGAGCTGCTGCCCGAGGCCATCACGCTCGACGAGTGGGGCTATCCCATCGTCGACGGCACGCCGCTCCCGCCCGAGCTCGTCGAGGTCGCCCGGCGCGCCGCCAGGGATTGCCCCCGCCGTGCCATCACCCTGCGCGAGCGCAAGGCTCACAGCTGAGCCTGCCGCCCGCCGGGACCACAGCTCCCGGCCGTGCCGTCCGGCGCATGTTGTCCTCTCTATCTGTGGCTCTCCCGGTACGGGCGGTTCCCGCTCTTGCGCGAGAATAAGTAATCGTGTAATCTCGTAAGTATGAACGAAGAAGAGATGCACAGAGGGCGCCGTGGGCCCGCCCGGGGCCGGCGCCGCTCGGCGACGGCGCCCCCTTCGGGCCCGGAGCAGGAGCGCCTGATCGGCGCTTGGTTCGCCGGGCGGGTGCCCGAGGGCTGGTACGAGGGGAGCCCCACGATCGAGATCGACGGCGACGAGATCCTCGTCGTCGGTGCCCTGGCCCCGCCCTCGCTGCCCGCCGGGACCCCGGAAGACGAGGTCAAGGTGGCCGAGCAGGCGCGCATTGCCGGCTTCCGCGAGGACACCCGCGGGGCCCGTATGCGCATTGCCGACGAGGCCCAACCTGCCTTCCGCCGGGCCGTGTCCTGGGGCGCCGAGTGCGGCAGCACCAAGATCCACTTCACCACGACCGGCGTGCCGGTGATGACCCGGCTGCGCATGAGCGACCGTCGTGTGCTCGACACGCTGATCGACGCCGGGGTCGCGCGCAGCCGCAGCGAGGCGCTGGCGTGGTGCGTCCGCCTGGTCGAGCAGCACGAGGCCGAATGGATCGATGAGCTGCGCGCCGCCATGACGGCGGTCGAGGAGGTTCGTAACCGAGGGCCGAAGTCCGCAAGCGGCGGCTGAGCCAGCCCGCGTGCCAGCATGCCGGCATGGAGCATGCGCCCTACCACCAGATCCAGGAGGACCTCCGCGTCCCCTACCGCTCGCTACGCGAGGCCATTCCCGACGTGATGGCCGCTTACCACGCACTCGGCACAGCGGTCATGACCGACGGCGCGCTGCCGGCCGCCACCAAGGAGCTCATCGCCCTGGCCTGCTCCATCACCCGTGAGTGCGACGGCTGCATCGTCGCTCACGCCCGCGGCGCCGCGCAGCGCGGCGCGTCCCGTCAGCAGGTGGCAGAGGCGATCGGCGTCGCCATCAACATGAACGGCGGGCCGGCCACCGTATGGGGCCCCCGAGCGCTGGCCGCCTACGACGAGTTCGCCCAGACCCCGCCCGAGGACGCCGCCCCCAAGCCCTGACGTCGGTGTTTCAGCCGGCGTTCGCGGGCGTGAACTTGCAGTCGAGGTGCTTGATGCCGTTGATGAATGGCGAGAGCAACCGGTCGGGCTCGCCGACCGCCTCGATGTCGGGGAGCCGCTCGAACAGCTGGCGGAACATCACCGATATCTCCTGGCGGGCCAGGTGCGCGCCGAGGCAGAAGTGGGGTCCCGCCGCGCCGAAGCCGATGTGCGGGTTGGGATCCCTGCGCACGTCGAAGACGAAGGGGTCCTCGAACACCTCCTCGTCGCGGTTGGCCGAGTTGTAGAACATGATCACCTTGGCGCCCTCGGCCAACTCCGTTCCGCCGAGCACGGTGTCGGAGGCGACGGTGCGCCGCATCCAGATCACCGGCGACCCCCAACGCACGACCTCGTCCACGCCGGTCGCCGCGATCAGCCCGGGGTCGGCCTGCCACAGCGCGCGCTGGTCGGGGTACTGGGTCATGGCCAGGAGGCCGTGACTGATCGCGTTGCGGGTGGTCTCGTTGCCCGCGACGACCAACAGGATGAAGAACGCCGCGATCTCGGTGTCAGTGAGCGCCTCGCCGTCGACGTTCGTGTTCACCAGGGCAGAGACGACGTCGTCGGTCGGGTGCTCTTTGCGATGCGCGGCCATGTCGAGCATCAGCATGTTCAGCTGCTGGGCCGCCGTCATGAAGGCCACCATGGGGTCGGTGCCCTCGGGCACGTACTCGGGGTCGCCGTTGGACAGGATGACGTTGGACGCGTTGAAGACGGTGTCGTAGTCGGCCGGCGCGATACCCATCATGTCGCAGATGATCTCGAGCGGCAGCCGCGCCGCGACCTCGACCACGAAGTCGCACCCGCCCTGGTCGACCACCCGGTTGATGACGTCATTGGCCTGGAAATCGATGCGGTCCTCGATCGACTTGATCATGCGCGGGTTGAACGCCGCCGACACGATGCGGCGTAGCCGGGCGTGGCGCGGGTTGTCCATGTTGATCATGGAGCCGAAGAAGTCGAGCATCTCCTCGGGCATGTCGATCATCGAGGTGGCCCCCGCACCCGACTGGAAGATCTCGGGGTGCCGGCTCGCTTCCGAGATGTCGGCGTGGCGCGTCAACGCGTAGTACCCCGGCCCCCGGGGCACGACGTAGGACAGCGCCTCGGGGATCTCGGGCTCTTCGAAGAACGGCATCGGGCGCTCGCGCCGCAGCGTCTGGAAGGCGCCCTCCCGCTCGTCCCAGGGCCGGGCCCAGAACTCCATGTCCGACAAGTTGATCTCGTCTGGTGACAGGACCGCGTGAGGCTGCATGCGGCCCACGATACCCACCTCCCTACACTGCGACCATGTGCGACACCCTCTGTGCGCGGGGGCCCTCGGGCATGGTGTTCGCCAAGAACTCGGATCGCCCGCCGGGTGAGCCTCAGATCACCTGGCCCTTCGGCCGCCGGTCCTCGGCAGGGTGCTCGCTGCGTACCCAGTACCTCACCATCGGGGACACCGGCGCCCATGCCGCCCTGCTGTCTTGCCCGACCTGGTTGTGGGGCGCCGAGCACGGCGTCAACGAGCACGGCGTGGCCATCGGCAACCAACGCGTGGCGACGACCCACGACGCGTCGGCGGCCGCGCCCGCGCTGATCGGCATGGACCTGGTGCGTCTAGGGCTCGAGCGCGCCCGCAACGCAGCCGAAGCCGTGGAAGTCATGACCGGGCTCCTTGACGACTGCGGCCAAGGTGGGATCGGGGATGCCACGCACGACGAGGCCTACGACTCCTCGTTCCTCGTGGCGGACCCGACCTCCGCAGTCGTCCTCGAGACCGCCGGGCGCGACTGGGTCGCTGCGCCATTCGCCGGTGGCACCGCCATCTCCAACCGCATCACGCTCGGCACCGAGTGGACAAGCTCGTCGCGCCGCCTCGCCCCAGGCGATGACTTCGGTCGTTTCCGTGACCCCTCCGAGCCAACCGGCTACGCAGATGTCCGTCTGGCGGCCAGCCGCGCCTTTCTCGACTCGACTCCTCCCGGCGGGCTGACGCCGGCCGCCACCGCGGCCCACCTACGCGACCACGGGACCGGACCTTGGGGTACCCCGGGCTCGCGCGGCCCGGTGACGCCCCCGCCTCGCCGAATCGGGCCCTACTTCGACGGCGTCAGCGTGTGCATGCACGTACGCGACCGCTACGTGACCGCCGCGTCGATGATCGCCGAGCTACCCGACGCCGTCGTTGACGGTGCGCCGTTGCGGGTCTGGATTGCGCCGGGGAGCCCGTGCGCCAGCATCTTCGTCCCGGCGTTCCCGCGCAGCGTTGCCGGACCGCCGCCGTTCGTCCCCTTCGAGCTCTCGAGCGAGGAGTTGTGGCGGGCCGCCGACACCGTGCGCCGGCACGTCGAGGGCGACCCGGACTCGCTCGCCGAGGTGCGCGCCACGCTCGACCCCGTCGAGGCTGCACTGTGGGCCGAGGCCGACGAGGTTCTCGAACACCCGGCCCAGTGGGTCGCTGCAGGCGCAGCTTGGGGCGCCCGGGCGTTGGACGCGCTGCGCGCCTGCATCCACTAATTCAGCGAAACCCGGGGATACCCTGGAAAAAGGGGCGTAACTGCACTCCTACTCGCCAAGGAGGGACAGCATGACGTACGTACTCACCGAAGACGACATCGCGGTCGGTGACGCAGTCAGCACCCAGCTCCAGAAGATGTGGGGCTGGTACCTGGTCGGCGGCATCCTCTCCATGCTCTTCGGCTTCCTCGTGATCAGCTGGCGTCACGCCACCGTGTACGCGGTCATCTATTTCGCGAGCGCCTTCTTCATCGCTGGCGGCGTATTCGAGATCATCGGGTCGATCAGGATGGCGCGTCAGCGCTGGTTGCACCTCGTCTTCGGAGTGCTCTGGGTCGGCGCCGGCATCGTGGGCTTTGTCTGGCCGCACATCACGATCTTCATCATCGCCGTCCTCATCGGTTGGACCTTCCTGGTGCTGGGCATCTTCGACATCATCTCGTCGCTCCGCTTCCACCAGCTGCCCTACTGGTGGGCCTACCTGATCCGTGGCGTGATCGCGGTGGCGTTGGGCTTCCTCTGCATCCGGCATCCCGGTGCACCGATCACGGCCCTGGTCGTCTTCATCGGCATCATGGCCATCGTGTTCGGGGCGGTCGAGGTCGTCGGGGCCGTGGTGGCGCGGCACGCCACGAAGAACTGGGAGAAATACAAGACCGAGTTGGGCTAAGCCAGGAGGCTATGCGCCTCGTCAGCTTCTCGACTCCCGGTGGGCCGGCCCGTCCCGGCCTCGTGCTCGGCGACGAGATCGTCGATCTGAGCGACCGCTCCACCGGCCTCCCTAGGACCATGCGCGAGCTGCTCGCTCTCGGCCCCCGCGCCCTGGAGCAGGTCCGGGCCGCCGAGTCGGGCCCTGCCCCACGTCACGCCCGGGCGGAGGTGACACTGCATGCGCCGGTCCCGGACCCGCCCGCCATCCTCGCCATCGGCATGAACTACCGCGCCCACGTCGCCGAGATGGGACGCGAGCCGCCCGAGTGGCAGTACTGGTTCAACAAGCAGCGCACGGCGATCGCCGGGCCGGGCGACCCGATCGTGCTGCCGACGGTGTCCGACGCCGTCGATTACGAGGGCGAGCTCGCATTGGTGATCGGCCCACGATGTCAAAACGTGCCCGCCTCCCGAGCCCTCGAGGTCGTAGCGGGTTACACCGTGATCAACGACGTCAGCGCGCGCGACTGGCAGTGGCGCACGCCGACCTTCACGATGGGCAAGTCGTTCGACAGCCACGCGCCGTGTGGGCCCGAGCTGGTGACCGGTGACGAGGTCGGTGACCCCGGACAACTCGGGATCCGTACCTGGGTCAATGGCGAGCGGCGCCAGGACTCGTCGACCGCCGACCTGATCTTCGGCTGCGCCGAGATGATCGAGTACCTCACGACGGCGTTCCCGCTCGAGCCCGGCACCATCATCGCAACCGGCACGCCCGCGGGTGTCGGCGCCGGGTTCAACCCGCCCCGGTTCCTGGCGGACGGCGACGTCGTGCGCATCGCGATCGATGGCGTGGGCGAACTCGAGAACCCGGTCGTGCAGGGCGAGGCGCCCCAACCGGTCGGCCTGG
>Ga0210399_10003240_pt1 | contig 12672 bp, 11 predicted proteins | sample IncBWC14MmetaG_FD_150865 | JGI IMG/M metagenome (GOLD analysis project Ga0210399, IMG submission 150865) | Forest soil microbial communities from Barre Woods Harvard Forest LTER site, Petersham, Massachusetts, United States - Inc-BW-C-14-M | ecosystem: Environmental > Terrestrial > Soil >... | reverse complement strand
CGGACGGCTTGATGGATCTCGGCCTCCGTATTCATGACGAAAGGACCGTAGCGCGCCACCGGCTCGCCAAGCGGCTTGCCCGCGACGACCAGGAGCCGCGCCGTGCTTCCATCGGCGCGGAGCGTCAGGTTCCCGCCATCGCCGAGAACGGCCAGCGAACTGCGCGGCACCGCGGTGCCGGTCGCGCCGAGCCTGGCGATGCCCTCGAAGACGTAAGCAAAACCCGCATGACCGGTCGGGATCGGCACCTGCACCTCGCTCCCCGGTGCTAGGCTGAGGTCGAGGTAGAGCGGCTCGGTCGCGGCAGCGTCGATCGGACCTTTCCGGCCGGCAAATCGCCCCGCGATGATGCGCGCGCGGGTGCCATCGGCGAGCTTCGCCTCGGGGATGTCGCCGGGCTCGTATTCCTGGTAGCGCGGCGGCGTCATCTTGCTTCGCCGGTGCAGATTGACCCAGAGCTGAAAGCCCTGGAGGAGACCTTGCTCCTGCTCCGGCATCTCCGAATGGACGATGCCGCGGCCCGCGGTCATCCACTGCACGCTGCCCGCCGTGAGCAGGCCCTTATGCCCTTTGTTGTCCTCATGCCGCACGCGGCCCGCGATCAGGTAGGTGACCGTCTCGAAGCCGCGATGCGGATGCTCGGGGAAGCCCGCGATGTAATCGCCGGGATTGTCGGAGCGGAACTCGTCGAGCAGCAGGAACGGGTCGAGCTCGGAGAGGCCGGGCTGGCCGATGACACGGGTCAGGCGCACGCCGGCGCCATCGCTCGCGGGCATGCCGGGCATCACGCGCGTCACCGCGCGCTGGGCGGCGTTGGTCGAAGCAGCGGACGAGGTCTCGGCCATAGCAGGCGTCTCCGCAGTGGGGGCGATCTCACCCCGCGCAGATGGGGCTCGGGCGCGCCCGCATCAACCGGAGCCGAGCCCGCTTTGGGTATGCCTGCCCTGCGGTTGCGCAAAGCGCGACGGCAATTGCGCGATGATGCGGCGCTTCTGATCCGCGCTGAGGCCCGGCCACCGCGCGATCTCCTCGATGGTGCGGGCGCAGCCGATACAGAAATGGCTCACGGGGTCGAGTGTGCAAACGCCCACGCAGGGCGAGACCGGCGCGGGCTCGCTCACTTCTTCTGCGGGAGCGGCGCTGCGGGGGTGCTTTGGGCTCCGGCCTGAGGCACGGGCGGGGGCTCGAGCAGATCATCCACCTTGGTGCGGAGCGCGCCGGCCTTGTAGGGCGCGATGCCGTAGACCCAAGGCGACCAGCGTTTGTTCAGCGTGTCCGCCTCGGCCTTGACCTTGTCATCGCCGCTTCCGGTTGCCGAGAGCCGGATCCAGTCGCTTTCGCCGAGCTTCGCCAGCTCGACCTTGACCGCAAGCCCGTCGAAGGTGGTGTAGGTCGCAGTGCTGATACCGTCCTTCGGAAAAGCCGCCTCGCTGGCGGCCTTGACGTCCGTTAGGTCGAAGGCCTGCAGCGCCGTCGCGGGCTCGACCATGCCGGTGTCGCTCTTGAGTTTGCGCTTCGCCGGCAGGTCCTTGGCCGCGAATTTGTCCTCGGGCTTGTCGCGGTCGATGGTGAGCGTGGTGCCGTCCGGCTGCTGCAGCACCGCTTGCTTGGTGCGTTTCTCGCCGACATCGACGATGCGCCGGTCGAGCCACTGCACGATATCGCTGTCGAGGTCGAGCGTGCCGCGCGCGAGCCAGGAGCGCGCGTCGTTCGGCAGCCGCAGGTAGACGCCGTCGGCGCCGCCGCCGAGCTCGTCGATGCGGCGTCTGCCCGCGATCACCGAGCCGAGCGCGCCGCCTTGCCCGTCGTAGACCTCGACCAGCGCAGACTGGCTCTTCTGCGCGCTCGGGTCCTCGACATTGAGGCGCTTGTAGAGGTTGGGCTCCGCCGTCTTCGGCTCGACATAGGTGATCTCGGCGAGCCCGAGCAGCATCTTGCGCATTTTGGCGGCGTCCGCGGGATAGCCACTCTTCTCCGCAACCGACCAGGCATTCCCCTGGCGAACGAAGGTGGCGGTACCGGTTGATCGCTTCACGATCACCTTGGCGACGTCCTCCGGCTTGGCCGCGACCCGCGCCAGCACCGGCTTGCCCGCCAGGGGATCCACGGGAACGGCGCCGCCGGTCATGGATACCGCGGCGGCGACAACCACGGAGAGCGCCGCCACCGCCATCAACGAGATCACGCCCTTGCTGTGCATGAGTGCTGCTCTCTCCGCGGCTCAGGCGTGTAGGGTCGGCCGCTTGCGCCGGTTGATGCGCACCGCGCCCAACACGACCGCGACGATCCCCACGAGGATCGGAATGAAGGCGATGTCGAAGAACTCCAGCTCGCCCTTGAGCCGGTCGATGTCTTGCCGCAGCGCCCGCTGGACCACGCGCAGCTGCTGACGCGTGCGCAGCATCTCGCCGCGGAAACTGTCGATCGCCTGACTCTGCTCGGCGGTCAGAGTGACCGTGCCCTCCTTGTTCTGCTGGATGTCCTTGATCTTAGCCTCGGTCGCCTTGAGCTTGTCCTCGAGCGCCTTCTCGTTGGCGCGGTTTTGCGCCTCGGCGGCGCGCTGGATCTGGTTGACGACCAGGAAAGGCCGCGCCGCGGTGCCGCGGCTCCTGAGGCTGATGAGATCGTTGCCGCCCGCAAGAACCTCTAGGGCGTTGGCGACGAAATCGCCGTTGCTCGCGGTGGGCACCACGACCTGCTGGCCGAAGAAGTCCGAGGTCTGCGCCCAGAAGCGGTCGTCCAGCACGTCGGTGTCGCCGACCACGATCACGTTGATCGGCTGCTTCGCCTCCTTGACCTGCGGGGAGTCGGCCGGGTCGTCCTTCTTGGCGGCATCGGTTGCCGCGGCCTGGGCGTCGGCCGATTTCGGCTCCTCCTTGGGCTTGGGCGGGCCGTCGGGGAAGGCGGTCTGAGCCGGCCCGCTGATCCGCGCGGCGAGCGTATACCGCTCTCCGCTCGGCTTGAAATTATCGAGCAGTCCCGCGACGTCGGGCATGCCCTCGACCTTGTCGACCGGGATCTCCTCGGATTCGGTCGAGGTCTGGATCAGCGGGACGAATGTGGTCTTGGCGTCCTTCGTGGGCTTCAGGATGCCGGCGCTCGCCATGTTGATCTGGTCGAGATCGCCGGTCACGAGGTCGTCGTGATTGAGCGCGTCGCCTTTGAGCTGGAGCCAGGCGACGTAATCAACCGGCACCGGCGAGACGGCGCTGCCGGCATTGACCTTGCGCGCGGCCTGCACGTCGCCCGCCACCACCTTGGGCTCGAGCTCGACGCCCCAGGCCTTGAAGAGCGGCTCCAGATTGCTGTCGGCCGGCCCACCGCGCTGGGCGTATGGGTTCGGGTGCATCTCCTGGGTCTCGGAATGCGGATCGACGAACACCAGCGCGCGCCCGCCGCCGAGCACGAACTGGTCGATGGCGTAGAGCGTCTTCTCCGGCAGCCCCTGGGGGTGGACGATCAAGAGCACATCGATGTCGGGCTCGACCTTGTCGAACTCGGTCGAGATCGTGCGCAGCTCGTAGAGCTGGCGCAGCTGGTTCACGATCGCATAGGGCCGGAGCGGTTGGCCCTGCAGTGCCGCCGCGAAATTCCCCTCCAGCGGCAGCGCCGTCACCAGGCCGACCACGGTCTTCTTCGGCCGCGCGATCGAGTGGATCATCTTGGTGAGGTCGTATTCGAGAAAGCGCTCGCGCTCGGGCTGGAAGAACGGGATCAGCTCCTGGTCGTCGGTGGAGTTGGTGGCGGCGAGCCCGAAATAGACCTTCTCGCCGCCCTGCTCGAGCGGCACGCCCTGGATGCCCAGCGCCACCGCGCGGTCCTCGTCGGGCGAGAACGGCTCCGGGTCCATCAACTGCAGATCGACCTTGCCCTTGGCGCGCGCGGCATATTCCTCCAGCGTCTCGCGCACGCGCTGGGCATAAATGCCGTAAGAAGGAATCTCGTTGCCGAGACGGCGTGAATAGTAGAAGCGCAGCGTGATCGGCTCCTGGATCTCGGCGACCGTGCGCGCGGTCCCCTCGGAGAGCGTGTAGATGTGGCCGGAGGTCAGGTCGACGCGCGCCGAGCGCAGGACGTGGCCCGCGATCACGTTCACCGACACGAACAGCACCGCCGCCGAGGCGAGGCTCAGAAGGGCCAGAGTGCGGCGCGAGAAGGAGGGAATTTTCATGCCCGGCCGCTCCGCTCAGTCCGCCTTCTTGAGGTCGACGATGATCGCGTTGGCATAGAGGAAGAATGCGATGACCGACAGGAAGAACACGGCATCGCGCAGATCGATGACGCCCCGGATGATGGCGTTGAAGTGCGTGAGGAAGCTGAATCCTGCGACGGTCCCCAGCACCGCTTCGGGCGCCCAGCCCTTGATGAAGCCCAGCACGATCGGCGAGCCGCTCACCGTGAAGACGAAGCACACGGCCGCGGTCACCACGAAGGCGATTACCTGGTTCTTGGTGAGCGCGGAGAGGCAGGCGCCGATGGCGAGGAAGGCGCCCGCCATCAGGAAGCTCGCGATATAGCTGGCGAGAATCACGCCGTTGTCGGGGTGGCCCAGATAATTGACGGTGATCCAGAAAGGCACCGTCAGAACCAGCGCGATGCCCGCGAAGGCCCAGCTCGCCAGGAATTTTCCGATCACTGCCTCGGTCATGGATATGGGGAGTGTCAGCAGCAGCTCGATGGTGCCGCTCTTGCGCTCCTCCGCCCAGAGCCGCATGGCGAGCGCCGGGATCAGCACGAGGTAGAGCCACGGATGGAACGTGAAGAAGGGCTGCAAATCCGCCTGGCCGCGATCGAAGAAATTGCCCACGAAGAAGGCCAGCGCGCCCGCGAGCACCAGGAAGATCACGATGAAGACGTAAGCGAGCGGGGTCGCGAAGTAGCTCGCGAGCTCACGGCGGACGATGACGGCGATGTGGCCCATGATCGTGCCGCGCTCAGCCCGCCGCCGAGGTGACGGTGCGGAACACGTCGTCAAGCCGTCCGCGCTCGACCCGAAGCCCCGCCACCTCCCAGCTTTCGGCCCGCGCGAGATCGGCGACCTCCGCCAGGATGGAGCGGCCGTCGCGCGGGAAGACCATCAGTGCCTCGCCTTCTCCATCGTCAGCCGGCTCGACCGAGAGCACGCCCGGAAGCCGCGCGAGCGCCGCCGGAACCCCGCTCGAGGGGCGGGCGATCTCGATGCGCACGGCGTTGTGATGGCGCGAGCGTTGGGCGAGCTCGCCGGGCGTGCCGTCCGCGACCAGCTTGCCGTTGGCAATCACCACGGCGCGGCTGCAGACGGCGTCCACTTCCTCGAGCAGGTGCGTGGAGATGATGATCGCCTTCTCCGGCGCCAGCACGTTGATGAGCTTGCGCACCTCGTGCTTCTGGTTGGGATCGAGCCCATCGGTGGGCTCGTCGAGGATCAGCACCGGCGGATCATGCAGCAGGGCCTGCGCGAGGCCGACGCGGCGCTTGAAGCCCTTGGAGAGGGTCTCGATGGGCTGTGTGAGCACGCTCTCGAGCGCGGTGCGGGCGATCGCGGTGTTGATCCGCTCGCGCGCCTGGGCGCCGCGAAATCCGCGGATGTGCGCGACGAACCGCAGAAAGGCGAGCGGCGTCATGTCGGGATAACAGGGCGCGCCCTCCGGCAAGTAGCCGATCTGGCGCTTGGCCCCGAGGGGGTCGTCGGTGATATCGGCGCCGCAGACCACCGCCGTGCCCGAGCTCGGCGCCAGGAAACCCGTGATCATTTTCATGGTGGTGGATTTGCCGGCGCCGTTGGGTCCCAGGAAGCCCAGCACCTCGCCGCGCCTGACGTCGAGAGAGACATCGTCGACGGCGAGAATGGGTCCGAAATGCTTCGTGAGGCGGCGCACCGAGATCATCTCGTCCGCCCGCGCCGGGTCGATCTTACTGCTCGCCAAGACTCTCCCTCCGACCGCGTGCCCGGAAAAATATCAGATGCGCCGGATTCGCCGCGCGCCGGCCTCGTTTGCAACTTAAAACGGTGTAATGTGTCGGCGCGCGCGAAGCAAGGGCGAGGAAGGGCGTGATCCGGCGGCTGCGACTGGCTTCGGGGCTCGTCATGTTCCTCTACGTGACGACGCACTTCGTCAACCACAGCCTGGGTTTGGTCTCGCTCGAGCTGATGGACCGCGCGCTCCAGCGCATCTACAGGGTCTGGGCGAGCGACCTCGGCACGCTCGCGCTCTATGGCGCTTTCTCGATCCACTATTGCCTGGCGCTCTGGGCGCTGTGGCTGCGCCGCTCGCTCAAAATGCCGCTCGCCGAGGCGCTCCAGCTCGTGCTCGGCTTCTGCATTCCCTTCATCTTGACCGCGCACGTGATGCACACGCGCGTCGCCGACGCCTACTTCGGCGCCGATTTCGGCTACTACTCCTCGCTGCTCTACAACTACTACGTCCTCGACCCTTGGGCCGGTGTGCTGCAGCTCATGGTCCTGCTGATCGCCTGGGGTCACGCCATCATCGGGCTCAGGTTCTGGCTTCGGCTCAAGCCGTGGTACGAGCGGTGGCAGCCGTTGCTGTTTGCCTTCGCGCTGCTGATGCCGACTTTGGCGATCCTCGGTTACGCCGAAGCGGGCCGCGAGGTTCTCGCCATGGCCGAGAATCCCGCTTGGGTGGCCGAGCTCCACGCTGCGCATCCGAACGCCGCGCCGGCGGATCTCGCGCTCGTCGGCGCGCTGATCGTCTGGGTGCGCTTCGGTTTCCTGGGCGCGCTCATCGCGGTGCTCGCGGCGCGCATCCTGCGCTGGCACTGGCAGCGCCGGCGCGGGGTCGTGCGCTTGACCTACCCCAGCGGGCGCGTGGTCGAGATCGTGCCGGGCCTCTCGGTGCTGGAGGCGAGCCGGCTCAACGGCATCCCGCACGCCTCCGTGTGCGGCGGTCGCGGCCGCTGCTCGACCTGCCGGATCCGCGTCGCAGGCGAGCCCGACGCCATGCCGCCGCCCGCGCCCGAGGAGCTCAAGGTTCTGCAGCGCGTGGGTGCCGCGCCCGATGTGCGCCTGGCATGCCAGCTTCGGCCGGTGGGCGATCTCCGGGTGACGCCACTGCTGCCGGCGACGGCGCAGGCGCGGGACGGCTTCCGCCGGCCGAGCTACCTCACGGGGAGCGAGCGCGAGATCGTGATCCTGTTCGCGGATCTCCGCGCCTTCACCAGGCTCTCCGAGCAGAAGCTGCCCTATGATGTGGTCTTCCTGTTGAACCGGTACTTCGCCGAGATGGGCCACGCGGTCGAGGAGGCGGGCGGGCACATCGACAAGTTCATCGGCGACGGCGTGATGGCGCTCTTCGGCTTGGATCGCGGCGCCGAAGCCGGCTGCCGCGAGGCGCTCGCGGCAGCGCGCGCGATGTCCGAGCGCCTGGCCCATCTCAACGAGACTCTCTCCCACGACCTGCCGGAGCCGCTACGCATCGGCATCGGGATCCATACGGGCCCCGCCATCGTCGGCGAGATGGGCTACGGGCGCGCCGTCTCGGTGACGGCGGTCGGCGACAGCGTCAACACCGCAAGCCGGCTCGAGGGACTCACCAAGACCTATGGCGCGGAGCTCGTGGTCTCCGAGGCGGTGGTCGCGCGGGCCGGCGTCGATTTGAGCGGCGCCGAGCGTCACGAGCTCGAGATCCGCGGACGCATCGAGCGGCTCGCCGTCTGCACGCTCAGGAGCGCGCGGGAGTTGCCGGCGGCGCCGCGCGTACCGTCTGCCGCCTGACCAAGAGGTCTGGCCGCTCGCGATGCTTTGCTGATACTAACCCGAGGAAAGGAGGTGACCGTCATGGAGCGATCGGAGATCCTCAGGCGCGAGATCAAGGTGCTCGTCTTTGACCAGTACGGCACCATTGTCGATATGCAAAAAGGCCTGACGGAGGCCGTGACGCCGTTTCTCGAGAAAAAGGGTTGGAAAGGCGCCGCAAGCAGCTTCGTCACCTGGTGGCGGCGCACGCATTTCGAGAACTCGATGATAGATGCGCTTTGCGATCGCGGGCACACGCCGTACCAGCAGATCGGCCACCGCGCGGTGTCATACGTGATGGACCGGTGCCGAATAGCCTATACTCAGGACGAGGTGCGCTGGCTCGTCGCGCAGATCGAGACGCTCAAGCCCTTTCCCGATGTCGTCGCAGCGCTTGAACGGCTGCGCGGCGCAGGCCGCAAGCTCGCGATTCTGTCCAATGGTGATCGCGACATGCTCAAGGCAGCGGGGCCCCACATAGGCTTTCGCTTCGATCATGTGATCTCTGCCGAGGACGCGGGCTATTTCAAGCCGCACTGGAAAACCTACGCGACGGCCGAAGAGGTGATCGGCGAGGGCCGCGCGAGCTGCCTCTTCGTCGCCAATCACGCTTTCGATTGTATCGGCGCCAAGGCCTACGGCATGCGCACCGCATTCATCGATCGCCGCAAACGACCCTTCGGAGAAACCCCACACCAGCCGGACCTTATCGCCGCCGACTTCGCGGAACTGGCCGCGATGCTCTCATGAGATGAACCGAAGACCACTTACAGCAGCCGCTCGATCTCCTCGACGATTTCCGGCGCGAGCGGCTTGACGGCGGAGGGCCAGGCACCGGCGAGGCTGCCGTCGGGAGCGATCAGGTATTTGTGGAAATTCCAGCGGGGCACGCCGGCATCGCCCAGCTCGGCCTCGATCCACCGGTAGAGCGGATGCGCCTCGGGCCCCAAGACGTGCTCCTTGGCGGCGAGCGGGAACGTGACGTGGTAATTCATCGAGCAGAACTGCTTGATCTCCGTTGCGGTGCCGGGCTCCTGCGCGCCGAAGTCGTTCGACGGTACGCCCAGCACGATGAGACCGCGCCCCGCATAGCGCTGGTGGAGCGTCTCGAGATCCGTATATTGCGGCGTGTAGCCGCAGAAGGACGCAGTGTTCACCACCAGCACGGGCTTGCCGCGAAAGCGGTCGAGCGGCAGCGGCGCGCCGTCGATGGTGGAGAAAGAGAAGCCGTGCGCGTTGCTCTCAGCCATATCGCTCCTCCGTCCAGGGATCGCCGCGCATGTGGTAGCCGCGCATTTCCCAGAAACCCGGCTTGTCCTCGGCCGTGAAGGTGATCTTTCGGATCCACTTGGCGCTTTTCCAGAAATAGAGTTTTGGCACCACGGCGCGCACGGGGCCGCCGTGCTCGCGCGTGATCGGCTTGCCCTGCCAGGAATGCGCGAGCAGCGCATCGTCATCGTCGAAGTCGGCGAGCGGCAGGTTCGTGGTGTAGTCGTCGTAGCTCGTGAACATCAGGAAGCGTGCCTCGGGCTTGGGCCTGACCACGCTCAGCAGGTGCCGCGCCGAGACGCCCTCCCAGGCGTTGTCGTAGCGCGACCATTGCGTGACGCAGTGGATGTCTGAGACATCGCGGATTTGCGGCTGGGCATGAAATGCCGCCCAGTCCCAGGTGATCGGCCGCGCCACCAGCCCGTCGACGCCGAGCTGCCAGCGCTCGAGCGAAACCTCGGGCTGCACGCCGAGGTCGAGCACCGGCCAATCCTTGACCTCGCGCTGGCCCGGCGGCAAGCGCTCGGCTTCGGGCCGCGCGTGACGGCCGGTCAGCAGCCGGCCCTCGCGCGCCCAGCGCTGCTTGCTCTCGACCAGCTTCTTGCGCGCCTGACCCAGGAGATCCGGAGTCTCGTCCGACATGCCCGCGATCCTCTTCGCTTGAATGAGTCCAACATAGCATTCGCGGCCGCTGGCGCAGCCGCATTTTGGCGGCCGCTCCGCTATTCTCGGGGTTGCGCCGCTTCAAGGGAGAGGGCAAGACTGGCTCCCCCCACGGCCTTTCAGGCTCTCCCAGCCCTTTGCCTGACACCCTGATCTATCTCCTCAAAGGCATTTTCGTCGGCTTGGTAATCGCGCTGCCGGCGGGGCCGGTGGGCGTACTGTGCGTGCGCCGTACCTTCTTTGAGGGTCCTTGGTTCGGCATCGTCTCGGGGTTGGGGGCGGCGGTCGCCGACGTGATCTTCGGGATCGTGGCGGGGCTCGGCCTTACGGTGGTGCGCGACTGGCTGCTGGGCTATCAGGAGTGGCTGGGCGCGCTCGGCGGGGTTTATCTTCTGGTGGTCGGCGTCCGCGCCTTGCGCAGCCGGAGCAACGCCGATCCACAGCCGCTCGGCGGCGAGAACCTGGCGGCGGCTTTCGCCTCCACCTTCGCGCTCACCATCACCAACCCCATCACCATCCTCGCCTTCGCCGCGATTTTCGCGAAGGTGGGCTTCGACAGCGACGGCGGCGTGAGCCTGGTCCTGGTCTGGATCCTCGTGGGTGGCGTGTTCGTGGGCTCGCTGGTCTGGTGGCTCGGCCTCTGCTTCGGCCTCGCAGCCCTGCGGCGATTCGCCCATATGGCGCATTTCGCCTGGGTGGACCGGGTCTCGGGCACGGTGCTCATCGCGTCGGGCGTGGGGCTCCTCACCAGCGTTGCCTTGAACGCCGCGGGCGTGCGGCTCTAACGCGATCATGGGTTGACGTGGGCGCCGCCTGCGCTTCCAATCCCGCGCGCGCCGTCAGCGGGGAACCTCCATGGTCTACATACCCAGCCATTTTGCCGAGCCTCGACCAGAAGTGCTCGCCGACTTCATCCGAGATCACAACTTCGGGATCCTCATATCTGCGGCCGCCGAGGGCGTGATCGCGAGCCATATCCCCTTCCTCTACGACGCCGAGCGCGGGCCTCACGGCACGCTCTGGGGGCACCTCGCCCGCGGCAATCCGCAGCTCAAGGAGCTTGGCGCTGGGCGTGAGGCGCTGGCGATCTTCGAGGGGCCGCACGGATACATCACGCCCCGCTGGTATGCGACCCATCCGGCCGTGCCGACCTGGAATTACAGCGTCGTGCATGCGTACGGCACGGTCGAGCCGATCGAGGAGGTGGGCGAGCTCGAGCGGCTGGTGGCCCGGCTCGCCGATCACCACGAGGCCGGCGCCGCCAGCCCCTGGCGCCTTGCCGACCAACCCGAGAAATACCGTCAGGGCATGCTGCGGGGCATCTCCGGCTTCGCCATCCGCCTGACGCGCCTCGAGGGCAAGTTCAAGCTCAGCCAGAACCGTGACCCCACCGACCGCGCTCGCGTCATCGCGGGCCTCCGCGCCGAGGGCAATGTCGAGCTCGCCGATCTCATGGCGAAGCGCGAGTCCGAGAAAGCAGCGCCAGTTTCGTAATGCGCAGGGACGGACTCCTCTTCCCTCGCGCCATCGGTTCGCGAGGAAGGTTCTGCGCAGGCCTTGCGGCGCTGATGATCGTGCTGTCGCTTTGGACTGTTCCGGCGTCCGCACAGCAGGCGGCGGCGCCGGCCGCAAAGCCGGAAACTGTCAGTGCGGACGAGCTGCAGCGTCTCGTCAACTCGCTCGAGAACGAGCAGGATCGAGCACGACTGATCCAGCAGTTGCGCGCCCTGATTGCGGCTGAACGCAAGAGCGACCCCGCACAAGAGCCCGCGCAAGCGCAACAGCTCAGCTTTTTCGGCAGGCTTCCGGGCGAGCTCGACGCGATCAGCGACGAGATTCTCGCGACCGCGTCGGCCGTCGTCGACGCGCCGCGGCTCATCGGCTGGATCGAGGAGCAGGCGAGCGATGCCGCCGCGAGGGGGCGTTGGCTCGAGGTGCTCTGGCATCTGGCGCTGGTGTTCGGGCTCGCGGTGCTGGCGGAGGTTGTGGTGCGAGCGATCTTGGCTCGACCGCGCGCCGCGCTCGGCAATCGATCCAGCGCGCGTGGCCTGGTGCGGGTGGCGCTGAGGCTGCTTAGAACGGTGATCGAGTTGTTGCCGCTGCTGGCTTTTGCGGCGGTGGCGTATTCCGTGCTGCCGATGACGCAGCCGCGCATCGAGACGCGGCTCGTGGCGGAGGTGATCATCCGCGCGAGCGTGTTCGCCCGCATGGTGCTCGCAATCTCGCGCGGCCTGCTGCTCTCGTCGAGCGCGCCCTTGGCACTATTCGGCGCTGGCGAAGAGACGCGGACTTATCTCTACATCTGGACGCGCCGCTTCGTCGCTTGGATGGTCTACGGCTACGCCGTCGCGGAGGGGACGTGGTGGCTGGGCGTGCCCGGCGGCATCTATACGACCCTCCTGAAGACCGTCGGCCTGGTTCTGGCGGCGCTCGCCATCATCTTTGTGTTGCAGAACCGGCAGTCGTTGGGCGGATTCATCCGGGGCAAGCCGGCGGGTCCAGAGGAAGCCGCCTCGGGAGGCGGCTGGCAGGTGCTGCGGCATCGCCTCGCGGACACTTGGCACGTGCTGGCGATCGTCTACATCGTCGGCATCTACGCGGTCTACGCGCTGCAGATTCCCGGCGGCTTCGCCTTCCTGCTGCGCGCGACCGTGCTGAGCGTCGTGCTGGTCCTGGGCGCGGGGATCCTCGTGCGCATCGTCTCGAGCCTCGCCGAGCGCGGCTTCGCTATCCACAGTGATCTCAAAAAGCGGTTTCCGACGCTGGAAAACCGCGCCAATCGCTATGTTCCCGTGTTGTCGGCGGTGGCCTCGGCGGTCATCTATCTCTTTGCAGGGCTGGCTTTGCTGGAAGCCTGGGGCGCCAACATCCTCGGCTGGTTCGACTCCGCGCTTGGGCGTCAGGTCACCGGCTCGGCGGTCTCGATCGGCACGGTGATCGCGATCGCGATCGTGGTCTGGGAGCTCTTCAGCTCGGCGATCGAGCGCTACCTGGCGGGGCTCGAC
>Ga0210399_10003236_pt1 | contig 12675 bp, 10 predicted proteins | sample IncBWC14MmetaG_FD_150865 | JGI IMG/M metagenome (GOLD analysis project Ga0210399, IMG submission 150865) | Forest soil microbial communities from Barre Woods Harvard Forest LTER site, Petersham, Massachusetts, United States - Inc-BW-C-14-M | ecosystem: Environmental > Terrestrial > Soil >... | reverse complement strand
CCGAGACGCAGGGCATTAAGATTGGAGATGCGAAGCTCGGCGTTGAGACCAGTCACAGCGAGCATGTTTCGCCCACCATCAGTGTCGTGCTGATCGCGGGCGGGATCGCGCTCAGCATTGCTGGTGCGCGTACGCGAGCGTCTTGAGACCCGCGGGTGTTCGCAGGTGGCGACTCAATAAGTATCCGAGGTGACAGCTAGTAATTCTGCGATGACAGGACTGTTCTGGATGGCTTCGAGTGACTCCCATTGCCGGGGTGGGAAGGAGAGAGTCACGCCGGATTCGGTGGCTTTACTTTGCCGATGGCCGCAGGACAGGCAAATCGCCCCCACTCCTCGAATGTCGGTCTCTTTCGAGATTTCATTTTCGCGGACTCCGATCGAGCCCGCTATGACCGGCCCGTTACATTTGTCGCACGAATAAGCGGAGAGGTGCAGGTACTGCTTTTTCATTTGGATCCTCGAAATCCCGAGCGACGGTCTTACACCACACGGCGGCCGCTCACCAGGTTAATGACCAGCACCACGAGCGCAATCACCAACAGCAAGTGAATCAGACCGCCGGCCACGTGGAGGCTGAAACCAAGAAGCCACAGAATCAGAAGCACAACGAAAATTGTCCAAAGCATTATTGATCTCCTCGCTCATGATGAGGGTCTCCAAAATGAGCGCTGCTGCAAAGTCGTCTAAATTGTGATGCCAATCTGGTCATGCCTATCTGGCCGGAGCGAGCGACTTTCCGCATTCCAAGCAAGAGTTCTTGGACCGCGACGTGATTAGCCCGCAAAAGGGGCACATCCGTTGCGATGCGAAACCGGGAGCCGTGGGCGTGATAAATGCAAACAGCTTCGAGACCGAGGCTGCAATGGCGGCGAGGCGTCTGCGAAACCGATCACGAAATCGGTGAAAAGCGCGTTGCATCAACGATCCACCTTCATTCTTTCTCCCCAAGTACGGATGGTTCCGCTCTGAGGCTAGGGAAGTGCTGTTGAGAAAGTTCTTCTAATCCTTTATTCGGCATCTCCGCCAAGGTTGACGATGACACGTTAGGGCGCGTCATTCTGTGCAAGATTGCTCATCCTGCGCGAAAGTATCGGCCCGGCATTGCGGTCACGGGGAATCTCATTTTGGGTAATCGACTTTGATAAACCGGCAAAAGTGAGCAATGTAGACCAGCCATCCTCTGGTGGTTGAGCGACCATGATGGTTGAGACGGGTAACTTCTTCTCGCTCTTTCAGGTTGCCTGAACTAAGTCAGCCTATCTGAAGTCCTCCCCTCTTAGTTCAGTGGATCCCAAAAGGAAGAAATCATATGAAAAAGATAGTCTCGCTGCTCATATCGCTGTTCATGATGAGTTTGATCGGTCTTGTCGGAACCCTCGCCTGGGCTGGCTCGGCGCGGGAAGACACGGTCGACCGCATGCAAAAATCCGTCGATGTTCTCCAATCGATTATGGCGACTCCCGACAAAGGGATCCCCGAGGAAGTGTTGACCGGTTCGAAGTGCATCGTCGTAGTGCCAAACTTGATCAAAGGCGGCTTCATCATTGGCGGCAAGCACGGCCGCGGAGTGGCCTCCTGCCGCACGCCGGAAGGCTGGAGCGCTCCCGCATTCGTCTCGGTTGGCGGTGGGAGTTGGGGATTGCAGATCGGAATCGAAGGCGTGGACCTGGTCATGCTGGTGATGAACGACCGTGGTTTACAGCATTTGCTTTCGAGCAAGTTCGAACTCACCGGTGAAGGATCGGTGGCAGCGGGCCCGGTAGGCCGTCACGCTTCCGCTGGAACCGACTGGCTGATGAACACTGAAGTACTGACCTATTCGCGTTCGAAGGGCGTTTTCGCTGGTCTGACATTGGAGGGTGCGGTAGTGGAGCAGGACGACGACTCAACTCGGGCCATTTATGGCAAGAGGATGATGTTCCGCAACATCCTTTCGGGCAAGGCGTCAACTCCCCAAAGTGGAGACGCGTTTGTCAAGGCGGTGTCCGACGCGGGCCACCAGGCCCACATCGCGGAACTCAATGAAGACAAGAACTAAGTCAAAAAGTATCTCCGAGCTGGAGATGATTTGCGCTGACCGGGACCGCGTATCGGTTTCGGTCAGCTTATCCAATTCCCGAACGGCGGCCCAGAAAATGAGAATCTGCCCGAGGAGATCTATTGGAGCGCAAATCGCCTGTATCGCCTTGTGGCCGGTTCTCCTGATTGCCCAATCGGCGGACCGCACATCGTACCTCGCGCGGAACTTGTCGGCCTGCAAGAACAGCTGGGCATCTTGCGACCGCTCCAAGCTGACGCAGACGGAAGCGGCCGAAGTAGCTGTTACCAGCCACCAGCGCGAAGTTTCGAATTGCCGGAACAACTTTAATTCCTGCGATCATTCCAAACTGACTGGACCGGAAGCGGCGGCATGGGCTGTCGCCGATCATCAGCGCAATGTTTCAGACTGTAACGAAGGAATCGCGACTTGCAAACCCTCACGATTGACTCCATCCGAGGCTCGCGCATGGTCAGTCGCGGCAAAACAGCGCAACGTTGCTGAGTGTAAAGAAGGCACTGGCTCCTGCAACCACGCCAAACTAACCCAGGCGGAAGCCGCGGAAGTAGCCGTAGCCAGGCGCCAGTCCAATTTCTCGGACTGCAAAGACGGTATTGGCCTTTGCGATCGCTCCAAGCTGACGTCTTCGGAAACGGACGAAGTAACCGCCGCGGAACATAAGCGCAACGCGCAAAATTGCGAGAACGGCTGGGACGAGTGTGACCACTCCAAACTCACTCCGTCGGAAGCCGGACAGACATCCGCCGCAGAACGCCAGCGGAACATCTCCGCCTGTAAGTCAGGCCAACAAGGTTGTGACTACGCAAAGCTGGATCCCTCTGAAGCCAAGATGCTGGCCGACGCGGAACATAAACGCAACTACACGGCTTGCTTAAACGGCTACGGCTATTGCGATCCCTCTCGTCTCACGGCGGAAGAAGGCAAAGCGATTCCGGCCGGGCACAAGCTGCCTCCCCGATAGAAGGGCGGTGGCAAACAGAATGGAGAGCCTTTAATGTCATTTGGAATTTACTTGACCGGTTTTGTGCTGGTGGTTGCCGGGCTCATCTACGGTGCAAGCCTGATGCACGTACCGACGCACTGGATTGTGGTGGGTGGGATCGTGCTAGTGGGGCTCGGGATCCTGACGGGAGTGAAAGCCACTCGCCAGAAAGATTCCGCAACGTAAGACGCAACATAGGACGACGCAACATTTAAGACCAAGATGCGGGAAACGTTTTTCAAGGGTTTAGCCGAAGCACTCGACAGAGTCAAATAGTGGTCCATAGGAGATACAAAATGAAATTGAAGTGGATATATGGCGTACTGTTCGCAGCTGCTCTCACTGTCCCTGCTTCGGGACAGATTGGCGTATACATTGGAGGCGCACCACCTGCCTACCGGTACGAGCAGCGTGGGCCAGAACCGGGTCCGGGCTACACCTGGATAGGAGGGTACTGGGCCCCGCATGGACATCGCTATCGGTGGGTAGCAGGGCGCTGGGATCGTCCGCCCTATGAAGGGGCCTATTGGAACCATCCTCACTAAGATCACTATCGTCAGGGTTGGCAGATGCATGAGGGGCACTGGGATCATGAGAATCATGACGGGGACCACGGACATGATCACTAGAAGCTGAGACAGTGAGCCATTGCGTCATTGAGGCATTAAAGATGTTTCAATGGATCAATGGCTCAATGATTCAAGGACTCAATCCATTCCAGTTGCCTTCCCCATCCTGCGGGACTAGTATTTTTCCAAGGTCATTTCACCTCAACCAAACCTCTCACTCGATCTCGTTAAGGAGGATGTATGGGCGTTGCAATTTCCCCAATCCAGATTGATTCACGCGTCAGCGACTTCATCGGAAAACCGCGCAAAATGCTGATCGACGGCAAGTGGGTGAATGCCGCCTCGGGCAAAACTTTTCCAACTTACAACCCGGCCACCGGCGAGGTTCTGGCGCAGGTCGCCGAAGGCGATCGCCAGGACATCGACGCCGCCGTAAGGGGTGCGCGCAAGGCGTTCGACAGTGGTCCCTGGTCGCGCCTGACGGCCTCCGAGCGAGGCAAGCTGGTCTGGAAACTCGCCGATCTGCTGGAAGAGCACCTCGAAGAATTCGCCACGCTGGAAACGCTTGATAACGGCAAGCCGCTCACCGTGGCGCGCGCCGCCGATGTTCCGCTCGCCGTCGAAATGTTCCGCTACATGGCGGGATGGGCGACCAAGCTTGAAGGCACAACCATTCCGCTCTCGGTGCCCTATACGCCGGGTGTCAATTACCACGCTTACACGCTCCGCGAGCCGGTTGGCGTTGTGGGCCAGATTATCCCGTGGAATTTCCCGCTGCTGATGGCGGCGTGGAAACTGGCGCCGGCACTTGCCTCGGGATGCACAGTGGTGTTGAAGCCGGCTGAGCAGACGCCCCTCTCCGCGCTGCGTCTGGGCGAGCTGATTATGGAAGCCGGATTTCCCGATGGCGTGGTCAACATCGTCCCGGGATATGGCGAGACCGCGGGCGCGGCTCTGGCAGCGCACGATCTGGTCGATAAAATTGCGTTTACCGGATCGACGGAAGTGGGCAAGCTGATTGTCCACGCAGCCACCGGAAATCTGAAAAAAGTCTCGCTCGAACTCGGCGGCAAGTCGCCAAACGTCGTGTTCAAGGATGCGGATCTGGACACCGCGATCGCCGGTTCCGCGAGCGCCATTTTCTTCAATCACGGACAATGCTGCTGCGCCGGTTCGCGTCTGTTCGTGGAGCGGCCGGTGTTTGATCGCGTGGTGGAGGGTGTGGCGGCGAAGGCCAAGAAGATCCGGGTCGGCTCGGGCATGGAACCAGACACCTCGATGGGTCCGCTCGTCTCCGAGGAGCAGTTGCAGCGGGTGTGCAACTACCTGGAGATTGGCTTGTCCGAAGGCGCGACGGCGATGACTGGCGGAAAGAAACTGGGCGACAAGGGATATTTTGTCGAGCCCACCGTGCTGGTGAATACGAAAGACAATATGCGCGTTGTACAGGAAGAAATTTTCGGCCCGGTGGTGACGGCGATTCCGTTCGACAATCCGGAAGAACTAACGCCGCGCGCCAACGACTCGATGTATGGTCTGGCGGCTGGCATCTGGACGAAGGACATTTCGAAGGCGCATCGGCTGGCGGCCGCACTGCACGCCGGAACGGTCTGGATTAACTGCTACAACATCTTCGACGCGGCACTGCCATTTGGTGGCTACAAGCAGTCCGGTTGGGGACGCGAGATGGGCAAAGACGTTCTCGCACTCTACACCCAAACCAAGTCGGTCTGCGCGCGGCTCTAATACCCGCGACCGCAGGATGAGTCATACGGTGGAGGGATGGGCGTCTCGCCCGGCTCTCCACCAGCATTTCTAATTGCTTGGCGGAGCAGCCTTCTCGCTTGTTTTTTGTTTCTTGTCGGCCGCTTTCTCTTTGGCCTCGGCGGCAGCGCTCTCGAACCGTGTCTTCCACAACCTCCCCCGTCATCGCGTCGACGTTGACTTCGTGGACGCCATCCGCCATCTTGATGTCGAAGGAGTAGATCAGCTTTCCTTTTTCCCGTTTAAATCTCCTTCGACTGAATTTTGCCAGCCTCCTTGGTCAAGGCAGTCTTTTGCGCCTGTTCCATGGTGATCTTCGCTTCTTTGCTCAGAGCGGCCTGGCTGGACTTGCTCTCCTCGCCTGCCCACGCTGCCAAGCTGAGCAGCGCCATCAAAACTCCCAGTAAGGGTGATGCTTTCATTCCGTTCCCTCACATGCTGCTAGATTGTCTGGCTCGGCCGCCTGGACGATGCGCGAATGTTGGAGGCGCGGGTGAGATCGAATCCGCCCGCAAACGTAGTTGCTACGACTTAGATAGCACGGCTGGCAATGAAAGTTGATATTAGTACATACTAATTTAATTTAGTTGGCGTTAACGGATCACAAACGGATCACGGGACAGCATGTGAGAAGTGGCACCCTACGTCCGACGTTTCGCGCACCTTCTGATCTTGTCAGCTATCGCAGGTTGGTGGGCTCGGCTTGGGCTTGTTTCAGGATCGGCTTCCTCACGCCCTGGACGCCGCCCCCGACATCCCCGGGAAAGCGTCAGAAGAATCGCTTCAGAAACGCTTCCCGACGCCGGCGCGCTAGGTCCATCACTACGGAATACTCCGGCTCGCTGCGTATCGGTTCAAGCTCTGGGTCATGCAGAAAATAAGAATACGGATAGAAATTCAGCTCAATGCTTTTGCGCAGCAACCGCAGCGAAGATCGCTTATCTCCGAGCTGCGAATATGCCTGCGCCATCTTGTACACCATCTCGCCGTCGGCGCTATTCGCATGCTCGACCTTCCCCATGAGATCGAGCCCTCGCGCTTGCTGATGGGTCATCGCGTAGGTGAGCGCTCGTCCTATTTGCGCGTGCAGTAGGTCAGGATTGAGCGCAAATGCCCGGTCAAACTCGGCCGCCGCCCGGCGTGGATCCTTCAGGTAGCAATAGGCCAGCCCGCGATAGAAAACGCTCCGCGCATTCGTGTCATCCCTCGGAAGACTCTCCAAAAATTTCCGATATTGACCCACATAAATATAAGTCAGCAGCAGGGTTTGGCCCACGTTTGGGTTTAGCTTGAGCGCGAGCTCTCCCTCGGTCACCGACTGATCGAGCGCGCCGCCGTAACGGTAAGCTTCGCTCAAATAAAAATGGGCAAAGGAATCGTGCGCATTTTGACCGATCGATTCCCGCAGTGCCGCGATTGCCTGATCCGCTTTGTTGTTTTCAATCAGTTGGAACGCCATTAGGTCCACGATGTATCGATTGTTCGCATCCAGCGCCACAGCTCGCCGAAATGCCTCCCATCCCTTATCCGCATAGTCCGCGCCACCACTCTGAACCCTCGCATAAGCGAGGTAAACGGTCGCCAGCATTGCCCACGCCATCGCGTTTCCAGGTTCGAGCGCAACTGATTTCTCCAGCAACCTCATCGAGCCTTGGAAGTCGGAGTTAAACGATGCGTCAAATCCTCGCAGATAGTATTCGTATGCCACTGGATCGGTTGGCAGTCCCTTTCGGAGGCGATCGAGTTCCTCCGGTTGGAGTCCGAGCCCCATCGAATGGATTACGCTCGCCGCCACCCGATCCTGTACCGACATCAGTTTCTCGTACTTCAGCTCGATGCTGTCGCGCGACGGATGCGTTCCTTTGTCGGCACTTATCAGTTCCGTCGTAATGCGCACCGCATCGCCTTCTTTCACGTAGCTGCCAGTGAGTACACTCTGCACTTTGAGTTCTCGCGCAATCTGCCGCGGATCGGCATCCGCGTTTCGGTACTTGGCGACCGACAATAGCGGCTCGACCGTCAATTCATTCACATATCCCAGACGATTGATGATCGCGTCCGTCAAGGCCATCCCCAGGAAATTAGTTTCCGGATCCGGCTTGAGGTTTCGCAACGGGAGCACAGCCAATGTTCGAGTCGTCGTCGACACCACCGGCGTGTTCTCCCAGTACAAACGGTAGATTCCTGCCACCGCCAGCAGAACTGAAAGCAATCCGGCAGCGACGATGATTACCAGCCTATCCCACGATTTCCGGCGCTTCAAAAAAGCCAACGTCTGATGTTCTGGGCCGAGCGGTTGGGTTACCTTTATCGGAGTGGATGTTCGAGCTGTAACCGATTTCCCTTCTTCCGCCCCAATCTCCTCGACCTCGGCCACGAACCGGTACCCCAGGCGCGGAATCGTTTCGATATATTTCGACCCGCTGCCGTTCTCGCACAGGACCTTCCGCAGCATCGAGACGTACTGATTCAGATTATTTTCTTCGACGTACGAATCGGGCCACACCGCGTTCAGCAATTCTTCCTTAGCGAGAAGTTTTCCCCGCTGCCGTACCAACACCAGCAGCGTGTCAAATGCCTTGGGTGGAAGCGAGACTGCCTCCCCTCCCCGCAGCAACACGTGTGCCGCGGGGTCCAACCGGAATGGCCCGAACTCGTAAGTGGTGTTAATCCGCGTTGGCATGGCGCATTCAGGGTCTCTTCATAACTTCTTCAGGGAACCCAAAGGACGAAAACTGGCATCTTGGGGGATATTGTTCGTCCAGAGGCCAAATTGAAACGATTCTAGCCCTGTATAGACCCGATTTCAATCATCGCCGGAAGCCATTGCAAACCGGCGTAAGACGCTGATTTGTCAGGAGAATTCCGATGACTAGAGTGAGTCCGCGCAGCTTTGCCGCAATCGGCGTGTTATCCGTCCAGGCGCTGGCGCTTCTTTGCCTGATGGCTTGCCTGCAAGCGCACGCCTTCGCCCAGGGCCCAACCCTGGAGAGCTGGGTCGGCACCGACATGGGTTGCCTCGGCTGTTGGAGTGATGGCGACAACTGGGATCCACCTACTAAACCGGGCGGTCCCAACGGCAACTATAACGTTGTGATCTCGGCCATTGGCCCACCCGCACCTACAATGGACGTCTCCGCGACCATCAATAACCTGGAAATAGATTCGGAAAACGGTCTCAACATCACCGGGGGAAACCAGCTGACGATTACGGGTGCAACTATCGCTAACAACGGCAGCCTGGGCATCGACGCGAATGGCAGCGGCACCGGAGGTATCCTGAAAATCACCAACACCGCGACTCTTTCTGGCAGCGGCCTGACGGAACTGGGCGCTACCAACACTTTTATTTCCGGACCCGGAACGCTTATCAACCAGCAATCGATTGTGGGGCAAGGAACGATTTCCGTGGCTACCCTGCAGAACCAAGGCCCGGGCGGACAAATATTGGGAGACTCGCCAAACGACCCCCTAATGTTCACGGGGTCAGTGACGAATTCCGGATTGATTGGCACTCAAAGTTTCGGAGCGGTTGAGTTTGTCGGCAATACCGTCCAGAACGCAGGCGGCTCGATCGTCGGAGGTGAAGGATCGGCTTTACTGAACGGCTGCACGATCATTGGAGGCACGCTCGGGGGACAGGCTTATGCCGTGCCGGTTGCCGCAAGTGAGGCACGCACCGGCAAGCGGGCAACCCGGGTTTCCGGCGCGCGGGCCGCTGTCAGTGGCGCACCCACACTCAATGGGGTGACGATCACAGGCGACTACTTCATCACCAGCGATTCGAGCCACACCGCCGGGACAACCCTGGTGGGGGACATTACTAACAACGGGGCGATTCAGGTTACCGGTCCTCCCGGAACGCAACCAGCGGAGCTCATGGTCCCAGGAGCGGTCACGCTGGCGGGTACGGGAAATGTTAGCCTCGCGGGCGCCGACGCATCCTTGACCGGAATGGGCCCCCTAACCAACGGAAGCACGCATACTATCTTCAGCGCCAGCGGAGGAGAAAATTTCATCGTCAACCAGTTTGACAATCAGGGCACACTCAGCAGCTCATCCGGCGCTTTCAACGTTCAGGTCACGACCTTTAACAACACGAACGGAATCATCAGCGTCGGCAGTGGCAACTTGTTCCTCAACGGCGGTGCGGTTATCAATGGGAAGATCGTCGTCGATGGCAATGCCGCCATCCACTTGACCGGCGGAGTCACACTCTCCGGCGTCGATCTTTCTGGTGGCGGCGTCGTGTTGGTGGTGAATGCCGTTCTGGACGGGGTCACTGCCGTGATCACGATTGAGACGATCATCGAGATTGACGATAACGGCGAGCTGACGCTGTTAGGGACGCTCGATTTGAACTCTCCGGGTGAACTCTTTCTCAATTCCGCCGAGTTCGGCATGCTGGTCGTGATCGAGGGTCCGGTCGCTTTGAACGGGAATGGTCAGATCACCACGTCGAACAGTCCAAAAAACAAGATTGGCGGTTTTATGGGGAAGAAGAACACGCTGACCATCAATGGCCCTTCGTTCACGGCCTCAGGAACTATCGGGGATGGCTCCGTGGGAATCACCATCGGCGCGCACACCACCGTCACCAACAACGGAGGATATCCGCTCATTTTTGATGTCGGCCCCAATAACACCTTCAAGAATCTGGGCACGCTGGTAGAAACCTCGCCCAGTGGGACGATTCAGATCATCGGGAAATTTGGCAACTACAACACCAAGACCAACACTCTCACGGGCGGCACGTATAACTTTGCTGGGACTTTCCAGTTTGACAACGCAAATCTCGTTATCAACGCTGCCAAGATCACTCTGTCGGGCAATGGCCAGATCGTCAACCAAAACGGCATGAACGGCTTGTTGAACTTCAACGACAACAGTTCCAAAGGCGCGTTTACCGTATCGGGCTTCGAGAGCTTCACAACCGGCGGAACATTTTCTAATGCAGGCACGCTAGTCGTTGGACAGCAAAGCACGTTCAGCATTGGCGGCAGCGGCACCAATTACAACCAGGCGGGCGGCAGCACTACGGTGGATGGAATGCTGACCGTTCCTGCGGGAGGCATGGCCAACATCACGGGCGGCACGCTGGCAGCTTCGGACACCCTTAACGGAGAGGTCTCGGTCGGCAATGCGTCCGGCGCCGCGGCCACCTTTATTATTGGCGATAGTACAAAGAAGTCGGCCTCCGTTTCAGTCGCCAACGATTACACGCAGCGTGCCACGGGCGCGATGGACGTACAGATCGGCGGCACCGCTGCGGGTTCGCAATACAGCCTGCTCGATGTGACCGGTCCGGTCAACCTCGCGGGCACGTTGAATCTGAAAGTAATTAACAAGTTCAAACCGCAGGCAGGACAAACATTCACCATTCTTAACGCGCCGTCCGGGATCAGCGGTACTTTTTCGACCGTGAACGGCACTCACATCAATTCCAACGAGCACTTCACGGTCACTTATGACTCGACCAGTATCGTGCTTGCCGTGGAATCCGGACCGTAACGGGGTGTCCCTGTTTTGTGGAAGAACCGCCAGAACATTCAGCACGCGAGAGAGACTTACGAGAAGTATAATTCTCTTCCGCTCAGACACTTCGAGGTTTTATGAAGGCACAGTCCCTCTGGATGTGACCACGCTGACCGGGCCGGTGGTCGCGCCAGCCGGAACCTTCGCCGTCAGATAGGTTTCGCGCAAGGACGTAACGACAAGCCCGGTAAACAAAATCCCACTCACCGCAGAGTGCGCGATGAGTGGGAAGTAATTGAGCCTCTTGCAAAACGACGCGCTAGAAACGGTTGGCGTTATAGCTGCTAACAGAAAACTAGTCGTCATCCGGATCCACCGGCTGATTCTTGCCCCCTTTGGGGAGACCGGTGAAGTAGGTAATGTCCTCCACGGCCGGAATCGTGGCGCCGTAGGGTTGCGCACTGTCGCCGAAGAACTCAACCAGATCGTTCGAGGATCGAGCATCGGCAAAGCCCAGTTGGTGTTCTTTCGCTTGGCCAAAGAAAATTCCCTGGATCATGTTCAGGACGCTGCCGAAATCCTCCGGCTTAACCGCACTTACAAAGCCGGGCGTCGTATAGGCCGAGATCACGATCAAGGGCACGCGGAAGCCATAGCTGTAGTTACTGTAGGGCGGTGCCAGCTTATACGGAGCTTCATGATCGAACCATCCTCCCCAATCGTCCCAAGTCAAAACGATCGCGGTGTTGGCCCAATATCCGCAGTTATTGTTGAAGCCTCCAATCGCGTTCACAATGGCCGCCACATAGGACGGGCCCAAGCCTTTATTGGAACTGGCGTGATCGGACCATTTCCCGTCGGGAATCACCCAGCTAACATTGGGCAGCGCACAGTTCTCAAGATCATTCAGAAAAGGCACGGCGCCGTAGGTGGAGGTGAAGGGGAAAATGACGTTCGAATAATCCGTACCGCCATTGCACATCGTGAAACCGGCGTTCGGTTGACAAATGGCGGAAAACGAAGTGGGCGCGGTCCAAATCGAACCTGGCGCGGGAGCGTAGTACTTCCACGTCTTGGCCGGAGGATCCAATATGTTGGCCATGCTGTTGTGCGGGTAGCAGAAGTCGCCCAACACTCCGCCGTAGGCTGTTTCCGTTCCGCTGGAGTTAATCAGGAAGTTCATGGCGGTTGTGGTCGCCAGGCAACCGGCGTAAGAGGACTGCGGGGTGAAGTTTTCTGCTACAAACGTTCCCGCCATATCGTCGGCGGCGGTTGGAGCCGAGGTTCCGCTGAAGATGAATTGATGCGCGGGATAACTCGGGCCCTGATTGGTCTGGTACATGTAATTCGCCCATCCCCATCGTTTGGCCATGGTGATGTAAGGATCGAGAATGTGTGTCTTCAAATTTTTCCCGTACGCATTGCTGGAGGTCAGCGTTTGCGCGTTATCGACGTACATAAACTGATTCCAGGTGGAGGCGGCGCAGCCGAAAACCTCCGCGTTGGTGGTGCCTCCGCAACCGGGAACGAACGCAGTGGTGGGGGACGTAAACTCCGACGTGAACCCGCTATGAGCGTGGTTGAGGTCGAAGTTCGTCGCCAGCCCAACCGGCGTCAGCGGTACGTGGCCACCACCGGAGTTCACCCAATAATTCTGGATGTCATAGGCCACGCCGTTCGTGCCCGTAAGACCATTGAGCCCCTGGAAAAGGTTATCGGGGGTGCGGTTCTCCTGGAAAATGATCACGACGCGTTGGATTTGCGGTGGGAATTGAGCTTGGGCGACGGCCGCAAGCAGCGCAATCAACAATAGAGCTTTCGCAG
>Ga0210399_10003235_pt1 | contig 12679 bp, 14 predicted proteins | sample IncBWC14MmetaG_FD_150865 | JGI IMG/M metagenome (GOLD analysis project Ga0210399, IMG submission 150865) | Forest soil microbial communities from Barre Woods Harvard Forest LTER site, Petersham, Massachusetts, United States - Inc-BW-C-14-M | ecosystem: Environmental > Terrestrial > Soil >... | reverse complement strand
AGCCGCGGCGGGCAAGAGTTTCAATGTAGCGCGGATTCTCAGCGGATTCGCCCAGGGCCTGCCGAAGGCGTTTCATCGCAGCGTTAATGCTGTGTTCGAACTCAACAATCGTATCGTTTGGCCACAGCCGATTGCGGATTTCTTCGCGAAGCACAACCTCGCCGGGGCTCTCCAGCAGCAGAGTGAGAATTTGCAGAGGTTGTTCCGTCAGGCGAACGGTCTTGCCGCCGATCTGGCGCAATTCACCCGCGCGCAGGTCGAGTTCCAGATCTTCAAAGCGGACAATGTTTTGGGGTCTTCGGGCCCGGGCCACGCCACACCTCAGAGTCTGCGGAATTCTATCATTTCCCTAGTGCATGCACTGCTCTGTCAGTCAGCCCTCGGCGTCCCAGCAGGGAAACCATGATGCTCCTGCCTGAATGAGCGGCGAGATAAGTCTCGGTAAACAAGAGACTTTTCGTGTCACCTCCAAATCACTTTGTTTTCACCCTCCTTGCATTGAGCCATTTGGGGAGCTGATTCAGGATGGCCTCCGTACAGCGTGTGGATCCGGGCCGCGTCGACCTTGCAAAGTTAACTAAAGATAGACCGACCAAAGGCTTCTGAATCGTGCACGGCAAAACGAATGTGGTCTTGAGGAAATATCATGAAAAAGTCAGTGTTGTTCTTACTTTTCACCTGTACGTTACATCTCCTCAACGGTTGCGGGAGTGGCGGTGCTTCCACGCAACCGCCGCCACTAGCTACTCAGCTAGTCGTTAACCCAGCCTCGTCAACCGTGACCGCAGGCACGGCTCTGAGCTTCACGGTCACAGCCGTCGGGGCGTCCGGCGCGGTGGCTTCCGGCTACGCCGGTACCGTGCACTTCATCAGCAACGACAGCCAAGCAGCGCTGCCCGCCGATTCGAAGCTGACAAATGGAACGGGAACCTTCTCTGCTACGTTCAAGACCGCAGGTAGCCTGCAGTTCACAGCAACAGACACGGTCACGCCTTCCATCTCGGGCGGCGCTCCGATCAACGTCAATCCCGCTCCGGTCTCCCAGTTCACCGTGACCACTCCGATGGCCGCGTCGACGGGCCTTCTAGTTAATCTCACCATAACTGCTCACGATAAGTTTGGTAACTTTGCGACTTATGCTGGCACTCTGCATTTCACTAGCACCGATACGCAAGCCGTGCTGCCAGCGAACTCGCCCTTCACCAATGGAACAGGAAATTTTACGGTGACCTTCAAAACCATCGGCTCGCAAACCATCACCGCAACCGATACCGTCACGGCTTCGTTGAACGCCACATCCAGCGCGATCAGTGTGGTCAGCAACGCGCCCACGCACCTCTCTGTGAACGGTCCTGGCTCCACAAACACAAGAGCTACCTTCGACGTAACTGTGAACGCCCTAGATGCAGCCAACAACGTTTCCGCAGGATATTCGGGAACCGTGCACTTCACGAGTAGCGACGCACAAGCAAAACTTCCGGCAGACTCAGCTCTGTCGGCCGGAACGGGCAAATTCTCCGCAACACTGGAAACCACGGGAACACAAACGCTTTCGGCCGCAGACACTACCCAGCCTTCCATCAATGGTGCGGGTTCGATTAGCGTCACTGCAGTGGGTGTGTTAACGATCAGTTCCGGTCCACCCGCTTCCGGAAGCGTCGGCAGCGACTACAACCCGCATAGCGTCACGTGGTGTGTCTTCTATCAGGGAGGTCACTGCGCGGATACAGGGACTGGCACGGCACACGGCTTCCCTCTGGCTGCCCAAGGTGGGGTGCCTCCCTACAGCTGGAGTTGGGCTCCAGCGGCAGGCTCCTCGTTGCCACCGGGTCTCAATGTTGCGAATGCTGGAGGCTTTCGCTGTTCGGTGCCGGGGGCCCTAACCTCCCCTCGGCCGGCCTGCATCTATGGCACACCTACGCAACCAGGACCTTACAATGTGGTGCTGACGGTGACCGACTCGGGAGTGCCATCCGTCCAGACAACCGCAAATTACACGGTCACGATCAACGATCCGCCCCCGCCCACGGTTAACACTACGCAGCCGCTACCTCCGAGTGTGGTGAACCAACCTTTTACCTACACCTTCACAGGAAGCGGCTATGGGTCGCTGACGTTTAGCGAATTGGGAGCAATGCCTGCAGGAATCGCATTTAACAATAGCAATGCGACGCTTTCTGGAACCCCAACGCAAACGGGGTCGTTCCCGATTACGGTGACGGCCACCGACCAGTTCAAACAAAATTCCGCCCCGGCAGATTTCACAATCGTAGTCTCGGCGCATGGATTCTACGTGACCGGAAGCATGAAGGCCGCACGCCTGTTGCACACCGCCACACTGCTAACCAGCGGAAAAGTTCTCATTGCGGGAGGCCAGGTGGATATCAACACCTTGCTCGCGACGGCGGAGCTGTTTGATCCCAGCACTGGGTCGTTTACTGCGACAGGAAACCTGCAAGCCTCACGGTCGCAGCACACGGCGACTTTGCTGAACGACGGAAGAATGCTCCTTGCGGGAGGAACCTCCGGTACGGCTTCGACCGCCGTCGCGACCGGCGAACTCTTCGACGCAACCGGCGCCACATCCAAAGCAACGGGCAGCCTGCAAGCGGCCCGCTACAACCATACAGGAACACTCCTTAATAATGGCCAGGTCCTTGTTACGGGAGGAGCTGGCGCCAACGGGACAGCTCTTGCTTCCGCCGAGCTCTTCGACCCCTCCAGCGGCACTTTTTCATTCACAGGTAGCATGAACTCAGCCCGTATGGGCCACACTGCGACGCTGCTAGCGAACGGAATGGTGTTGTTGGCCGGAGGAATAGACAATTCGAAAGGTCTGGATACGGCGGAGATCTATGACCCGGCCGCGAAAACCTTCACTACAGTTGCCGGTATCATGACGGTAACGCGAGTCAATCACACGGCGACATTGTTCCTCACTGGGCCCGACTCAGGAAAAGTACTCCTGGCGGGCGGGTTCGGCGATAGCACCGGCAACGCCCGCGACACGGCAGAGCTCTTCGATCCGACATCCAAGAGTTTTACTGCCACGACCAACATGATAAGCGCTCATGCCGACCATACGGCAATCCTGCTCAATGATGGAACCGTGCTCCTGGCTGGCGGAATGGATTCAAGCGGCGCCGCTACCGCGATGGTGGAACTGTTCGATCCCACTTCAGGGAATTTCTCCGCAACAGGAAGTCTGGTGGCAGCCCGTGAGTCCCACACGTCCACCTTGTTGACCGACGGGCGTGTACTCGTCACCGGGGGAGCCAATGTTTCTGGGGCTCTCGCGTCTGCGGAGCTGTATAAGTAAGCTGATCACACGACAGGTCTCAACTTCTGTCGCGGACTACGCGGTGGAGTTTGAACTTACGGGGCTGCAAATCCGATTGCTGCGCCTGCCTGACATTCGAGGAGAAGTTGTGAGGAAAACTTTATTGGTCGCATTCCTGAGCCCTTGTCTTCTCACTGCCTGCGGTAGTTCTTCGCTACCGCCACCGCCCGCCGCAGACTTTAGCGTTGTCGTCTCGCCTGCCTCTGTTTCCACGCAGGTTGGCGGGACGACTTCAGCGGTAACCGTCTCGCTGCTGCCGCAGAACGGGTTCACGGGCACGGTGAATGTAACGGTGAGTGGATTCCCGAACGGAATCAATGCTTCACCAGCGTCGCCATTTATGCTTACCGCTGGAATGCCACAGCAGGTAACGTTTTCCGCGCCAGCAGCGGCTGGAACATTTACGGTGGAATTTCAAGGCGCAAGCGGGACGCTTTCGCACAGCGCGAATGCAACGCTGACCGTCACGCCGCCGCAGAGTCCATATCTAGTCTCAGCCACGTATTATCCGTGGTACGACGCGAGCTCGTTTGAGTACAACGTCGACTGCTATAACGATACGTTGCGCGGCGAACTGGTTCCCCCGGAGCTGCCGATTCTCGGAAAATACGATTCGCACAGCGAGGATGTCGTGACCCAGCAAATCGCGTGGTCCACGGCGGCAGGAGTGAATGTGTGGGATCTGGAATGGGTGATGCCGAATGATTCGCTCGACAGCACGATTCAAAACACGATTCTCACCAATCCGCACATCAGCGATTTGCGATTCTCGATCTTGTACGACTATGCCATCCGGTTCAATGTTGATCTGAATGTGACGCCGGACAAGATCGCGACGATTGTTTCGGATTTCCAATACCTCGCCGCGCATTACTTTTCACATCCGAGCTATTTGAAGGTCGGCCAGGGCAGACCGGTAGTCTTCTTCTATTTTTCCGCGGCCTTGAATCCGGTTTCTGAGATTCAGCAAATGGTCGCATCCATCCGGACCGCGATGACAGCCGCCGGCGTCAACATCTATCTAATCGGTGATGAATACAACGCCCTCGCGCCGCCAGATCCTACCCGGATCAGCAATTGGAATGGAATCTTTGGTTACGGGGTAGGCCTCCACTATTACGGCTATTCCGACGACAACGGCTTTCTCGCGTTACATTCGACGATGTATAGCCAATATCAAGCGGTCGCCAAACAGCTGGGCGTCGATTTCATTCCTTCTGTCACGCCCGGTTTCAACGACCGTGCCACTCGTCGAATCTGTGCGAACGACCCCGCTCTAGCCCGCAGAACCAGCGCCGCCGCGGCGGAAGGATCGATGTTTGACAATTTTCTGAAAGACCTCGCCTTGCCCTATGCCAACAACACTCAGTTCAAGCTGGTTCACATCACGACGTTCAACGAGTGGCACGAGGACTCACAGATTGAGCCTTCGGTTGTGACTGGTCCGACCACTACGGATACTTCCGCGACGGGAACGCAATATACCCAGGGCCTTGTGTATCAAGGCTATGGCACCACGTATCTCGACATTCTTCGAAACGCGATTGCCGTAGCTAAACATTGATCTTCGCTTGGCACAGGCTAAACTGGGCCACGCACGTCGATCTTTCGTGGGTGAGGAAAGCGCAGCACCACAAGCAAAAACTTCCTGGGATAAACGTAAAGATGTTTCCCGCGACGACAATGCGGGGATCACCGGACGCTCCGTCGGGCACAGGTCGAATCGAAGCGCCGATGTCGACGTACGGAATGAGGTAACGACTGGCAAGTTCCTGAAAGTCGGACCGCGCAAAAAGTGTATCCACGCATCCGACAATCACATCGCAGTCGCGAAGCGCTTCGACGGCCTCGGCGTCCGCGACAGCGGCACGAACGCGACGCACCCGTCCTCCAAGCCCGATTTTTCCCCTTGCACAACATTACACCCTATGGTGTAATGTAAATATGGATCGATTGACAGATGTGCTGACGGCCATTTCCCACCCGACTCGGCGAGCGATTATTGGCCAGCTAGCAAACGGACCTGCTCGATTCCTGGATGTCGCAAAGCCGTTCAACACTGCTTTAAACGCGGTGACGAAGCATCTTAAGCTGCTCGAAAGAGCTGGACTCATTGAACGCAGGAAACAGGGTCGCGAAGTCTTCATCTCGTTGCGAGGCGAACCTCTTCGCGAGGTTGCGGGATGGGTGCATGAGTACGAGCGGTTCTGGAACGAACGCCTCGACCAGTTTGAGCAGTATTTTAAGGACAAAAAAAGAAGAAGGAGAAGAGGAGATGAAAACATCAACAAAGACGATTGAAATCAAAGTTGAACGAACAATCCCCGCTCCGCTGGGGGAGGTGTTCGATGCATGGCTGAATCCAAAGATCCCCGGAAATCCCTGGAATGCAGCCGAAAAGTTTATGTTGGATCCGAAAGTAGATGGGCTCTTTTACTGGGCCCTCAAGGGGCGTCCCGTTACGGGCGATTTACGGAGATGGAGCGACCAGGTCGAATTCAGCATACCTGGATGTCACCAAACACCTTAGGACAAGAGTCGATAGTTACTCTGACCTTTAAGAAACAGGGAGAAGACACGCTCATGACCCTCGTGCATTCCGACCTTCCGGATCATGATCTGGCAAGGGGGCATGAACAAGGTTGGAACTACTTTTTGGGAATTTTTTGTGAGCAATTTGGAAATGGCTCACGCAAGAAATACCGCTGGGATGACGCTCATCCGCCTGTGAAGAAATAATGCCGCTTTACGCGCCTGCGCCGAGAAATAATTCTGGCTACACCAATAAGGAGACAAATATGGAATCACCCAACGGTAAAACAACGGAAAGCCGCGGATACGCGCCTGTCAACGGTCTGAAGATGTATTACGAAATCGAGGGAGCCGGCGATCCGCTCGTCTATATCCCTCCTGTCTTCGGATACGCCGGGTTGAAGTCATTTCCGGCTCTGGTTGAAAACCATTCGGTCATTACGGTCGATCTTCAAGGGCATGGTCGCACGGCGGATATCCCGGAGCGTCCGATGACATTGGAGCAAAACGCCAAAGATGCGGTCGGCCTGTTGAAACATCTTGGAATCTCGAAGGCCGATTTCTTCGGCGAAAGCTATGGCGGCGTCATGGCGACAATGATCGCAGTTCATAACCCCGAGCTTGTCAGTCGCGTCGCGACCTATGGAGCAACTTTTGGTCCTCCGCAGATTGCCCTCAATATGGAAATGCTGCGCACGAGCGTCGCGCCTACTCCTGACTCCAGGGCCTTCCAATTTCAGAGAGAAAACTACAAGAGAGTGGCTCCCGTTCCCGACTACTGGCCCAAGTTTTGGGGCAAGGTTTGCAGCATTCAATGGGGAGGATTTTCGAACGAAGAGCTGGCTTCAATCAAAGCGCCGGTTCTCATCGTCCTGGGAGATCACGATTTTGTCCGTCTTGAACACGCCGTTGAGACCCTCAAGCTCATCCTCAACGGCGAGCTCGCCGTGATCCCGAATGCCGGCCACTTCGCCCTGTTTTCGGAACCAAAGAGGGTCATCCCAGTGGTCGAAAATTTTCTGCAGAAGCCCGAGAAGAAAACTCCGATTGCAACCGCTGAAATGGGCTATCACCCCGGTGAAACCAGATAAGGCCCAAAAGGAGAAATCATGGCTAAGGTAATTTTGGAAACCATTCGTCGGTTCTAGTGCCAAGGCAAGATCGGGACAGGATTCGCAAATTTTATTGCGATGTTCTCGGTGGGAAAATCATGAAAGTAGATCCTGAGAAGGACTTTGTTCGTTTGGGAGAAGATTTCTTTATCGGGTTTCTCTATGGGGATGTCACTGATGAGAGCGAGTTCTTACGGTCTTCAAGATCGGTCTGGCTGGAAATCAAGTCCGACAACGTGGAAGAAATGACGCGGAAGATTCTCGATTTCGGTGTCAGGAAGCTTGATATATCGGACCCCCATCTTTATTTTAGGCGCCAGAGGGACAAGTCTTGCGGCTGGTTGGAATCGACGAGGACCTCTCATTTTATGAGGGAGCCGGAGAAGGTCCGAATGTGGCAAAGGTAACGGAGGCCCTCAAAAAGGAGGCACGGCGACTGGCCAAAAATATCGCAGTGGTCGCGCTCAGCGCAGGCATGCTTTCGCGTCAACCCGGATGTCTGGACGAAGCGGATGGTCGGTACTTCGCGGCGAGGCGCTCGAATTCGTTGCAGAATGAGCAAAGCGCTGCCTCGCCTCCTCGCGATGCTTGGCATTGGCCGCGGCCCATTCGCATAACTTGAGCAAAAGCGGAATGACGCTCTTTCCCATCTCCGTCAATTGATATTCCACGTGCGGCGGCATGACATTGTGAACTTCCCGGTGGATCAGGCCATCCCTCTCGAGACCTCGAAGCGTTTGCGTCAGCATCTTCGGCGACACTTCCTCGACTGCCCGCTGAAGTTCACTGGACCTCAATGGCCCCAGGGTCAGCAGTTGAAGCACCGTGACACGCCACTTGCTGTCGAGCAGTTCAAGGGCGTCGCGAGACCCCGCCGCCCTCTCTCGCAGGGATTCCACCGTGCAGATCCAATTGGCCCAATCGTCTGCGCTCTTTTGACGCGCTCCAGAAACGCATTTCTTGACCGAACGATCAGCACGCATTTGGGCTCACCGGAAGGTAAGTGACTGGCTTTGTGGTGCGTAGAAAAGGATTCGTCCGGCATGCTATGACTCCTGCATGTTCAGAACGCTCGCGTTTTTGTTCGGGTGCTTGTGGATCCTGTGGCCTGTTGCTGCGCAGGAAGTGGAAGGCAGCGGAAAGAGCGGCACCGCCCTGTTTTCGCCCGCGGATTACATTGAGCTGAGCACGCCCCTCACGAATCGGATCGCGTTCAACACCTACGGGTTTTATCTCGGGAATGTTCGGGCCAGCATCGCGCTGCTTGAGGTTCCGCTTTCGGTGCAGAAACACTTCAGCGTGACGCCCAGCTATCTCTTCATCAACGTTCCGCCATCGGGCCTGTCCCTCCTTACGGGCGAGCCCGCCTCCACGGCATACCACGAAAATCAGTTCCGCTTGGCGGGAACATTCCTGGCCACGGTTCATCACTTCACAATTTCCGACAGGAATATGTATGTGCGCCGCTTCACGGCGACAGGTGACTTCAACCGGTATCGCAACAAGATTTATCTCTCGCATCCACTTTCCTTTGGTTCTTACACGGTCACGCCATTCGTGTTCGACGAGGTCTATCACGATTTTCTTCCCGGAAAATGGTTGCGCCGGAACTGGGCCGTCGTGGCTGTCGATATGCCGATCACTCGTCACCTCACCTTCCAACCCTCTTTCATCCGGCAGGACGATCAGTTCCTGCGGAGCGTGAACTTCCTGGGCGTCGGACTGATCATCAAGACCGACAAGCTGTTTCGGCACGGCCAGGAGGATTCTCAAAACTGACCGCACTGCTTCTTCACTCAGCCAGAATCTTTCCCTGGCGAGCCCGGCCAGTGGCGATCAATCCGACCCGGAACGATGTAGAGTAATGGAATGGCAACGAAGAGCGCCAAGCTCAATCGAGTGCTGAGAAATGCGATACCAATTGCCACCAAGGCAGCGACCGGCGCCATCAGGATGCGGCGCTTCGCCAGACCGACTACTTCGAGGCGGATGTCGCTAACAACTAGGCGGCGGCCCCGCGTCGCATACTGCCAGTGCTCATAAAGAAATCCGCCAATCAGGATGAGGTTCACTCCGTAGACCACGTGGGCCGTGCGCTCCGCGGGGTATTGCCCCAACAAGCCTGCCGAAAAAGGAAGCAAGGAAACACACGCTAAAAAGAAAATATTGATCCAAAGGAACGCGCGATCTGTGGAGAGGATGTAGTGATACTGGTTGTGGTGGCCAATCCAATAGACACCCAGCATCACGAAGCTGATGAAGTAGACCAGAAGCTTAGGCCAAAGCAAGAACACCTCGTGAGCGATTTGGGTGCGGACCAAGTCTTTCGGAATCTCCGGTACCTTGATATTGAAAATCATCAGCGTCATCGCAATGGCAAATACGCCATCACATAACGCCTCGATGCGGCTTTTTGTGAGGGCTACTCGGTTTAATGATGGAGATGAATCCATTGTTGGTTCCCTTGGGGCCATGGTTGCAGCCCCGAAATCAACCGGACCGACACTGCGGGCTTATGACTCCGTACCAAGTGCTACACGGGCTTCGGACTCTCCAGATATGCCCAACGTTCCCGAAAAAGGGCCATCCGGCTGGAATCCGCGGGTTGTCCTCATCGAGAGACGAGTCAAGGTCATTCCGGGCTTCGAGCGGGCCGCCTGCGTCTCCGTAGTGCATGAGCGTGCCGGCGCTTGCATCGTGCGGAGCCAATTCTGGGAACATCCGCCCAAATCGGCCTGCTTCGAGTTCTGGCAAGCGCCGGCGTTCGCTCAATCGAACGTGCGGGTCCGAGGGTCGAGGCTCCAAGGAATGTGTCCTAGCGGGGGTCATTTGGTTTTCTGATGGGCATCGAGCATCGGCGGACAATCGCGCGCCTTCTAAACTCCCAGGGCTTCGATTACAAGACGTGCCACCGCGGTACCGGAATACTGCTGCTGGCCTGTGATCAGGTTTCCGTCGCGCAGGGCGTGTGCCTTGAAACGACCGGAGACGACGAAGTTCGTTCCGGCGAGCTTCTTCGCTTCGTCTTCAATCCGGAAAGGCTGAATGCGCTTGCCGACGAAGTCGTCCGCGTAGTCTTCTTCCGAATTCGCAAACCCGGTCCAGGTTTTTCCGTCGACCAGAAGCTTTCCGTCGAGCTTGGCCTTCAGCAAAAGACAGGTGGCGTGGCAGAGCACCGCGGTTATTTTCCCCGCGCGATAGAAACTGGCGGCGAGCTCATGAACGCGCGGATTGTCGTAAAACGTGTACATGGGCCCCTGCCCGCCGACGAACAGGATCGCGGTGAACTCCGGCACTTTGAGTTCACCGATTGCTTTCGTGTTCTCGAGAAGAGCCATGTGGGCTGGGGAATTGAGGAAGCCCATGCTGATCAAGTCGTGCGCGGAATACTTGCTTTCGTCGCGAGGGTCGCTCCAGCCATCGGGTTCGACCTTTCCTCCCTCGGGACTGAAAAAGCTGACTTCATATCCGTGTTCGACGAATTCCCAATACGAATGACTCAATTCGCTCCACCAGAACCCGATTGGCCAGCCGGTCTGCTTCGACATCGCAGGGTTCGAAGCAACTACGGCCATCCGTTTCGGTTTTTTCGGATCAAGTACGTCGATTGCTGCACCCATTTGTGATTCTCCTTTACGCGTAACGAGGCGAGTACCCGGCGATAGGCCCGAGGCATTTCGTCTCGGGGCGCCATGGCTGTTGCTCGCCTGCGGTTCTTTCCATAAAAAGTCTTGGCTCGACGAACTCCACGTCCGGCGGGAGTTTCACGCAGTCTCGCAGCAACTTCACGTGCCCGGCTCCAATGAAGACAACCGCGCGATCGTCGGAAGAGTCGGCGAGCCGCAGGATGTTTGCGAAGATGTGGAGATTGCGTGCGTACCAGTGCGAGACAAGGTCAGCGCCCGGGTACTCCTTTCCCGAGCCAATACGATCCACGTACAAGTACCAAGAGGCGTTTCTGTCGATGGCCTCATCCGTGTTGAGGTAACGGACAAGATCGAGCATCGTGCCTTTCTCCGCCAACTCCTTTTCACGGACTCGGAGCGGCTTCGTCTCGGCCTCGGCCTCCTCAAGCAAGGCCGACTGGCGATTCCGCTCCGCCGCTTTCTTGAGGGATTCGAAGTCGAAAGGGAAACCCCTGCTGTCGATCGGATAGATCCGGGTATTTTTCGAAAGTCCGGCAAGCCGGAATCCGAACTGATAAATCTCATTGGCTCCCAGCTCGTACGATCCCTTCAGGTATTGTTCGTACTGCTCTTGAACTTTCGTGTCGCCGAAAGGGGCCTCAATCATTACCTTCGTCGGGTGAAATGCCGCAAGGCGTCCGATGAAGTCGGCGATCTGTTTCTGGCGCTCTGCGCCCAGAGGATCGTCAAAGCTGGAGTTGTGAAGATCATTTTTTGCGACGAGGTGCGCGACGCCGACGATCATGATCTTGCGACGCGGTGCATTTCCTTGCGGCACAGGATGGGGAACCGGAGCAACACGAAGAACCAGACCGAGCACCGCGAACAAGCATGTTCCGATTGCGGCGAGGCAGATGTTCCTTTTGATGTCATTCGCGGTCATCGGCACACGACTTCTTGTGGTCAGGGCGAATCAATCTTTCCCGAGCCTGATTCCGAGCGTAGGCGGAATGAACTGTGTCGTCTTGTGGATTGCGAGAGTTTTGTATTTTTGGACAACCTACCGCTGACCCGAGGAAGGGGTCCGGAACACCTGGGCACGGCATCTCCCGAGACACCTGAAGGCATCTCGCGCGCCCCTTGCCTAAGCGACCTAGACGCGTTGAGGAGTTTGTTCTACTGGAGCAATCGCGGAGGTGACTTTCAGCCCTCTTTGCAAAATGAAGATGGCTACAATCACGGCCGCGATAGCGAGTGCGAGTCCGAACTCTCCGCTCCAGTACCGAGCCCGCACCGTTGTACCCGTCAGGCGATCGAAGACTGACTGAATGAACAGATTATGGCTTGCATGGAAGACCGCTGCCGGCCAAAGGGAACCGGATCGAAGGCGAAGCCACGCAGCGATGGCGCCCGTTGCAACAATCATGACCGTGAAGCAGGAAAGCGCGAACAGGGGAGGCGTTCCGGAATTGTAATCCGCGAAGAGGAGGATTGGATAGTGCCATGCCGCCCAGACGAGGCCGCTCGATAAGACGGCGATAGGGAACCCAAACCGCTGGACAAGTGCGGGCAAGAGAAACCCGCGCCAGCCGATCTCTTCACCCAAAGCGGAGGCAAGGCTTTGAATCACTCCGAACGTGGCAAGCAGCGCGAACTCGACCAACGAGGCCCCTATTCCCAAGTACAAGGAAGTGGAGCTCTCCTGCTGGAACTCTCGATACTGGAAGGGAGCGACACCGAGCCACCACAGCGGAAGGTAGGCCAAGAGCCCGTAAATCACTGGTAGGCCGTACGCCAGCAGTTCAAACCGCACTGGCTTCCAGGTCCACCCAAGGGTTTCTATCTTGACGCCGAACACACGGCAAGTGAGGAGGGCCGCAAGAGCAGGGGACCACATCAACATGTGTACGACCCGTCCCCGGGCAATATCCAAGCGACCGGCGTGTATGATGAGACTCCAAAAAGGAAAACTGATACACGCTACAAGCACCAGGAAACAGGCGATTTGTTTTACCGGCCCGCGCATCGCATGCATTCTTTCTCTTCGCATATTGTTCTTAGGGGAACGG
>Ga0210399_10003234_pt1 | contig 12682 bp, 8 predicted proteins | sample IncBWC14MmetaG_FD_150865 | JGI IMG/M metagenome (GOLD analysis project Ga0210399, IMG submission 150865) | Forest soil microbial communities from Barre Woods Harvard Forest LTER site, Petersham, Massachusetts, United States - Inc-BW-C-14-M | ecosystem: Environmental > Terrestrial > Soil >... | reverse complement strand
CTACCTCGGGCTCTACGAACTGGGTCTTGGTGTATGTGTCGGCGCCGATCAACAGCACGAACGTGTCCGCCCGGCGGATCTTCGCGGCGCATCTGGATTTGATGTAGTAGGTATTGTTCGAATTGACCTTTTCTTCGAGCTGGAAATCCGCGAAGTTGAAGTCGATGTGCTCGTGCGCCTTCCACGCACACATCATGTAATAGCTCTGAATGTCGGTGCTGCTGAAGCTAACGAACGTGCGAGCCAGCTCCATCTCAGCCGTAATTATAGTAGGTGATAGGTGCGCGTGTCTGTGCGGGGCATCACTCGTCGGATCTCTTTCACCGTGCGTATTCGCCTTCGCTTAAGGCTGTTCCGCAACGTGTTCCGCAGCCTGTTTCCACGGGGTGAACGCGAAGGGGGCGGCGAGTGGAGCGTGGGGCACTTGTGGAGCCTGTGCCTCGTGCCAGACATCAGGTGTTCCATCCTTGAGTTTGTGAATCTGGCCGGTGCTGGTACAGCCTGGGCTGATCTTCGTGCAACCGCGTACGCCTGGCGATCATCGAGCGCAAGACGCGTCCGGCACACTCGTAATTACGAAAATATCCGTAGATCGCAGCCTCCGTGTGCTGTCAGACGCTCTATCAGAGCGCCCGGTTAGCACACGTTTAGCACAGTCGTGCCCGTAAACCTCGTGGAATCAATACATGGCGGGTTCAGTCTGAACACACGGGCATCTCTTGACTAGGCGCCACGACGGTCTGTACTTCTGGCTTTTTCATGTCTCTTGCGGTTCGAAGACGGGATATAGTCAGATTGTGTCTTGGGGCACAACAAGAGAGAACCGATTTCATGCCGGTGAAATCAATTTGTTAGAGCTCGTTGCTCGTGGTGGGTAGAGAGACCGGGTGCATCACACGGGGTCGGGTTTCACCGTTTCACCCGCGATTACTGAAACTCGGTACTTGAGACACTAGGAGAGGCCACAACAGCCGGGGCGTCGGACCCACATGCGAGGCCGATCGCCATGGTTTGTCAAATTGAAGTCTTCGAACTGCCGAGTGATGACCTCCCGCACCCGTCGCAATCATTTTGATGCTTTGTCAGTTACCGCCCCCGGCGAAGGACCCACGGTTCCTGGCGTTTGGATCGCTGTTTGATCTGCTCCGGCTATCCAGCCTTGGTTTTCTTCAAGCAAAGTAGCCTCGCATGGCTCGACCAAATCCGCAAGGCTTGCGCCGTTTTTGGCACTCCATCGGGCTACCAAGCCCTCAAGCCGATCCGCGGTCGCGCGATAGCTAACAGTAAGCTGATCATACCTTTGTGCCATCGCGTGCGCCGCGAGTGCGCCGCTGACCGTCGTGATGACAGCCACCCAAGCGCCGTACGCCTGTTTTCCCGTAATGGTGAGGGCTGCACCTAATAGCGCGCCGATTAGAGCAAGAACGAACTCACCGCCGCTCAGAAGGTGTTGGGTACGCGAGTATTGATTTGCACGATCTTTGAAGAATTGGATTTGTCCTCGTGGACCATTGATGCGCTCTTGGAGGTATCCTTTGGCGTCCAGCAAACTGAGAGGTTCACTCTCCGAATGGGGCTCCACGCGATACTTCTGAAAGGGCTGCAATTTCGAGAGAATTTCTTCGCGCCTGTCCAAGAGTGAATCGGCCGGGTTACCGGACGCATACGGCCCACTGCCGGTACGGAAGAGGTACATTTCGCGTTTGAACGACTCGGCGCCCGATCGGGCTACAATCCATGCCTGGATCCGCTCATGCCCAAGCCTCCACTGGCGGATCACTGCCGCAATAGCAAGGGCCCCCGCCCCCGCGTAGCCGAGTACAAGTGCCAGGCTAACTTTCGTGCTGTGGATTTGCGCGCCCCAGGTCTCTAGCACTGCGCCTGCGATGGCTAACAAAAGTACGGTCCGCCGTGCGCGGCCGATGCTGGCCTTGAGGTCATTTGCTGAAAGAGACCACCGTTGCTGATCGCGCACAACTAGTGTCAAGGGATCATTGGTCGTCATGGAGTCCTCGCAACAAGAAAATGGCTTCAGATGACTAGCGCCTCTATGTGCTGCCGAGACCGGCTCTGCCCTTTCTGGGTTGCGCACTAGAGCTAATTCGAGTGTCGTATAGACCAGCTCCTACAACCGACTTGTGTTCTCCTTTGCTATTGCTTGCACAATTCGGGCGCGTGCGGCAGCTCTCTCCAGAAAAATCTCTTTTTCTTTGGCTAGGTCAAGCCAATCGAACGCGCGTTGAACCTGGTACCTAAGGTTAGTCTCATCTCTGCAGTTCGTCAGATACACAAGCTGCATTTTCTGCACTTCGTCCGCGACGTAGATACCGAATGGAGCATTTACGATTGTGGCGTCAGCAAACCCAAGCTGCCTCATGGCTTGAGACTCAGTCATACTGCGATTACATGCCACGAAATGTACTGGACCAACCGCGCTGCTCTTAAGCGCCGGAGCGAACCGCCAATCACTCAGAAACAGTTGGTTTGCGCGTTCTCGAGCCTCCGGGATGGAGTAGGAGCCAGGAATGGCACTGCACACAACAAGTAGTTCTTTTCCGAGCACATTCAGAATCAAGCCATTTAGATTTTGCAAACGACGCCCTCTATATCTCTCTATCAGAGTTTCGATTAGGACATCTTCCATTTTCTGCTGGCGCGCACGGAAATCCAGCCTGGTCCAGTCGAGAGCCTCCCCAATGTAGAATTTGCCCCTGCTCGCTTCCCGGACGCCCAATCGGACCATGTGAGCAACGGACTCACGCAACGTCCGCCTACACAAGTCGATCAGCTCTTCACCGGTCTTGCACGGAGTGCCGGTGAACGGTTGCTGTCGTTGCACGAAATCTCGGAATAACTGATCGCGTTTGCCATCGGCCCCTCTCCGGAGCGAGGCCAAAGGATCTACCTGGAGAATCCTCACTTTCTCATGGGCGCTGTTTAGGCCTTTCTCCAGCTCAGCATGACAAATACCGATCTCACCACTCTCCTTCGCCCAGCCAGCATCTCCGGAGTAAATCGCGATCAAGATATCCGTTCTTTGCACTCGTGCCATGCATTCGTCCCAGACATCATTGGGAGTCGCAGCGGCCGGCTCGTTGATCCAGGGCTCGAAGAGTGGCTCGTCAAAGAGCGGCTCGGCTTTAATTAAGGCAGCAAGGTCTTCTCGTATTTCAGAGAAGAGCCTCGTCTCCCCCTTATAGGCAAACGGCTGCTTGCTTCGGCTTGAAATCATGACGCGGATGTTGGGCGGCGTATTCGGGGAAGGTTTTCTGGAGGGGCCTTTTAGAATGTCTTGCACGAGTGCCATACCTCCATTATGTAGTGTATGCAAAACAAATCAATCCGCACGGGTCCAGCACATAGACAAAGCGCTGAGTAAACAACGTCATTAGCGACGGACACCATGGTGATTTTGATCCCGGTCGAGCATCGCTCCCGTCCATCGCTACCCAGTTGCAAGAAGATCTGCAGTGTAGATGGTGACAAGAGCGGCACCACAATCCTGCGCAACTGTTCTCATGTGGTACGTGCCACCGATGCCCTCGGTTTTTACGCCATCCCAGAGTGCTATCAAGCTAAAATTCTTGCCCTCAGCCGCGAGTGCTTCCTGAAGCAGCCATAGGTTGGCCCTTTGCCAAGTGGAATAGTCTGTTTTCATGGAGAGCCAAATCGGCAGATCGTCCGAATTCGAGAGATAGGGTGGGGCTGGAACATTTCTTAATAATCGATCAAACCGATCTTCCCAGAATCGCCCTGCTGGCGAAACTGTTTCGTTGCGGAACCGGTCTGGAGCGAGCGGCAGCAGCAACCGATGCTCGATGCCCAGCTCTTCGCACACATCGTGGAAGAGCAGATCCCCGCCACTTGCTGCACTTGCGATCGCGACTACTTTACCTTCGGTGCGCGCGAGTTCCTGCTGTACTTTGTCGAAGATCGCTTGTCGTGCTTTTGCTCGGATAGAATCGGGAAAGCGCGGAGGGGTGGTACCCGGAGGATCAATCATGTGTCCGGTAAACAGGATTACGCGGGCCGGAGGTTGCGCCGGCTCCTTGGCTGGAGCGGGCGAGGCGAATACTTCGAGCGCCTTGGTGGCGTTATCGACCAGTACGCCCAATTGTCTGAACAGCTCCAGCTGCGTTCTCGCCGAGTCTGAGTAAAAGCCGGGCGCTCTTGCCAGAGCGGATTCGTACGCGAACGCGACTCTCTGTTGCCGGTCCGTGGTGAGAAAGAGAAAATCGGCGAGACCGATGTTGACCCAGCGATCCTCCTTGCCGCCCTCCAGCAGACGCTGCCTCGCGACTTCCAATGAAAGGCCAACTGCCCCCGCGAGCCCTTGTCGCTGAATCTGCAGAGCGTCAAGTTCAGACCTGGCCTGGGTCTCGGTCTCAAACCGCGCTTCCCAAGCATCCGGCATCTGCTTGGCAAGCTCAATCGCGAGAGTCAACAAGCTCAATGCATTCAATCCAGGGTAGAAGCTGTCCAGGTTTTCGAGGAAGCCTTGGTTGTATTTCTCGTATGCCTGGAGGAGCAAAGGAGACTGTAGCGCCTTTCGTGGTGCTTGATCAGCGGGCGCTGAGATCCAGGAAGAACGCCATCTTTCCTTAATGTTGCGTCCTAGGAGCGCGAACGCTTCGGCCCGATCTGCGTGCGATGCAATCTTGCTATTGATCACCCGTATCAGTGCTAGGTTCGACGAGTCCAGATCCCCAAGCCGTTGATAGATCGTGCCCAGGCGTTGATTGGTCTCGGATTCGTTCGGGTTCAACTTGTAGAGCTTTTCCCAGGTTTCCTTCGCGGCTCGATGGAACTTGAGATCGAATTGCGCACGCGCTACAAGCCGCAACCCTTCAGAGGCCCAGAAGAATTGCTCTGCCTCAAGTGCCAACAAGCCCAACAGTCCCATCTGCTTTCGCTTGGACGCGAGTTCAACATCATCATGGAAAGCTTGCGGCACCGGAAGGAATCGCGACCGATCCTGCGCTTCCAAATCCGGCAGCATTTGAAACACCGGGCTGTCAGGCTTTTCCGACGCGAGGGTTTGCCGAAGAGCTTCGATCATCAGCTCGAGTTTCTGGGCAGGAGAGTCAGAATCGTATTCGAGGTAGCGGTCAGTCCGGAGATCAAACGGAACTTCGTCTTGCGGGGTACGCTGACTTGAAGCTTTTTTGCTTTTCGCCCGCAATAAGAATGTCCTGTTCGGCTGCAGGGCGTGGCGGATTCCCAATTCATAAAAAACATTTGCGTTGTGGATCGAGACGTCGGCAATCACTATGTCCGCTACCAGAAGTTGCTGAAACATGTCTGTCCGGATGTTACCTGCTTGAAGGAACGGCTCGGTGGTGCCGCCCTGAATGTCACAGGCAGCAAGTGCAGGAGCAATCAGATTCTTCTGCACATCATCGAAGTTGATGCCATCCTTCGTGCCGAAGGGTCGAATGATAAAAGCTCGAGCCATAGCTCCTCCCTTATAGAAAGGGACCGAAGTGGTCGGCCGCCACATGCTGCGCCGCCGCCCTCCCGATTTCGGTCAAGATCGGGATGTTGCCGACAGCATCCATCTTCTGAATGCTAGCTGCGTCGACAGTGGGGAATCCAAGGTCTGCGAGACCCGCTGCACTCAGATCGGCGTTATAGCGCGCGTACAGAAATTGCCGTCCGAGCTTGGTCGAAAGGGGGACACGCGATGCCGCATACTGTTCTTCCATGGTCATCCCTGGGCGCAGTTGTCGCGGAACGAGGTCCAAAATCTCGCGATCCAAATGCGCGCCATATGTGCAGCGTCCGATGGTTCGGCAGTTGATGTCCTGATCCACCTGGATCCCGTACATGAGTTCGCCGGGAAGACCGGCTACAGTAGAGACGATATTCTTATTGGGACGCGCGGCAGTTGCACCAAGCGACTCAGCGGCGCCAGTTCCCACCGAAACAAGAAGCAAACTATCTTCGCCGGTTTTCCAGTTCAAGCGGTACGCCGGTTCCGTCGCCATTCGGTAGAGCAAGAACGCTGGGTTGTTGTAGGGAGTAACGCCTCCATCCACGAATACAAACGTCTTCGATTGATCGTTTGGATCCCACTGTACGACCTCTGGCGGAAAGAAGACTGGCGCCGCCGTGCTGGAGCGGACCAATTGCCAGAGTGGAATCTTCAGATTGCAGTCTTTGCGTGCAGGATCATTGTATTTTGCCTCAGGGTTACTGCTGACTGGCCAAGGTGAATCGGTCGTCACGTTCTTAGTAACGATAAGGAGCAGACATGTCAGGTTGTCGGGTTCCAGCGTCGTGACGGAGCCAAAAACCTCCTGCAATTTCCCTTTCAGCGGATCAGCGGTGTACAGATACTTGATGCGCTCCAGTAAACACGCCGGGTCGAACATCTGTTTTCCGCAAGAAGAATAGAACTCCATCAAGTCGGCTGTGGTCATGCCCCTGGCCAGACCGGCAGCGATGATCGCCCCCGTGCTGGTACCGGCGATATAGTCGAAGTAATCGCACAGTTTGCCGCCAGTTTTGTCTTTGACAAGTTTCTCGATTCGTTCAAGTATCCCGAGAGTGATGATTCCGCGAATGCCTCCTCCGTCCAAGGCAAGCATCCGATGTGGTCGATCTTCCTGATATCTGGTACGGAGCGACTTCCAGTGGTCGGGAAAAATGAGCATGGTTCCTCCTGCCAGAGAAATCCACAGGGCAGACTATTCCTGTGCGAGACTTGAATTAGGGGAAGGAGTACACCATGATAATAGCCCTTGCGGGAAGGCGAGTCGATGCTCCTGGTGCAAAATCGGTCCGGTTTCCTTCTACTCCTGAAAACTTTGAGACTGTGCGCAAACGAGTTCTTGATCTGCTGCAGGCTAAGGGTGCCAGCGCACTTGTCAGTTCGGCTGCCTGCGGTGCAGACCTTCTCGCGTTATCTGCAGCAGGCGCCCTCGGCGTGCGACGCATCGTTGTGCTGCCATTTGAGCGCGCGAAATTCCGCGAGACCTCAGTGACAGATCGGCCCGGCGAATGGGACTCTCTTTACGACCACATACTCGACGAAGTGCAGAAAGCGGGGGATCTGCGGATTCTGCATTTGAAATCGGAGGAAGAGGCCTATGCCGAGACGAACCACGTGATAGTGGATGAAGCCATTTCACTTGGCCAGAAATTGCGAGTTCCAGTCAATGCGGTATTGGTTTGGGACGGCCAATCGCGCGGAAAAGGGGATCTCACCGAAGAGTTTGGAAGATACGCTAGGAGTAAGAAAGTTCATGTGATTGAAGTAATGACTGTGTAAGATGCCGACCGCGGCGGTACAAGTTAGCCCGCAGGTGCTGCTTGATTGATGGAGATCCTTCCATCAGATGGAAATCCTCCCATCATTCGTTTCCGCGCTTTGTCTCGTGATCCAGAAACAAGCTTCGAGGAGACAACCCAGGCTTCTCCGAAGGCGACTTCCAGCCCTGGAACATTTCCGGCCAGGCCGTAACTCGACAGGAACTGAACTCGATGAATGCAACCGAATCACGCTTTCCAGACGGAACGATCCGTGCAGCTTGTTGGCTTCGGATTTCAGGATCACTGTACTGCACTCGTCGCTGGCTATCGCGCGATACAAATTCCTGAGATCTTCATTGCGCAGTCTAGAAAAGCCCAAAACGCTGCGAGCGTCGGCCATTAGGGGCGTAGAATCGGTTACTGCAGGACGAGCGGTCGCCCACCGGGGGAAGATACAATGTGCATCTCCAAGAGTGTCGGGCTAAACGCTCAGAATCAGAATGACGACGTCACCTTGATTCAAGCATTGTTGAACTTGAACCTTTCCCTGCTGCCGGGTGTGCCTTTCCTTACTGAGGATGGTGTGCTGGGCCCGCATTCGCAAGCGATCATGCAGCAATTTCAGAATCTGGTGGCCACGCCTGGAGCCGCTTCTGGGGTCATCGATCCAGGTAGCGTCACTGTCACCGCGCTGCGAGCGGCTGTCGACGGCCAGTTTGGCTCCAACCTGCTGCACATCCTGATGCCCCTGTCTTCCCAGGAGCAGGCGGATACCTTCGCCGCGCCGCTGACGGCTGCCATGGATGCCAATCAGATCAATACCCCGCTTCGTCAGGCCCATTTCCTCGCGCAGCTTGGTCATGAGAGCGGCAGTCTCCGTTTCACCGCTGAGCTGGCAAGCGGCGCAGCCTACGAGGGCCGCACTGATCTTGGCAACACGCAACCCGGCGATGGTCCGCGTTTCAAAGGACGTGGGCTGATCCAGATCACCGGCCGGACCAATTACACCAGCTATGGCAACGACAGAGGACAGGATTACATCACCGGCCTCAATCCCAATCTGCTGGCCACCGATCCCAACATCGCGGCCGATTGCTCAGGTTGGTTCTGGGCGACACGCCACCTGAATGAGCTGGCCGATAACGATGATCTGCTTACCATTACGAAGCGGATAAACGGCGGCACCAACGGCCTTGACGACCGCGCCCGCCGCCTGAAACTTGCCAAATGCTTGCTTATCCCCTAGCCGCTATCATCGCGCTGCAAACCCTTGCCACCGTGCCTCTCGCGGGACCGCAATATGTCAAACGCTGCGATCCTTGCACGATCGTCCTTCACGACGGCAATCCGCCCGCTGACTTTCGTTTCGAATTGGAGACGGTTCCGGAGGGGCGTGTGGTGAAAGCCATCATCTTTGAGCGCGGAGGCCATGCCGTGCAGAAGCTGGACGTTCCTTCGATGACACCGCTCGCCCAAGATGAGTCCTTCTTTTTTGGGGCACAGGAAATTAACTTTGACGGCTGGCTCGACCTGTTGCTTATGACCGAACGGGGATCCGCCAACGCTAAGGCCCAGTACTGGGTGTATGACCCAGCGGCCGATCGTTTTCGCGACCTTGGAGAGTTTCCGATGTTTCGGGTGGATGCGGTCCACAAGCGACTGAGCACATACGTCAGCAATGGGCCCGCGGGACTTGATTTCGAAAAACGCGACTACGCCTTCGAGGGTAGTGATCTTATTGTGATGAGCGAAGAAACCCAGAAGCCCTCGCCCAGCCGTCCGGGATGGTATGTTCACGCTGTTCGCCGCCGCAAGGATGGCAAGCTGGTAGTGGTCCTACGCCAGACAGTCAAGCAACCGCCCACACCATGACTGGTCTGCCTCGAGTCCATCGGCGTTGGCGCGAGTTGAGTACCGATCAAGCCAAAAAAGACTCCGCGGCGAACCAGATTAGGTGCGAAAAGGGCAAACACTAAGAGTAACGCGCAGTCAGTTGCTCGCTTCCGCCTTCAAGTTCTTGACGAGCCGCTGAAACGGAGTCTGGTACGAGTCATTGTCTTTCCAGCTGCTGAAGGAGGGGATGACGTACTCTCGTATCTCGTGGGCCGAATCGACGCCTCAGTCGGCATCGAACAGCTGCAACTTCTTCATGTCCTCGGCAGGTACAAGCGTCATTGGGAACAACAGCTGCTTGCCTTCCCGGCCCTCCGTTCCCGCGCATGCGCAATTTCGTTTCGCACCAATCCTGGGCGCTCGGAAATAGTTTTTCCCTGGCTGCACCAGAGCGGTTCAGTTTGCGGGCGGCAAATTGGGACAGGTTTTGCGATAAGGTTGTTTGGGAATCCAACGCTCCCATTCATCGTGAGACAGATTTTGAGTTAGGCGGGCGCAGGCTTGGTCTCGCAGATCACCCGAACGCCAGAGCCAAAGCGCGGCGGACCGCTGGTCGTATCCAGCGAGCACCTCGCGGCCGTCGGGACTGAAAGCGGCGACCCGGAGGTAGCCCGCATCGGGGAGTTGTGCCACGCGAGCGCCGGTGACGGCATCCCACACGGTGAGGTGTCCGTGAGTAACGGTGGCGAAGGAGGCAGAAGAAGGATCGGGAACGATTTGGTCAATGTCGCCGCCGGCAGTGAGCGAGAAGCGTCGCTTGCCGGACGGGATGTCCCAGGCTTGCAGATTTTCGCCTTGCGCGGTGAATAGGATTGTGCCAGACCGATTGAAGGCGAGGCGAGTCAATTGAGCGGGCAGGGGAACGCGGCTGACACGGGCTTTACTGACGACACTCCAGATATCGACCAAAAACTCGTTCGGCGGTTTATTTGTCTCAAAGGCCAACAGCCCGCCTTCTCCTGCAGTACGCAGCTGACCGGAAGGAGGGCCGTCCAGGGATGTGGTCTGTTGAAGGTTGGGCAAGGTATACAGGTGGATGATGCTGTCCCGTTGGCTGGCAAGAACCCTACCAGATGGGTCGATCCGCACTTCTCCGGGAACGTCAGGCAAGGCAGTGACCTTAGCCTGGTCAATGGCAATGAGGAACAGCTTGTTGCCCCACTGGGCAATCACGTCATTCGGATCGACGAAAAAGAGCTTGTCTATAACAGGAGCCCCGTGGAATTCGATGTCCCGCAGAGTATTGCCGCTGATTTCGGCGATTCTCACCAGAGGCTCGAAATGCACCGAAGTTGTGCCGATGGCAAAGCGCCGGCCATCCGGGCTGAAGGCAACGCTGCGCACCTCGGCAGGCAAATCAAACGAAGCAGGTCGGTCTGCGCGGCGGCTCTCGGAGATGGAGACCGAACCGTCCATGCCGCCAGCAGCAAAACGGTTGCCCATAAGGCTGAAAGCTACCACTTCGGCGCCGCCGGCATGTGAGACTCGTTCTAGTTCGCGTCCAGAAGGAAGTTCCCACACGCGCGCCGTGCCGTCGTACGAGCCCGTGCCGAGTTTTGTTCCATCCGCATTCAAGGAGACAGCGGCCACCGCGGAGTCATGCTTGAGCTCGAGAGTTTCGCGGCCCGTCTCCACATTCCAAACACGGGCCATGTTGTCGCCGCGCGCTGCGTAAGCCAGGATTTTGCCGTCTGAATTGATGGCTGCGCTGACAATCCATTGCTGTGGAGTGAGCGTTCCGGACCCACTAGCATGGGTCGCCTTCAGCAGTTGTCGACCGGAACTTACATCCCAGACAGAGGCAAAATCGCCGCTCGCAATAGCCACACGATTGCCTTGATCGCTAAACATCACGTTAAAACCGGCCTCACCGCCACCTAGCGTACGAAGAAGCTTGCGATGCACTGGATCAAAGAGTGAGACCACACCCTCTGAAGATAGGGCCGCAAGGAGGTCTCCGCTAGGACTGAAGGACGTCGAAACGATTTTGCCCGGACATTTGAAGTCGGCGACGACGGCGGCGCGAGCGACATCGAAAATACGCACATGACCATCGTCGCTAGCGGAAGCAAGTTGGTTCGCCTTGGGGTGGAACGACACCTGGGAAACCGGTGCACCGTGGGAAATTCGTAAGATTTCGCGTCCGCCGGGCAAGGCCCAGACATGGACTACGCCATCGCGGGCGCCAACCCCGAGCAGCGAGGCAGAGAAGTTAAAGGCCACAGAAACAGCTGCATTGTCGTCCAGGGACGCGCTTTGGGCAGCAGTCGGAAGTTCGATGTTTGCCGCGGGTTGTTCGTCCGGGGTGAAATATCCGATCGCCTTTTTGTTTACGACGTCAATGAGTTCAGTGGAGCCATCGTCGCGCGCTACGGCGACGGTAGTACCATCACGAGAGAATGCCATGTCGCGAACGCGCTCAGCTGGGTCGGAGTTTTCTGGGGGGTACAATTGCACGTCCGCAGGTAAGAGGGAAACTGCTGTCCGCAACGCACTGTTCCCTTCGAAGGAAGGATTGATGCGCGTCGATTCGATAGCCAAAAGCGCGGCCTCGCGAGATCGACCCGGACTGTCGGTGAGGACTTTGACAGAGTTGGCGGCAAGGCGGGCGGCGAGATTTTGGAGCGATTCTTCGTGGCTCACGCGAGTTTGGCGAAACGCGAAGAGCGAGGCCAGCAGAATGGCGATAACGCCGGAAGCGGCGAGCAAGCGGGTGTGCCGCTGGTTGCGAATATCCGCGCCGTCGAGTTCGTCTTTCGGGCGATTGTGCAGGGTAGCAGCGAGTTGGAGGACCGCTTCGTGAAAGCGCGGCTCGCGCAAGCGCAGAGGGGCGGCGGCTGCGCGTGCCCATCGAAGATCAAGGAACAGAGGCTCCTCAGGAAAGGCACGAAGAAGGATCGCTGGGAGAGCGGTGGTGTCGGACGTGAAAGAGGCGGAGGAATGATCCCACTTCAGAGAGCCTCCGGTAAGAACAACCAAGACGTGCGACGGGCCGTTTTTGCCGATCCAATATTCGACCTCCTTCTCAACCCAGGGCGAGGCGGCCGCTTCAGGCGAAGCAAGAAGGATGAAGAACAACGCTTGATCGAGGGCCTCGCGAATACTAGACCAGAGAGCGGGATTCACCGCGAGGTTAGTTTGATCTCTAAAGATGTGCAAGGCACGCCGCTTATACCAAGGTTTGGCAAAAGAATGTAAGGCCGATTGAAGGGCGGCTGCAAGCGTGCCATCGGTCGTGTGACTGTAGGAGATGAAGGCGTCGTAGGCCATCAATCTTACGAAGATACACCAAGCGCCACTCCGACCTTCGCGGTCGAACCGCAATTACAATTTGGCGCCTGCAAGCCTGCAAGAACAGACGTTCGGTCGGGGAGGAAACAGATTCTACAGCACAGTGACGGGAAACCCTGCCCCCAAAGTGGCCGTAGGGGATCGATGAATGATCTCCACGAAGCCGACTTCTGGACAGCCAGGATGAGCGGCCCCAATCCTGACCCCAGCGCATGATAACGTCCTTTATCATTCACTACTTGGG
>Ga0210399_10003232_pt1 | contig 12683 bp, 12 predicted proteins | sample IncBWC14MmetaG_FD_150865 | JGI IMG/M metagenome (GOLD analysis project Ga0210399, IMG submission 150865) | Forest soil microbial communities from Barre Woods Harvard Forest LTER site, Petersham, Massachusetts, United States - Inc-BW-C-14-M | ecosystem: Environmental > Terrestrial > Soil >... | reverse complement strand
AAGCGCGGCGATCTGCTGCGCGTGCGCCCGGGCGAGCGCGTCCCGGTGGACGGCACGGTGCGCGAAGGGGCAAGCGCGGTGGACGAGTCCATGGTGACTGGCGAGCCGCTGCCCGTGGAAAAGCAACCGGGCGACAGCGTCACCGGCGGAACGCTTAACTCCAGTGGAAGCTTCGTGATGGTCGCCGAACGCATCGGCAGCGAAACGTTACTCGCGCGAATCGTCAAACTCGTCAGTGAAGCGCAGCGCAGCCGAGCGCCAATGCAGCGTCTGGCCGACCAAGTGGCTGGATATTTCGTGCCGGGCGTCGTGGCGGCGGCAATTCTTGCATTTGCAGGCTGGGCCTTGTTCGGGCCGGAACCGCGATTCGCTCACGCCCTGTTGGCGGCGGTTTCGGTTCTCATCATTGCCTGCCCTTGCGCGCTCGGATTGGCCACGCCCATGTCCATCATGGTGGCGGTCGGCCGTGGCGCGACGGCAGGTGTGCTCGTACGCAACGCCGAGGCGCTCGAGACGCTGGCGCGTGTAGACACGCTGGTCCTCGACAAAACTGGCACGCTGACGGAAGGAAAGCCCCAACTGGCGACCATCATGGTGCACGAAGGGAGCGGCCTTTCCGAAGAAGGCTTGCTGCGGCTAGCGGCAAGTGTGGAGCGATCGAGCGAACACCCGTTGGGGCGCGCCACAGTCGAGGCCGCAAGTGAAAAGCGCATCGAGCTGACAGAGCCTTCCGAGTTTCGCGCGAGTCCCGGCGGTGGCGTGGAAGCTCGCCTAGACAGCGCCCAAGTGCTGATTGGCTCCCCCAAATTCCTGCTTGAGCATGGCGCAATCTCGTCCGCCGATCCTAGCGGCAAGCCTATCCAAACAGCCCTTGCACTTGACGGCACTGCCTCCACGTCCATGGTGTGCGTCGCCGTCAACGGAGAACTGGTTGGGGTCTTGGTGTTCACGGATCTAATCAAGGCAACAACCCCGGAGGCGATCAAGGCTCTCCAAGCCGAGGGCCTGCGCCTCGTAATGCTTACCGGCGACCGCCGCGAATCGGCTGCGATGATCGCAAAGCAGCTTGGCCTGACGGAAATTGAAGCAGAAGTCCGGCCGGAACAAAAGGCGGCGGTGATTGAGCGCCTCAAGAAAGAGGGGCGCGTCGTGGCCATGGCTGGTGACGGCATCAACGACGCACCCGCGCTGGCGGCCGCGGACGTCGGCATTGCGATGGGAACAGGGACCGACATCGCCATGGAGAACGCCGGAATCACCCTGGTGAAGGGCGACCTGAAGGGCATTGTACGGGCGCGGCGGCTATCGCGCGCCACGGTCAGCAACATCAAGCAGAACCTGGCCTTTGCCTTCGTTTACAACCTGCTCGGGATCCCCATAGCCGCGGGTGTCTTCTTTCCCTTCTTTCACTGGTTGCTGAGTCCCATGATCGCAAGCGTGGCGATGAGCTTTAGCTCCGTTTCTGTGATCACCAATGCGCTCCGGTTGCGAGCCACGAAACTCTAGTGTCTCCGCAGTCCGTCACCTGACCGTAGGCCATCTTCGTTCGTCTATAACCTCAAGAGCGGGAACATTTTGAGTGGAACTGCGTATCAATGTGCAGCAGCCCGAATGAATTCTGTCCTTGGGGGTCGGTTATGTCCAGCAGCGGCAACGGTTTAACCAATGGAAAGGCGGCCAAGAAGCGCCGCCGTCGCATCATTATCGGGAGCATTGTGGCGTTGATCCTCATTGGTGGAGGGTATGGCGTGTACGCCGCCCTGCGTCCGAATCACGAAATTGATCCTTCCAAGCTAGCCGCAGCAGAGCGGGGTGATCTGGCCAAGGTCGTCGTCGCCACTGGCAAGATTCAGCCTCTCTCCAAGGTCGAAGTGAAATCCAAAGCAAGCGGCATCGTGAAAAAGTTGTATGTGGATTATGGCGACCATGTGAAAGCGGGACAGTTGCTCGCGGAACTCGACAAAATTCAACTCGAAGCCAGCTTGCGCGCCGCGCAAGCAAATTATCAGGCCGCACAGGCGGCAAAAGATTCGGCCATGGCGACGCTTGAGCGCAACAAAGTGGACGCGGAGGGGCCAGACGTGCCGTTTCTCAAGCTGAACATGGAGCGCGCGGAGCAGATGTTCAAGGACGGCGTGATGTCCAAGAGCCTGGTGGAAGACGCCGAGAAGAATTTTCAGCTCGCTCTGAACAAGCAAGTGAGTGCCCAGAGGAACCTCGCGGTATCGCGTGCGGAGATTGCCAAAGCGGTGGCGCAGGAAGCACAGGCCAAGGCGGCGCTCGAAAACGCGGAAGAAGACCTGCGCAATTCCACGATTATTAGCCCCATCGACGGGCTGGTGTTGTCTCGCGACGTGAATGTCGGCGATGCGGTGAGCTCCATCCTGGTGCTCGGCTCGCAAGCGACACTGATCATGACGCTGGGAGATGTGAGCGAAGTGTATGTGCAGGGAAAAGTAGACGAAGCCGACATCGGCAAGGTGTATTTGAATCAGGCCGCGCGCATCGTCGTGGAATCGTTCAAGGACAAGAAATTCACGGGTAAAGTGACGAAGATTTCGCCGCTGGGCAAAGAGAAAGACAACGTCACCACGTTTGAAGTGCGCGTTTCCATCTCAAATCCAACTGGCGAACTGAAAGCCAACATGAGCGCGAACGCGGAAATCGTGCTGGAGGAGAAAAAGAACGTGTTGATGGTGCCGGAAGCTTCGCTAATTTACGACAAAGATCGCAAAGCCTCGGTGGAAATCCCCGAGCCCAAGGCGGACAACGGAAAGAAAAAGATTCCCGTGCAACTCGGCATCTCCAATGGCGTGAAGACCGAGATTACCGCAGGCTTGAACGAAAAGCAGCAAGTGGTCCTGCAATAGCGAGGCGGCAATGACGTTTCGCGACCTGCTGAAAGACACCATCGCAACGCTCCTGGCCCACAAGCGGCGTACCCTGCTGACCATGTTCGGCATCGCTTGGGGCATCATCTCCATCACCCTGATGGTCGCGGCAGGCGAAGGTCTAGGCCGCGGGATACAAAAACAACAAGAACATTTTGGCAAAGACGTGATGATCGTTTTTTCCGGCCGGACCAGCATGCAAGCCGGCGGCGTTCGGTCCGGGCGCGTCATCCACTGGATGGAGGATGACTACAGGCAAGTGGCGCAGGAATCGCCTGCCTGCAAATACGTGATGCCGGAGCTGGACAACGACCTGAAGGTACACAGCGCATTCAACAGCGGCGACATCAATACCGCCGGCTCTCTTCCGCCCTTTACCGAAATCCGCAGCATCACGGTGGCGGAGGGTCGTTTTTATAACTACGAAGACAACGAAGAAGGCCGGAGAGTGGCGTTTCTGGGCAGCGACACGAAGAAACAGTTGTTCGCCGATCGCGATGCGATTGGACAGTTGGTGGAGCTGAATGGAATCCCCTACACGGTCATTGGCGTGATGAAAACGAAAGATCAGAACTCCGATTACAACGGCGTGGATATCCGCAAAATCTTCATTCCCTTTAATTCGATGAAGAGGGATTTTCCGAACAAGCCTCCGGCAGCGGAACACTCCGTGAGCCGGTTGCTTGCAGCGCCCTGGTCGCTCGAAACGCACCCGGCTTGCGTAAGGCAGATTCGGCGGACGCTCGGGCGGCTGCATGGTTTCGATCCCCGCGATGAAGAGGCGGCCAGCATCTGGGACACGGTGAAGAACGCACAAGCGAACCGCATGATCTTCGTGGGCATGGAAGTTTTCATGGGCGCCGTGGGTGTGGCCACTATCTTTCTTGGCGGACTGGGCGTGATGAACGTGATGCTCGTCAGCGTGCGAGAGCGAACACGGGAAATTGGAGTCCGCAAGGCCCTGGGCGCCACACGCGAATCGATCCTGAAGCAGTTTTTCCTAGAAACGGTCATCGTAGTGTTCATCAGCGGCGGGGTCGGCCTGATTATTTCTTACGGCCTTTGCGGGCTGGTGAACCTCCTGCCCCAAATGCCCTATTTTGACGGGCTGGATGCCAGTTGGAAACTTGCCGCGCTGACGATCAGTTTGTTGGGGCTCATCGCCGTACTTTCCGCCCTGTACCCGGCGAATCGAGCCGCGTCGGTGGATCCAATTGAAGCTTTGCGTTTCGAGGCCGGTGGATGATGCTGATCGAGGTATTCAAAGAAGCTTGGACAGCCCTCGGGCGCAATCGCGTGAGGAGCCTGCTCACGATGACCGGCATCTCGTGGGGTATCGTTGCGGTGACTCTGCTCCTGAGCTATGGCTCGGGCTTCCGCAGCGTACTGCTCTATACATTCGAAGTTTTCGGCAAGGGTGCGGTGATTTGCTGGCCGGGAACCACCAGCGAACAGGCAGGCGGGGAACGCGCCGGCAAAGCAGTGCGGTTTGAGCAGGAAGATGCGGATTGGGTAAAAGCGCAATCGCCCCTCGTTAAGCGAGTAACGATGGAAACGGTTAAATTTCGGGGCATCTCGCATGACGAGCGGCTTTCAGACACAGCGATTCGCGGCGTTTACCCTGAGTATGGTGAAATGCGCAACGAAGTCCCTTCCGAGGGCCGGTGGATTTCCGCGGATGACATTGCCGAGCGCCGGCGAGTCGTTTTTCTGGGAGCGCGGCTGAAGAAGAAACTTTTCAGCGGGACACCCGCCGTCGGGGAAACCGTGCGAATTGACGGCGTCCGATTCACTGTCATCGGCACCATGGACATGAAATTCTCCGACAGTTGTTATTTCAATTGCGACGACGAGTCCGCATTCATCCCCTATCCCGCGGCGGCGGATATCTGGGACGCGCGTTACGCCAGTGTGATGATTTTCGAACCGGTTGCGCCCGAATTTGAAGCTCCCGCGATGCAGCAATTTCGCGATGCGGTCGCGAATCGCCAGCATTTTTCGGCGAAGGACAAGCGGGCCATCACCATGTTTGGCCGGCAGGAATTCAAGCCCATCTACGACGGCATCACCTTGGGCATTGAAGGCCTGCTCTTTCTGATTGGTTCGATGACGCTGGCGATCGGCGGGGTCGGCGTGATGAACATCATGCTCGTTTCTGTAGATGAACGCGTGCGCGAAATCGGCTTGCGGCGCGCGCTGGGCGCCAGAAAAGCACATATCCGTTGGCAATTCCTCCTGGAAGCGCTGGTCCTCACCATTGCGGCAGGTGCAATTGGAATGCTTTTCTCCGCCGCTCTCACCTCGGCGATTGGAACTTTGCCGTTCCTGGGCCCGGCTTACGAAGACGATTCGGGCAAGGTGGATATTCACCTAACTCTGTCCGTCACCACGATGGTTCTCTCGAGTCTTATCCTCATAGTCGTCGGTGTGATCAGCGGCTGGATGCCCGCGATGCAGGCTGCGAAACTCGATCCAGTCGAAGCACTGCGCTACGAGTAATAAAGTTTTCATCCACCCTGCACGAGTCATCTGTCTCTTCCTGAATTTGCTGGTTATACGCACCCGTCACTGAAGTTGGGGCGAATCTTCGCCCGCTGCTATAGTAGTAGGGAGGGGATTCCGCACTACTTTGACCCCTCGTTTGAGAGGAAAATAATGGATCGAAGGTTTGCAATCGTTCGAATTGTCGCGGCGGCGGCTGCCGTGGCACTTCTGCTCGCCGGAGCCCATATCATCGAAGGGCACGCTATTTTGAAAGAAAGTTCGCCCGCGGCGAACGCCACAGTCGTGGGTCCGGACGTACTGATCACGCTGAAATACAATGTGCGCGTTGACTCGGCGCGCTCCAAGATACAGCTATCCCGTCCAGACGACAGCGTGACCGATCTGCCTCTCACGAAGCAGGTTTCTCCCGACACGTTATCGTCGAAGGCCACCGGCCTTGCGCCGGGTGCCTACAAACTTCAGTGGCAAGTCCTTGCCCCCGATGGGCACATCACTCGGGGCGTGGTTCCGTTTGCTGTTAAGGCTTCCTGAGCACCCGCATGGCTGATCTGCTTGGCATGTTTGGTTTTCTTGTGGTGCTTTTGCGCGCCGCAATCTTGGGCTTTCAGACGATCCTCGTCGGTGGCCTGATTTTTCTCTCCTTTGTGGCGTCGAACGATGGGCTGCGGCCGGAAGAGTTGACGCGGCCCGCGTGGAAACTCATCCGCTGGAGCGGTATGGGTCTCGCGCTCTGCCAAGTCTTCTTCCTGGTCGTAAACTCGCTGGTTCTCGGCAATTCCACAAACATTTCCATTCGCGAAATGCTGGGTGCAAACTTCGCGATTGCAGGAATAGTTGCGATTGTTGCTTCCCTCTCGGTTGCTCTCTGGCCCACCCGCCTGCAGAAAAGAGTCAATCGAGTAGTGCTTGTTCCGGCACTCCTCATCCTCGGCTCTTCCGTGGTTACCAGCCACTCGTTTTCCCGCATGGAAGGCCGCGCCGTTCTCGTCGCGTTGACGACGCTGCATTATCTGGCGACCGCGAGTTGGATTGGCGGGCTTCCCTACCTGCTGTTGTCGATGAAGCGAATTTCCGAGCAGGGCATTCGGATAAGAATCAGCCAGCGATTTTCCAGGTTTTCGCAGGTCAGCGTTGCCGTCCTGTTTCTTGCCGGGCTGGGCATGAGTCTCGTATTCGTGGGCTCGTGGAATGCGCTCTACGGCACAGCGTACGGCATCATGGTCGGAACAAAGGTGGTTTTGTTCGGCTGCCTGCTGCTTTTAGGCGCCGCGAACTATTTCATCGTCCGAGGAGTCGGCGCTGCCTCGACGACCGGGGCCACCAGCCTGATCCGTTTCGGAGAAGTGGAAATTGGAATCGGCCTGACAGTGATTCTGGCGGCCGCTTCGTTGACCTCCCAGCCGCCGGGCGCCGACTTGACCGAGGATCGTGTGAGTCTGCATGAAATTGCCGTTCGCTACGCCCCACGCATGCCGCGGTTGACCAGCCCGCCGCTCGGCGATCTTTCGCCGGCCGGCAAGGAGTTGGAGCGACAGGCCAAACTCGCCGGGGTGAAAGTGCCTGCCGCGTTTATGCCGGGAGAGAGCTTCTCTCATCCGGATTCGCCGGCCGACATCGCCTGGTCGGAGTACAACCACAGTTGGGCGGGCCTGATCGTCTTTTTCATGGGATTGCTGGCGCTGCTTTCGCACAACAAATATTTTTCCTGGGCGAAAATCTGGCCGTTGATGTTCCTGGGTCTTGCGGTATTTCTGTTTTTGCGGGCGGACCCCGAAAACTGGCCGCTTGGGCCCAACGGATTCTGGGCGAGCTTTAGCGAAGCGGACGTTTTGCAGCACCGGGCGGCGGTGCTGCTGATCACCGTTTTTGCACTTTTCCAGTGGGCCGTGGAAACGAACCGGGTTAAATCTCATGCCGCGGGGCTGGTCTTTCCCGGTGTTTGCGCAATTGGCGGAATCGTGTTGCTCACCCACATGCACGCGGTAACGAACATCAAACAGGAGATGCTTATCGAGTTGAGCCACACGCCGCTGGCCATTTTCGGCATCATCGCCGGCTGGGCGCGCTGGCTGGAACTCCGGTTGCCGCAGGAGAACAATACGCGGAAATATCTGGCGTGGGTCTGGCCGGTGTGTTTCGTTTTTGTCGGGCTTATCCTGATGGACTACCACGAGGCGTAAAGCAAGAAAGTAATCAGTCATCAGTAATCGGTAATCAGTAAGAAGTCGATACGGCGGCAGTTTTATTTTTCTTGAATCATGGCTCGACTCAGAAGGGGATTGCATGACGAAGTCGGCGCTGGTGGTGGTGGACGTGCAGCGGGACTTTTGCGAGGGCGGCGCATTGGCTGCGGCAAACACTCTTTCACTGTTGCCGCCCCTCCAGAAATTCATCGCGGAGGCGAAGCGGCAAGGTGCGCTGGTCGTGTTTACTCAGGACTGGCACCCGGCCAACCACAGTTCGTTCAAAGCGAATGGCGGGCCGTGGCCGGCGCATTGCGTTGCCGGAACCCCTGGCGCGGAACTCATGCCGCCGCTCAAAGCCAGTACGGATGATGTGGTGATCCACAAGGGAGTCGGCGTGAATGGCGCGGGGTATTCCGGATTTGACGAGACCTCGCTGCTAAAGCGATTGCACGACAAAGGCGTAACTCGCGTGGGCGTGGCCGGAATCGCAACCGAGTATTGCGTGCGCGCAACGGCGCTCGATGCTCTGAAAGCTAAGTTTGATACCACGATGCTGGAAGACATGATTCGTGCGGTGCAGGAGAAAGAGGTGCCGCACGTTTTGGCCGAGCTAAGGCAAGTGGGGGTCAAGCTCAGCAATTCAGCGTCGTGGCTTGTCGCCGTCAAGAAATAACAGGATGTGGAAGTAGGAAGCGACTGCTCAGTTTTGCCCCAGCAGCGCGTCGAAGTAAGCCACCATCTCCGCGGAGTTCCAATCCTGCGGCCCGATGACTTTCCGGGCAATTTTTCCCTTGCGATCAATGACGTACGTTTCGGGATACATCACCGTGCCGTAATCCTGTGCGGATTTTTTGGAAGGGTCGCGCGAGGTCAGAAAATTGACCGCGTGGTCCTGAATAAACTTCTGGTAAGCCGCTTCGTCTTCATCCATGCTCACGCCAAGCACAACTCCATTGCGCGACGCGAGGCGCTTGTTCAGCTCAATCAGTGACGGAACTTCTTCCACGCAGGGCTGGCACCACGTGGCCCAGTAATTCAATACGACGACTCTGCCACGCAGGTCGGAAAGGTGAGCAGCCTTCCCGTTCAGCTCGAGCGGAATGTCCTCTGCTGTCTTTCCGGCAACCGAGGATTCACCCTGGCGATAGTGCGGAAGAGTAAAAAACGCCAGGACGGCGAAGGCGAAGCCCATGCTGCCCCAGGCCATGATTTTCCGGAGTACGTTGCTCATATAACGCTATAATAACGCACAGAACCCGCGCCGAAAAGCCAGGAATCGCCCCGACGGCAATGAGCCAACCCTCTTCAAGTACCGGATGTGTCAGCGCTATTGTCCCCGCGCGCAACGAAGAAGCGGTGATTGCCGCGTGCGTGGAATCGCTTGCGGCGCAAAAGGAAATTGGCGAAGTCCTTGTGACCGACGACCAGTCATCGGACCGAACCGCGGAGATTGTGCGATCACTCTCTAGCCAATATCCCAATGTGAGATTGCTCGCGGTGACTGAGTTGCCCCCAGGCTGGGTGGGCAAGAACAACGCGGTGTGGATCGGGGCCAGGGAAGCGCAAAGCGAATGGCTATTGTTCACCGATGCGGATGCCGTCCACGCTCCTGATTCCGCCGCCAAAGCTCTTTCGATTGCCGCGGAAAATGGCGCGGCCCTGATTTCGTTTTCGCCAGAACAGGTGATGGATACCTGGTATGAAAAGGCTGTAATCCCGTACGTTTTCACTCGGCTGGATAGCCGCTTTCGCTTTGCGGACGTAAATGAGGCCAAAAACTCCACGGCTGCCGCCAACGGCCAATTTATCCTCATCCGCCGCGACGCTTATGATGCCGTGGGCGGCCACGCCAGCATCGCGAGTGAGGTGCTCGAAGACGTCGCGTTGGCGGAGCGGGTGAAATGTGCCGGCTACCGCATCTGGTTTGGCAGCGGGAAGGGGATTGTGCGCGTACGGATGTATCGCTCGTTCGCGGCAATGTGGGAAGGCTGGAAAAAGAATCTGTATTCGCTGATGGGTGGGAACGCGAAAGCAGCCAGAGCTGAAATTTCCAGAGCTCTGCTGCCAACTCTGTTGGCGCTTCTGGCGGCAGTCACTGCTGGTGTATTTGCCGAATCCATCCTGCTTGCCGCGACCATACTCGCACTGAACCTAGTGGCCATCCAGATCCCCTACGAAACGGAACTTGAGCGAAGCGGCTTTTCCGCGCGTCTATTGGCCTATGGAATCCCAGGGCGCATCCTGTTCGTCGCAATGTTGTGGGCCTCCTATCGAAGCCATCGCAGCGGACGGCTGGAATGGAAAGGGCGGGCGTATCCTGCGGGTACCCCCCGAGCATCTAAGGGGTAGAAAAGGACATGGTATATCTCACGCGAAAACTGGAGTTTTCCGCCTCGCACCTGTATCACAACCCCGCGTTGAGCGCGGAGGAGAACAAGCGGATTTTTGGCAAGTGCAACAATCCCCACGGCCACGGACACAACTACACGCTGGAAGTGACCGTGGCGGGCGAGCCCGATCCAGTGACCGGGATGGTGCTTGACTTAAAAGAGTTGAAAGAGATTCTGGAGCGGGAAATCACCCAGCGCATGGATCACCGCTTTTTGAATTATGAGGTTGCCGAATTGAAAGGGCAGATTCCCACCTGTGAAAACATCGCCCGGGTGATTTGGAATCTGCTGGAGCCGAAAATCAACAAGGGCCGCCTGCACAAAGTGCGCTTGTATGAGACCCCGGATCTGTACGCCGACTGTTACCGAAATGGAGCCCACGGCGCATGAACGACGGGCTCAAAATCGAATTGGGGCGGCGCTACCGGTTTTCGGCGTCGCACCGGCTGCACAGCTCGAAGCTGAGCGAGGAAGAAAACCGCCGCGTCTATGGGAAATGCAACAACCCTCATGGTCACGGCCACAACTACGTGGTGGAAGTCAGCGTGTCAGGAACGGTGGACCCCGCGACGGGCATGATCGCGAATCTTGCGGACCTCGACGGCTTTGTGGAGAGGGAAGTGATCGAACCGTTCGATCACAAATCGCTCAACGAGGACGTCGCCAAGTTCCGCGAAAGCGTGCCGACCACGGAGAACGTCTGCAAGGAGATTTTCGAACGCCTGAAACACTTCCCGAAGGCAAAACTCGAGCGCGTGCGAGTGGAAGAAACCGGCAACAACACGTTCGAATACGCCGGGGAAGAAGTTTAGGATCGCTTGACAGTACGGCAAGAGGAGATAGGGCCAGTGACGAAACCAACGGAAATATTCTTAAACGAAGCGAAAATTGAAACGCCGAAAGAAAACATCGCCGACTTGATGCGCAAGGTGATCGCCCTGTTGGGTGAGGATACGGAGCGCGAAGGACTGCGGAAAACGCCGGAGCGCTTTGAAAAGGCGCTGAAATTCCTCACCAGTGGCTACCACCAGAACCTCGACAGCGTTTTGAACGGCGCGACGTTCAGCGTTCATTACGACGAGATGGTGGTCGTGAAGGACATCGAGTTTTTCAGCCTGTGCGAACACCACCTGCTGCCATTTTTCGGCAAGGCCCATGTGGCCTACCTCCCGAGCAAACGCGTGCTCGGTCTGAGCAAGATCGCGCGGCTTGTCAATATGTACGCGCGGCGCCTGCAGATCCAGGAGCGCATGACCAGCCAGATTGCCGATGCTATTTCGGAAAAAATCAGCCCGGAAGGCGTGGGTGTGATCATCGAGGCGCGCCACCTCTGTATGCAGATGCGCGGTGTTGAAAAGCAACACGGTCAGGCGGTCACCAGCGCCATGCTGGGCTCGTTTCGGCATAACAAAGAGACGCGTGGCGAATTCTTGTCGCTGGTACGCAATCGGCGAGCATAGTTCATACAGCTCAGGCTATCTAGCGCGGTCAGTTTTACAGCGAGGGGGAGAATGCCAAAACGGAAAATCATCTTTTCCGGCGCGCTCCTCCTCGCTATTTTTGTCTCGCTTTGTTCGGCGATTTCCGAAAGTGAGATTCAGCGCCTGGCCAAGGTGATGAATTGGAAGGCCGGGCAGGTGATTGCCGACGTTGGCGCGGGCGAAGGAGAGATCGGATTTGCCGCTGCCGCTACAGTGGGAGAAACCGGGAAAGTTTACCTGACGGAGCTGGACGAAGAAAAATTTGGCGCCCTGCAAAAAGATACGAGCCGGCGGAAGCTGAAGAATGTCGTGATTTTAGCGGCTGCGGAAAAAGAGACGAAACTCCCCGACAATTGCTGCGACGCCATCGTACTCCGCCGCGTGTACCACCACTTCACCGCCCCCGCCGAAATGGATGCCAGCTTGTTGCGCTCCCTGCGTCCCGGTGGCCTTCTCGCGGTGATCGAGTTTCCTCCCCGTAAATCGCTCACGGCTTCGGACCCCGTGAAGGGCGTGCCAAGCAACCGCGGCGGGCACGGAATCCCCAAGAAAATTTTGGTGGAAGAACTGACGGCGGCGGGATTCAAATTGGACAAAACGTTTGACGACTGGCCGGAGGACGGTTACTGCGTGCTGTTTCGAAGGCCGTAGCTCACGAAAGTCCTACTCTCCTTTGTGCGCGGCGCGCGAACGCCGCACCCGATCGCGATTCCCGCAGGTAGCATCGCTGCACCATCGCCGGACTCTCCCCTTCGTGCGGTCCACGAATATCCAGGCACAGCCGGGATTGGCGCATATTTTCAGACGGTCTTGCGACTGATGCGCCAACGCTTCAGCGAGCGAATCCGCAATGCGAGCCAGCACCGCAGGCCAGCCAATTTGTGCGGGCTCATGTGTTAGCTGCAAACCATTTTGGTTCTCCACCAGGCGGCGAATTACAGGTACTTTCAACCATGAGTTCAGCACTCCCAGGTCTCGCGATTGGATCGCGGCCCCCCGCGAAGTTTTCTCCGCAATGTAGCGCAGAAATACCCGTAACTTGCGGAGATCGCGCAAGGCAGCAGGGCCCGGCAACGGGACGTGGAATCGCCAGAATTCCAGGAAGTCGCTGATCCACTGGGGATCATTCAGGAAATCGGTGAGGTGCCCATAGCCGTCCCACATCTCGCTGTTGGCCAGGTCCACCCAGGGGGCAGCCCCGAAATTATGGATGCGGAACTGATGGGACTT
>Ga0210399_10003231_pt1 | contig 12685 bp, 8 predicted proteins | sample IncBWC14MmetaG_FD_150865 | JGI IMG/M metagenome (GOLD analysis project Ga0210399, IMG submission 150865) | Forest soil microbial communities from Barre Woods Harvard Forest LTER site, Petersham, Massachusetts, United States - Inc-BW-C-14-M | ecosystem: Environmental > Terrestrial > Soil >... | reverse complement strand
TTCCCGCCGAGAGCGATCGCAGTTAGGTCGAGAAGCCATGAAGCAACGACGCTTCCACGCCGCCATACTTCAGCCACATCCGCGAGGCCAAACTCGTATTGGTAGTGCGAGGGATTGCGTAACGGAGTGGTTTCCGCGTCTGCGGACTGGGTTTGCTTCCCAACGTTCGCGTGCCTTAGGATGTTAAAACCCTCGGCGTAGGCTGCCATGAGCCCGTACTCGATCCCGTTGTGAACCATTTTGACGAAGTGGCCCGCTCCCGCGGGTCCACAATGCAGATATCCCTCTTCGGCCGTACCGCCACGCCGTTCCCGGCCAGGGGTGGTCGGAGCTGAGTCCCGGCCCGGAGCCAACGTGCTGAACACGGGGTCAAGACGTTCCACCGCAGGATTCGGACCGCCGATCATCAAGCAATAACCGCGTTCCAAGCCCCAGACTCCACCGCTCGTCCCGACGTCGATGTAGGAAATCCCTTTGGCAGCCAGCTCATGGTTTCGTCGTATATCGTCGATGTAGTAGGAATTCCCGCCATCGACAACGATGTCCTCTTGGCCGAGCCGCGCGGTAAGCTCGGCGAGAGTGCCATCCACGAAGGCGGCCGGCACCATCAACCACACCGCCCGTGGTCGAGAGAGCTTGGACACAAAATCATCCAAGGAAATGCTTCCCACAGCGCCTTCGGTTACGAGCGCCTCCACCGCTGCCGGGCTTCGGTCGTAAACGACACACGGGTGCCCGCCCCTGATCAGACGGCGGACCATGTTTGCTCCCATTCGTCCTAAACCGATCATTCCGAGTTGCATCCGGCTCCTTTAAACGTGCGTCATACGAAGCTAGGCGAGCGCGCGTGTAATCGCAGAATTGAGTTTAGCCAAGCCGGCTTCGATGTCGGCGCCGATATGAACCCGCAATGCGCGCCGATTTCGATCCACCAGCACTTGTAAATCGCCTCGTGCTTGTGCTGCTTTGACTGTGCCGAAAGTGTATTTCTGTCCAGGAACGGGCAGATCATGGGCGTCATCCGAGGTAACCTGCAGGAATACGCCTGAATTCGGACCGCCCTTGTAGGCCTGCCCGGTTGAGTGCAAGAAGCGCGGCCCGAAGCCGAGACATGTGGCCACGCGCTTCTTATCACGCACAGCATGCCGCATCTGCTGGAGCCGCTGCTCATGATTGGCGAACATTGGGACATAGGCGAGCAAAGCGAAGTAGTCGCCGCTTTTCAGGCGATTCAAGTGAGAACGTAAGTGGCCCACCAGCGATTCGGAGTCTGAGGTCGGTTTCAGCGCGGCTGCATTCTTTTCGTCCGCAAAGAGCCGCATGCCGTCCTCATTGAGGATGGGCCTCTCCGCCGGCAACGATCCAGAGCGTTCATATTCAGCCGTCAGGTTGCGGGTGGCGATTTTACTTGCCTCGACGTCTGGCTGATTGAAGGCATTGATGCCGATGATGGAGCCAGCAACCGCAGTTGCTATTTCCCATCGGAAGAACTCCTGACCGAGATCATACGTTTCACCAACCGCGATGCGGACGACTGGCTGCCCAGCCTGTTCGAGCGCAGCCACCTTATCGTCTTGAGCAGGATCGGGAGCTGACTCCAAGCGGAGATAGGCAAATACACGGTCCTCGCCATAGACATCGACGGGACCCAGCTGTTCGCGGTCCACGGGAATAATGCCGTGTCCTTCCTTGCCGGTTGACTCTGCGATGAGCTGCTCCAGCCATGCACCCAGGTCGGAAATGCCAGGTGAGGCGACAATCGTGACTTTGTCCCGACCGTTGCGGGCAAGAGTTCCGAGAATAATGCCGAGGACAACTCCAGGATTGTCATCCACGGGAACGCAAGACTTGCAGGCGTGCACCATTTCTTCGGTACGATCAAGAAATTTTTGAGCGTCCAGGCCCATCAAGGCGGCAGGCACCATGCCGAAATCAGAAAGCGCTGAGTAACGTCCTCCAATGCTGGCCAGTCCGTGGAAGATGTGGCGGAACTTGTCACCCTGCGCTACTAACTCCATCTTCGAACCCGGGTCGGTGATCGCGATGAATCGTGACCCGGCTTTCTCTGCCCCGAGGACGCGCTTTACACGCTCGAAGAAATATTGTTTGAAAATGTTTGGTTCGAGCGTGCTACCCGATTTGCTGGAAACCAGAAATAGCGTTTCGGCAATGTCGATCTTCTCCTCCATCGCTTTGATCTGCGCAGGGTCCGTAGAATCCAGCACGTGCAACTCGGGATACCCTGGAATCGTCCCGAAGGTCATCTTCAATACTTCGGGACAAAGGCTCGAGCCACCCATGCCGAGCAGCAAGATATGAGAAAAACCTCCGCTGCGCGCATCTTCGGCCGCCGCTGCGAGTTCATGCCTGTGAGCCAATTGGTCATCCGCTATGGTCAGCCATCCGAGCCACTTGTCTTCGTCGGAATTCGTCCACAGGGACCGGTCGCGCTCCCACAAACGACGTACCTTGCCTTCAGCACGCCAGTCATTGATTTGTGCTTTCACCAAGCCGTCGATCTCGGCGGGCAGTTTGTAGGTCTGCCGGCTGACATTGGCGGTGAGGCGCCCCTGCGTCGATTTCTCAACTGCGGTCAGCAACTTGTGGAACGCCTCGGAAAAAAGCTCAAGTCCCTCAGTCAATAAGTTTGCTGTCACCTGGTCCATGGAAAAGCCGAGTTTCCCCAGAGTGTCCATGTGATCGTGTGCGGCTTCAATGTCTTCCACCAGGCTCGGCCGCGCCCGGCCGTGGTCGCGGAAAGCAGCGAGCGTGGCCGGTGGCATGGTGTTGACGGTTTCATTGCCGATCAACTCCTCGACATAAACCACATCGCCGTAATCGGGGTTCTTCGTGCCTGTGCTAGCCCATAGGACACGCTGGGTCTGGGCACCACGTCTCGCCAGTTCCTCCCAACGCTCTCCGCGAAAGATATCGCCGTAGCGCTGGTAGGTCAGCTTCGCATTCGCAATTGCGATCTGTCCAAGAACACTGTGCAGGAGGGCCTGCTCGGCTGGATCCTTCGAAACCTTCAGCCTCGCACCGACCAAGGCGTCGATCGCAGAATCGATTCGACTTATGAAAAAGCTGGCCACGCTGGCCACCTTGCCTACGTCCAAGCTCCGGCGACCGAATTCTTCCAGGCCATCAATGTAAGCCTGTGCGACCTGCTCATATACCGCCTGCGAGAACAGTAGCGTGACATTGACATTGATACCCTCACTGATGAGCTGCCGGAAGGCAGGAATCCCCTCGGGCGTGCCGGGCACCTTAATCATCACGTTGCCACGCCCCACCGCCTTCCAAAGTCGCCTCGCCTCGGCGAGCGTGTCCTCCGTGTGACGGGCGAGAATGGGTGAGACTTCCAGGCTCACGTATCCGTCGCGGCGCTTGGATGATTGACAGACGGGAAGCAACAGATCTGCGGTGTCCTGGATGTCGCGGATCGCCAGTATCTCGTAGCGAGCCTTGGCATCAAGCTCGCTTTGGCTGGCCAGAGACTGTAACAGATCGGAGTAATCCGAGCTGCCGGCTATGGCCTTCTCGAAAATGGCAGGGTTAGAAGTGACTCCACGCAGCCCGTCATCGTCGACAAGGTGTTGCAGCTCCCGGCTGGTCAGCAAGCTGCGCCGGATGTAATCCAACCATACCGACTGCCCATAAGCTTGCAGTTCGCGCAATGGATTCGATGGCTTGGTAGGCTTCGCTGGCTCAACGACAACTGCTGGTTGCATGGCATCACTCCGATATCGTGGTGTTTTGGGGTTCGGATCTTGAAGCGTAGATCGTCATCTGTAACTTTCTGATTTTTTGAATTCGGCCACTCCGATTTTTGTATCGGCTGCGCAGTGACGGCAGCGGTGAAATTGTGGATTGTCCGTGTGCAGGATTTGCCTTCGAGCTACGGGCGTGCTGTTTTCTCACGGAAGAACCCTCGGTTCGCTCATCGCCAGACCCGGCGTGGTCGACACTAGCTTCAATCCTCACAGCTTGCTGCTTTCCGGTTCCTGCTTCCCGGACAAGAGCTCTCGCGCAGCAACCAGCACATTCTCACGGGTAAACCCGAATTTCATCTGCAATTCTTTCAAAGGTGCAGAAGCACCGAATGTTGTCATGCCGATGGCACAGCCCCTGGACCCGTGATAGAGTGCCCAACCCATCGTCGAACCTTGCTCCACAGAAATCCGAGCGGTGACTTCCGGCGGTAAAACACTGTCGCGATATTGCCGCGGCTGCTGCTCGAACAGTTCCCACGACGGCATGCTGACGAGCCGGGCTCGCACACCTTCGGCGGTTAGCCTTTCGTAAGCCTCGCTCGCCAACGCAACCTCGCTTCCCGTGGCAAGAAACAGAATTTCCGGCTTGCCCCCCGGCGCATCGGCCAGAATGTAGCCGCCTTTGGCGACACCCGAAGCCGGAGCGTAGCGTGTGCGATCCAGAGTGGGGAGCGGTTGGCGCGAGAGGACGAGTACTGCGGGCCGGTGGCGCAACTGCATGATGACCCGCCATGCCTCCACGACTTCGTTGGCGTCTCCCGGCCGTAAAGTAATCAGGCTGGGTATTGCGCGCAACGAAATCAGCTGTTCGACGGGCTGGTGAGTCGGCCCATCTTCGCCGACCCCGATCGAATCGTGCGTGAAGATATAGATGACCGGGATTTCCATGAGCGCAGAGAGCCGGATCGCCGGACGCATATAGTCGCTGAATATCAGGAAGCCCGAGCCAAAGGGCCGAACCTTGGACAACGCCATGCCGTTCAGAATCGACCCCATGGCGTGCTCACGAATGCCAAAGTGCAGATTGCGCCCGCTGTAGTTCGTGGCAGCAAAGTCGCCGGCTCCCTCGAACGTAAGCCGAGTTTTGGTGGAAGGCGCCAGATCGGCGGATCCACCCACCATCCACGGCACATGACGCGCAACCGCATTCAATACCTTGGCGGAAGCGTCCCGCCCGGATACACCCTTTACGTCGGCTGGGAATTCGTGCAGGTCCCGATCCCAACCTTCGGGCAGTTCGCGGCGCTGCATCTGGTCGAGATTCGACGCCAATTCCGGGTTTTGGCCGGAGTACTTGCGGAACATTTCCTGCCAGCCCTGACGCAACTCTGCACCGCGTTTGCCGATTCCGTCCTGGAAGTGCTCTCGTACCCCTTCGGGAACGTAGAATTTCGCATCTTCCGGCCAGCCATAGTTCCGCTTGGTCAAGTGGATTTCCTCTTCACCGAGTGGCTCGCCATGGGCGGCGCTGGTGTCCTGCTTGTTGGGAGCGCCGTAAGCAATGTGGCTGTCAACAATGATCAGAGTCGGCCGATCATTGGTGTGGAGGAAAGTTTGAAAGGCCCGCGCCAACATCGACTGATCATTCGCGTCTCCCACGCGAGTCACATTCCAACCGTAGCCGAGGAAACGCGTCGCTACATCCTCACTGAACGCCAACTCGGTGTGGCCCTCGATCGTGATCCTATTGTTGTCGTAAATCCAGCAGAGATTCGAAAGCTTAAGATGACCAGCCAACGACGCAGCCTCTCCGCTAACACCTTCCATCATGCAGCCGTCGCCACACACGGCGTATACGTTGTAGTTGAAAAGTTCAAAGCCGGGACGATTGAAGTATTCCGCCATCCAACGCTCGGCAAGTGCCATGCCCACGCTGGTTGCAACACCTTGGCCGAGCGGGCCAGTAGTGGTTTCGACTCCAGAAGTCCAGCGGTATTCGGGATGTCCTGGACACTTGCTTTCCAATTGTCGAAAGCGCTTGATATCGTCCAGTTTGACCGACCACTCGCCCCGACGTTCGTATTCGGAATCTACTGCCTCGACACCGCACAAGTGCAGCATGGAATACAAGAGCATCGAAGCGTGACCGATGGAGAGAACGAAGCGGTCTCGATTTGGCCAGATGGGATCGGCAGGATCGAAGCGCAGAAACTGCTGCCACAAACAGTAGACGACCGGAGCCATTCCCATCGGTGTTCCGGGATGCCCGGAGTTCGCCCCCTGTACCGCATCCATGGAAAGAGTGCGGATGGTATCGATGCACAACTGATCGATCGGCTTGCTGGGAAATTGAATCGGTATCGCATTGACCGCCATAGCTCTCCTAATCGGTGTTCGCACCCCGCGAATCGCGCTATTATGAATGTTCTTGGCGCGTTGTCAAGCTTAAGCAGAACTTATTTTTTGGTGGGCTTGCCCGCCGATCTCGACGACAGACGGTAAACCGGGGTTGGCTGGCACACGAACCATGCCGACTCAACCCTCGAAGTCGGTTCGCGATGCGACCTCAATAACTCGTGACCCGCACCACCCATTTCATCAACTAGGAATTTGTCTTGCTACGCTCGCGAAGCGAATGGGCGCCAAGATGTCGCTGACTTAGATGTCGCTAACTTGACTTAGAAGTCGCTGACAACGTCGAACCTAAGATTCTCCTTGACATCTTAGAAATTAGAACATACAATTCAAAACCAAAGTCGCGAGGGAGTAGTCTCCAATCGAGAACTTCTCCGCATCCCTCGCGAGACGGCTTCCTCGATTACTTATTAAGACTCTGGTTGCGACTTGGGGTGATTCCCCGAGTTTAGGCGGATAAACGCCACCGCGGCGTGCAATGTGCACCGCACAGCCGTCATCGTAGCCCGCGTTTCTTTTTCGCTCCGCGGCGGAATTTTCGGCCGCGGCGAATCAGGGGGATTTGTAATGAAGCCACGGAGTGTAGTCCTGTTCCAAACTGACGCCAGAACTGCTCAGCTTTTGTCGGAGAATCTGTCCCGGCATGTTCCCGTTCATCTGGCCCGCACTTGTGACGAGATCCGTCTCAGCATCACGCGGCATCGGGCGGAGGTACTGGTGCTGGATCTCGAAGATTGCTGTTTGAGCGAAGTGAAGCGTTTGTGCCGTGAGTTCCCCGGCCTATCCATTGTCTGCACCCACCGCTTGGCGGATGAGGAACTCTGGGCGGAGGCGCTCAACCAGGGCGCGGCAGACATGTGCGAGACCCGGAACACCGACAGCATCGTGCGCTCCGTGATGCGGGGACGGGCGCACGGTGCAGCTGCCTGAAACATCTTGACGTGACACAGGAGGGTGTGTGTCAACCGTCGTGATTTGATCACGCTAGGACTCTACGGAGGAGCCGGGGGAATGTGGCACTTCACACGCTTGGTCGGCCCATTACTTTTCTGGTTTTGGCAGGAAGGATGAATGCAATGGCGAATCGACGTGACCTCGAGAACGCTCGGAAGAACAGGCTGGAGATCGTAAAGGCAGGACTCAGCAGGCGCGAACTTTTCAAGATGGGCCTTCTGACCACTGCGGGTTACCTTATCCCCAAGAGCGGCTTAAGCGCCTGGGCTACGAATGGCTGTTCGCCCGGGCAGTGCCAACTGGGATGCAGCCCGCCGATCGCTCCCTTCCTTGATCCTCTCTACGTTCCGGCAGTCCTTCCCGCGCGTCCACTGACGGACCCGGGATTCACTCATCCTCCAAGTCAATGCCCCAACCACGGTATCAACCCGGCGAACGGCCTCCCCTTCGAAGGGCGTGGCCAGTTCAATGGAACGATAATACCGGGCGCGGACTGCTTCCAGTTTTACAACCGATTTCCTCCACAGGATTTCTACATCGAGCGCCTACGGGCAAATCAACACTTTAGGATCACTTCGGATACGAGCATTCCCGACCAGACGATCTGGGGATTCAACCTGGGTGGCAATGACTCGCCCATGTTTCCCGGCCCCACGATCGTGACTCATTATCAGCAGCCGCTTCTGATTCGCCGCTTCAACGAACTACCCCCGCAGGCCCAGAATGGCGGTTTCGGCGTTCCGGAAGTATCCTCCCATCTGCATAATTTCCACTCCGGGTCGGAAAGCGATGGAGGACCTTGCCGCTATTTTTTCCGCGGACAATACTACGATTATTACAGCACCATGCAGCAGGCGGGGTTTGACTCGGATCATAAGCCACACGGAGACATCAATGAGTCCTCCAGCACGCTCTGGTACCACGACCACCGAGTGGACCACACGGCCGAAAACGCTTACAAAGGACTGGCGGGATTCAACTTGGTTTTTAATCAGTTTGACACGGGCGATGAGGGCACCGGATTCCACCTGCCCAGCTTTCCGGATTTCGACGTCCCACTGCTCCTGAGCGATTGGTTGATCGATCCCAGTACAGGCCTGGTCTGTTTCGACACTTTCGGGTTGGACGGCCTGATCGGGGACGTCCAGTTGGTCAACGGCAGAGTGCAGCCGTTCTTGGACGTGCAAGCGCGCCGTTATCGCTTCCGCGTGTTGGGCGGTCCGCCGTCGCGCTTTTATGAGCTCTTCCTCACCGATCCCGACGATCTGAGCCGGGTGATTCCTTTTTGGGTCATCGCTAACGACGGCAATCTGTTGCCCAAACCCGTGCAGGTGACAAGTTTCCGCATAGGGCCGGCGGAGCGTTACGACATCATTGTTGACTTCAAACAAATTGCTCGTCAGTTTGGACCGACCGTCCATCTTGAAAACCGGTTACTCCAGACCAACGGGCGCGCCCCCACGAGCACGATCCTTCCCGCGGGCAAAGGTACCACTTGCGTGCAGTTCAGGATTGGCGCCGAGGTTCCGGACGGCAGCGTTGACCCCGCCACGGGACCGACTTTCTACCAACTGCCTTCAATCGATGTGCCACCGCGCGTTACTCGCACCTTCGAATTCCAGCGGAGGAATGGCCAGTGGCAAATCAACGGAAAGAATGCAGACTGCAGCACCCCCGAGACTGCGGTCCGTTTCACGTGTCAAAGAAACACTTCGGAAAGGTGGATATTGCGAAACAACTCCCATGGCTGGCAGCATCCCATCCACATCCATATGGAAGAGTTCCGGATCCTGACGCGGAATGGCGTCGCGCCGACAGGCGTAGAACATTCGCGGAAAGACGTGTGTCGCCTGCAGTTCGGCGAAGAGGTTGAGCTTTTCCTCCGCTTCCGCGATTTTCGCGGCGACTGGCCCATGCACTGCCACAACACCGTCCATGAAGACCACGCCATGATGTTGTTATGGGGAGTCCAGGACCAGGGCGACACGAACCCGAATCCATGAGGCAGTAGGCTTCGTGAGGACGACGACGAAAGGTGCGAGACGCACCTAAGGGGGAAATTATGTCAGGAATGACAAGGAGGGGCTGGTTGGCGGTTGCTGGACCGGCCTCTGTAGTAGTCGGCGCAACTGGAGGACTGCTGGCAGCTCATGATCTCTCGAACCACCCACCGCGCGGTTTCCAGCGCATTCCCCCGCGCGAGCTTATCCAGCGTCGCCATCTGCCGAACGTTGAGCTGATGACGCAAGATGGCAAGAAGGTGCGCTTCTACGACAACCTGGTCAAAGACAAGATGGTGGTGATCAACTTTATGTACGCCCACTGCCAGGGGATCTGTCCGACCATGACCGCGAATCTTGTCCGGGTCCAGAAGATTTTGCATGACCGTATCGGGCACGACATTTTCATGTACTCAATTACCCTCAAGCCTGAGGAAGATACACCGCAGGTTCTGAAGGAGTACGCGGGTATGCATGGCGCCGGGCCCGGCTGGCTGTTCTTGACGGGCAAGCCTGCCGATATCGAGTTGCTGCGGCGCTCGCTTGGGTTCAGCAGCATCGACCCAGATGAGGATGCCGATAAATCTACCCACATCGGCATGTTACGAATCGGGAACGAGCCGATGCTGCGCTGGTCCGCTTGTCCATCCCAGGCGCGGGCGCAATGGATCGCGACTTCGATCCTCACCGAAGCGGACAATCCGCTCAAGGGAGGGATCTCGTGAGGGCAGCACGGTTATGTCCGGAAAATAGGGAGTCCATAGGGGGTGGCCCAGCCTTCCGCCGGCAACCAACCGTGAAGAAAGACGTCAGAAGACTTTCCTGCCGTCCGCGCCGCAACTAAGGAGGACCCGTGGTCAACCGTCGTGATTTGATTAAGCTAGGACTCTATGGAGGAACCGCGGGAATGTTGCACCTCACACGCTTGGACTCCGGTGTCCTTGCGTGGGCGCTCGACGAAGTCAAGGGCAACGCACCTTCCGAATGGAAGCCGCTCGCAGCGGTGAAGCCGTTTACTCAGGCTCTGCCGCTACCGCCGGTGATACAGCCCGTCAATCCCAGCCAATTGCCGGGCGTGCAGATCATCCCCGGTGCTACGTACTACGAAGTCAGGATACGTCAAGGTACGGCTCAGCTTCTTCCCGGCATGCCCACGGTCATCTGGGGCTACCAGGGAATGTATCTTGGGCCGACTTTCGAGGCGAGAATCGGAGAAACCACGGTGGTGCGGCAACACAACGATTTGCTTGTCAACATGATCATTCACCACCATGGCGGCCACACTCCTGGTATTTCTGATGGCGCTGCCTTACTGTCTCAACGGGTGCAGCCAGGAAGCTTTAAAGACTACATCTATCCCAACGACGATGACATCTGCGCTACCCATTGGTACCACGACCACGATCTCGACTTCACGGGACACAATATATTCATGGGTCTCCAAGGGTGTTTTTTCCTCCACGACGCCGTGGAGGACCAGCTGAATTTGCCCGGGAGTCCGCGTGACCCCGCTCCGCAGGGAGAGATGCCGTTCGACTTGCCGCTAGTACTTCAAGATCGAATATTCGATTTCAACAACCAATTGTCGTACAACCCTTTCGGCCACGATGGTTGCATCGGCGATCACTTCCTGGTAAACGGTGCGATTCAGCCGTCCGTGCGCGTTGCCAATCGCAAGTATCGCCTGCGCTTCCTGAACGGCTCCAATGCACGTTTCTATCAACCGTCTCTGAGTAACGGGATGCCTTTTCACATGATCGGTAGTGACGGCGGGTTGCTCGCAGCTTCTACGGACGCGGAGAGTTTTCTGATCGGGCCGGCAGAGCGCTATGAAGCGATCGTCGATTTCTCCAAGTTGAAGGTGGGTAGCCATGTATACCTGAACAATTGCATGGCTCAAACCGACGGCCGCCGCCCGGATGGATTGAGCACCCAGTGTACCAACGCACATCCTGGGCCGGACGGCGTCGGATCACTATTGCGCTTCGATGTCGCGTTCTCAGCTCCGGACCCCAGCACGTTCACGCCCGGCCAGACGTTACGCACGGACATTCCCGATTTCCGCAGCCGAAAGCCGGATGTTACCCGCGAATGGTTATTCGAGCGTAGCAACGGAGCTTGGCAGATCAACGGGCGGTTCTATGATCCCAACCGTATCGACGCACGCGTGAAGCTCAACACTACCGAAGTGTGGGTGCTCCGAAATGGTGGTGGCGGTTGGTGGCATCCCATTCACATCCATCGGAACCAGTTCCAAGTCTTGAAACGGAATGACCAATTTCCCGGTCCGCTCGAACAAGGTTTAAAGGATGTCTTCGTGCTCGAGGCTGGCGATACAGTCGAGGTGATCACGTTCTATAACGGAAATGCGCAGGTCGGCAACTACGTCATGCACTGTCACAACGTGGAACACGAAGACATGCGCATGATGATGAGGTGGACGGTGTCGTGAACAACGATATGCCACGGTGGGCGAGCATTGCAGTGGTCGGAGTGGGTGTGAGCGTTGCGCTATTATCGGTGTTCGCGGAGCGCCCTCCCGCCCGGCCAGTTTTACCAGCCGATTACCAAGCCTACACCTCCCGTGCGCTTCGAGAACATTTCCCCAATGTTCCCCTCGTCACACAGGACAAGAAAACGGTTCGCTTCTACGATGACGTGATCAAGGACAAGATCCTGATAATCCAGTTCATGTTCACCAATTGCGAGCAATTCTGTCTCACGGTAACGCCCAATCTAGCGAGGGTACAGAAGGAGTTGCAGAAACGTGCTGGCGGAGCGGCAGTCTCCATGATTTCCATCACGGTGGATCCCACGCACGATACGCCGGGAGTTCTGAAGGAATACGCCAACAAATTCGGCGTGCGGCCCGGATGGCAATTTCTCACCGGACAGAAGAGCGACATAGACCAGATTCGCCGCGGGCTCGGGGTCTATGATCCCGATGACAAGAAGATTGAGCACATGAATGTGCTTACCATCGGCAGGGAGTCAACTGGCCAGTGGTTGGCGATTGAAGCGCTGGCCAAACCCGAGGACATCATTCAGACCGTGCTGTCACTCACTGAGCGTTCCGTTCGACGCACCGCCGCTCCAGCGGGCTCTCGGCTCACAAATCATTGACAATGAAGGGGTGCTTACCAGCGCCGCACGCCAGATCCTTGAACGGATGTTTATCTAGTCACTCGTGACGTATCGGGCGTGGAATTGCCTCTGCCTTTCGCTCGTCACGGTTGCCGCATCTCCGCGTCAACAGTGAGAGCCCGCGTTCTTCGCTGTCTCTGAACGGAGTGCGAGGCAAGCCAACCCTAAGCGGCCTTGGTTTTGGCTGTCCGTTGTTGCTGCTGTTGAGTCACTTCGGCTTCCGCTTGCAGCCAGTCGTCCACGTCGTGGCCCTCTTCTCTTCCGCGCTGTTCGAAGAGTTCGTGCGCTCGGGCCCGGATCTGCTCCAACATTTCAGGTGTTGGTTCGGTTTGACTCTCTGCCTTGACCAAGCTCGGCGTTGTAGGTTGACCTTTCATTTTGGTATCCCTCCTCCGTCTTCATTTGTCCGCATTTGTCCGCGCGTTCCCTCAACGCGTGTTTGCGCAGCATTTTGTGCGA
>Ga0210399_10003229_pt1 | contig 12689 bp, 17 predicted proteins | sample IncBWC14MmetaG_FD_150865 | JGI IMG/M metagenome (GOLD analysis project Ga0210399, IMG submission 150865) | Forest soil microbial communities from Barre Woods Harvard Forest LTER site, Petersham, Massachusetts, United States - Inc-BW-C-14-M | ecosystem: Environmental > Terrestrial > Soil >... | reverse complement strand
ACCCTTAAACAGATTCTTCAGATCGTGATTGCAGTTGCGGTTCAGTCCGCGAATGGAGCTCGGTTTCTTCACTCGTTGCAGCTGCCCGTCCACACTACGGTGATCGGCGCTGCTTTGTGTCTCGATGCCAAATCCGCTGTACGTCCAGAGCTGCCGCTTGGTGCGGAAACGATGCGGGGTCTGCAGAATGCCAAGCAGCACCGCTGACCGGATCGGACCGATCGAAGGAATCTGGCCGAGCAGTTTCCACGCCTTGTGTTTCTTGGCCTCCGCCAACAGCTCCCCCCGCACTTCCTGACGCACCGTCCGCAGCGCATCGAGTTGTTGGTAGTAAAACTCAGCCCGCCGGCGCACTCCCGGCTCAGTGATCTTCCCGAGCCACTCGGCACGATGGCGCGGTGCATAGACCTGCTTGCCGGTACAAGGAATGGCCCAACTGCGATAGATGGCCTTCACCCGCGTCATGACCCGTCCGAGATCTTTGGTGATGGTGAGATAGCTGCGCACCAGTTCCTTCAGACTTCGTAGGCCGTGTTCACCGTGATACACAGGGCTGAGATGATTGAGGCGCAGCAGCTCGGCCAACCGGCGGGCGTCGATCTTGTCATTCTGGTTGCCTTCCCGCATCGAGGCATTCTTTCGCGGATCGCACACCACCACTTTCGTCACGTGCGGTTTCAGCAAGTCGTACAACCAGGCGGCCGAGGTTCCTTCTTCAAACGTGACCTGCAAGTCTCCGCGCAGCCCATCGATAAACTGCAGAATCATGCTGGCTTTCGTCTCGATCACGCATTCCATCACGATCTTTCCTGCACCATTCCTCACCGCGATCGAAATGCTTTCCTTGTGCACATCCATACCGATATACTTTTTGCTATCCATTGAGGGCGTTCCTTTCTGTAGGGATTGAGGCAAGCACCCAAACCCTACTCCAAAAGGGGCGCCCTTTTATATTGCGTCGCGTAACCGTACATTTAGGCCTAGCCGCCACTTTACCGGTTTCGGCGTTCTCAGGCACTTCGACTGACGGAGTTTTCTCACGGCGAAATTACCTCGCTTTCCCAGCCGTCGTAGTCACCGTGAAATTCCTGGGCGCGACGAAACAACTCGATGACCGCTTCATCCACGTCATCTTGTTTCACCGATTGAAACCTTACGAGGCATAACCCAAACGGAAAAGTGCCCTCAGGATTATCGGGCTGTGATTGCATGCGATATTCCAGCGGTCGGATGGCATCCCAAAAGGCGTCTCGGTCGTTTTTTGTGCGAAAGTAAATCCAGTGAAAAATATCTCGCGGAGCTTTGAGGGTGTCCCCTTTTTTGCTCAAGTACTTCTAAAACCGAGCGGTTTTCGATTCGTTGACGGTCTTCATCAGATGGGTACAAAACATCCAGATATTGCTTCCATCCGGGGTCCTTTTGCGTTCCGCAGTCGAACTCATAGCCGGGAAAATGGCCCAGCGCATCTGCCACAGCTGACTCGAACTCGTCGGAATGCGCGCCGTAGTAATAAAACTCTCTGCGACCGTCGGTCGTAATTCGCCCGCACAAGAGTGCGTGAAATTTCTGCTCCAGAGATTCTGTTAAATGCTTTTCGATTGCTACAAGCGAGTCAAATTCTGACGAACTCGAAAGCCCATCAGGACGCGGAGATTTGAAGTAAACCCATATCCAGAGTAGTTCTGGCTTGCTCGGGTCGGGAACTTGTTTGCGGAGGCCCAGGTCAAGGGCGACGGAGGACAGTACGTCGTTGACTTTGCAAAAGTAGAAATTCCACCTTTCGAGCATGGCCGTAATATTTCACACCTTAGAGTTGATGCGCCAGTGGTCTAGTGTCGCGTGTTTGGAGATTCCATGACCTAGTGGACGATTAGCCAAATCGGACAAGTCCACCGGTCTGCTTTGCCGCTGGATTCCACTGCGACTGGATTCAGTGGACACAAGCAGAAAACGCAGAGTCCACGCACGGAACTATGATTACGCTTTCCTGGCAATGGAATCGGGATGATAGATATTCCGCGATTTCACCGTGGCGGTATTTCTTTGCCAGCCCCTCAGCTGTATGCCCTTCCTTGTTCGTTGCACAAGGATCGGCTCCATTTTTGAGCAATACTTTCGCGGCTCCGAGCTGTCCCATTTCAGCAGCCGCCATTAGCGGGGTCTGGCCAGTTAGACGGTCCCTTCGATTCACATCGGCTCCCTTGGAAACAAGGAAGCTGACCATTTCTTCGTGCCCTCCAACCGAAGCACCCGAAAGCGGAGTCGTGCCACCTCCGTCTTCGTAATTGATGTTGCAGCCTTTGCGGAGAAGAAATGTGACGAAGCGCCGCCTGTCTTGCGCAGCGGCTTGCACCAAAAAACTGTTTCCATGAGAACCGGGACCTGCAATTCTTACCATAAACTCCTCCCAGGCTTCGTAAGGGGTGAAAAGCAGCGCCGCCAAGAGAAGTGAAAGAATCATGGGAATCCAGTCGATGGCCGGGGCTCGAAATTTTCTCCGAATCAGAAGAACCAAGAAAACGGCCACCCAAAGCAAAGTGCCTAGCAGGCCAAGGAACCCGGCTATAAGAATAAATGGCAGCGCACCGTGCATCATTGCGAACCCAACCATCTGCGGCCCGCTGCGCCATGTCCGAATCGTTTCCTCGTAAACGATTCGCCCTACAAAGACAGCAGCTCCGCCGAGCAACAAGTAGCCCGTGAGGGTCCACGCCTTTGGAAAGCCAACTGTTACATCAGTTCGCATACGGACATGTTCGTACCGGCACCACTTTTCAACCAAGAAAGAACCGTGCAAAAGCCAGTCGAGGTTCTAACCAGACTTACGCCGACCCATTCGCTTGGCGCGCGGTCGCACGAAGTGGAACCGGATTAGATAAATATTCTCACCTTGACCGTGTTTCGCGACCTTGAGCAGGTCCAAAACGCCAAGGAATCCAGACTCGCGCGCCAGTTCAGGAGTAATATCTGGAAACCCTATTGGTTGAATCGAATCGACCTGAATCTCGCCTTCCTCCATACGGTACCTCGCGCCTACTCTGACGTGGGGATGGGTCCAGATTCGCACACTGCAAGTGATTTCTCCGCGACGTATTCCCTCGCGAAGTCGTTTAGTGAACGTCATGAAGAGAGTTTACGACCAATGGTGCGGTGCGACCAGTTTGCAAAACGATGGGGTAGGTCAAATGTCTGGAAGGGGGAGCAGACCCCGTTGTTTCTGGTTGCTGGAATTGTCGAAGACTCTTAGGAAAATACGTTCACCGTTCCCTCAGTCCCGGTTTTTTGCGAAACCGGACATCAAGTCCCCCGGTCCGCTTTCCCGCTGGATTCCACTTCGACGATTGCCCGCGTTTACGGGGATTTAATATGCCGCCCAAAGGGTGCGCCCGATATTTTCCGTGCTATCTTCTTCGTCTAGAACGTGTTTGGCAATCGAATGAGCCTTGTAAAAAACGAGTTCGCGCCCGTTACATTCAGATTCGGTTTCGTCGAATCGTCTTTCGCTTCATTGTGTGAAGCCTTCCAGGAATGGTTTAGAACCATCGATGCCAAGTATGGTTTGAAGACGGAATTCCGGACTATCGTCGCTTCTCTTGAGACTGCTCTTCTGAGCCTAGAACCCTTGACGACTCCATCGGACCGTTACTTGCTTGTCGAAACGAAGTCGAATTGGACCGCAATTTTCGCAAACGGACTGCGGGTTAACGACGTTTTCAGCCCTGTTAGCTACCTTCCGCTTCGCCTGAACTGCCGGGGCCTAGAGGTCGGATATGCGCCTGACCGCAGTAAGTCGGACCGAAAAGACTTAATCCAGGTGTGGGGGCACGCGCTCTTCTCACTCTACGGGCCCTGCAACACTGACTGGCTGAACAGAATTCGCCATCTGTCGGTCTCGAACGACGTAGGTGGTTGGAGTTTCTCTGAAAGCGGCGGCGTCCAACCGTATGAGGACCTAGACGCGTACAAGAAAAGGCGGATTCAAGAGCGGCTCACACTTCAGATGCTGGAGCGATACTGCAGAGCACTCGGGGTCGAAGTGAATCAAGTGGACTTCTATGGTCCGCGAAGCTGTGCCGTGAGGACTACGGGCCAGCGGCATCGTGGCGACTTATCAATGTCTATCGCCGAAGCGAACTCACATCTTAATTTGTGATTCGGGCAGACTTCATTTCGAGAAGGAGTGGCGACGAATTGATGCCCACGCAACAACCAGGACCCAAAGACACGCCGTTCCCACTAGGAACCAGAAGCCGACGACACTGAGGGGAATAACCCGATAGACATCATGAACGGAGATGTCCAAAGCTAGGTTTGTGTGCAGCCAAAACCGCAGAGCAAGACCCACTGCGACCAGCACGCCTATTCCGACTATGTGCCTCATCGGAGCGCCCCTCCCTGTGACGGTGGCAGAACGCGAATGTTACACTCGGGCTGGGCAAAAAGGAACTTGCAATTTCTGCGGTTATTCTTGAACAGGATGGACTCGCCGTTCTGTTCGCAATTCCAGCCAGCCTTAGTTTTTGTTCCAAGTCCGTTCGCCCTTCTTGCAGTTCAGCCTGAGCAAATCCACTCGGACTGTTAGCGTTACTCAGGCATGTAGCGTAGACCCTCAATTCTCTTTAGCATGTGCCATCGGACGAGGAACAAAAAGAGCACCACCAGCAGTGCCATGGTGAGAGCCGTCGAGAAATCTAGAATGATGAACAGAATCTCGAAGATTCTTATCTTTGGGTTGTTAAACAACCGGCTGCACACATCAGTGAGGTTAATCGATGCACAAATTCCCCAGGCAAGAAACGTGGACCCAATCCACTGTTTGAGGCTACCGCTTGAGGTCTCTAGCAACTGTAGATATGAGGGACTGCCTGCCTGACCAGAAAGTCTAAAAGGACGTGCCGTTCGCCAGATTCTGACCAGCTTCACGCTTGTGACGATACAGACAATGAAGAGGAACAGTATATAAATCTCCGTGCTGGTTGACGGCGTCCGGGTCATGTGCCTCAAGTCCCAAGTTACCGATTCTTGAACCATTTCTGCCCCCACGGTACTGCCTAGGCTGTTCGGCTTCTCATTTGACAATCAAATTGGATTCCGCGCCGAATCATTAGACACCATGAGGGGCAAATTTGCGCCTCGCGGTTGCACTACATGAAGGTTTTCTGCTTATTGAGCTAGACTGGCGTCTCAGTAGACAATTTAGTCTCATATGGAAAAGAGAACCAGTTGGAGAGCAGCCTTGAGTTTGATTCTGGGGGCCTCCTTTTTTCTATCTCTGCTTGTTTTCGCTGCCAGTACGCCCTCCGATACACCTCTCCCTTATCCGGGGTTTCGGAGAATCATTTCGGTGGCCCCTCTTGTGGGAGTTTTGCTTGGGCACATTGCGTGGCGGCAGATTCGGTCGAGCGAAGGTCGCATCGGTGGTTTCCGATTAGCAATGGCAGGGCTTGTTCTGGGTTACCTAGGGATTGCATTTTTTATTGCCACGGTCGTGCGGTAGAGCGAGCGCGAGCGGTACCGGCTGCATTTGGCTCGTTATTTGGTTTGGCGGGACGGGCAAGATCAATGAGCGAGAGAAGGCTCGAAGCGGTGGTAATCGGTCCCGGTAGGCCCGGCCTAGTGAGAGTTGCATTGGGTCGCGGTAACCGGCAATTCGTTGTTGACGCTCCTCTGGCGGCCCGGCGAAGAATGAGAATTCCGCAAGCCCCGGGCGCGCAACAATCGGGCAGCGTGGCGCGAGATAATCAGCAAGATGAAGTTAAAACCTATGGGCGGGCTGAAACAGCCTTGCCCCATTTCTATTTTTGTCCAGTGTCGAACAGGCGAGTACGAATGAACTCAGCCGAAACGATGGCGGTTTACGACCTTCTCCTCCGCATCCCGTAGTTGGCGTGGCTCGTCGTTTTCGACTGCAAAAACGTACCAGCCCGCGCCAGTTGGCATCGCACACTCTGCGGCTTCTGTGAGCGTACGGTGTTTGTGCTGGCAACGACGATGGCTCCAACTGTCAGTCCATCCGGCCTCGTAATGGGTGTTAGGATTCAGCGGCGGTTCTGGGGGTGGCGGTGGCGGTGGCGGTGCCGTGCGGAGTTTACTTAGCTTTCGCTTCGAGGCTCTCTTGACTGGCTGGTTCGCTCGACGCGCGAAGGCTCTCATTCTCTACTCCTATCGGCCTGTATTATGCCCTTCTTCCCGCCTCGTTTCAACTTACGCGCTGCCAGAATTTTCTTACGATATTCCGCTCGCGTTTCCGCAACCGCTCGTAGGACGGTTTCTAAAGACGGCATTTTCTCCGCAGCCTTCAAACGCTCGACCTCGGCTGCAAAATCGCTTACCTGCATCTTCGGTTCCATCTTGTCGCTCATTCGCCCACCTCTCCCAATTCCTTAAGCGAGTCAGCAATAAGTGTTCATGCGGGAGGAACTCGCCAGAGTGCCTGATTTCGCTCCCTAAAAACGCATCAAAAATCGTTGAGATTGCCCCAGTTGCCCCACAATTGGCTGTCGCGGTATGATGTAAGTCCAGAGTTTTCATACTGCTGGGAGATCGTCCAACGGTAGGACTCCAGATTCTGGATCTGGCTATCTAGGTTCGAATCCTAGTCTCCCAGCCAAATTCTTGCCCGTTCTGCTCCGCTGCTCCTCCGCGCATTGAGTGGGATTCCTGCTTCCGGCGGCTCCGGGATTGTTGCAAAAAAAAGCGCAACGATTCCCACCGCTGCCAGAGCCGAATTCACTTCGAAAGCCAGCTTGTAGCTGTGGTACAAATCAAAAAGTCTCCCCCCCAAGTAGCCCGCCGGCGAGCAAAAAATAGCCGCTAGTAGCAACATCATTCCGTTCACCTTTGGAAAAGCCGCTGGTCCGTAATAATGCCCGGTTACAGTGTTCAGGCAAATGAACGTCCACCCAAATCCCGTTCCATACAGAATCGCAGCGCTGTAAGCAATCCACAAAGCTTCCGGAGATACGCGAATCGCTTGGAAGGACCCCAGGAAGTAACAGCAGAAGCCCAGCATAAATGCGTAGCGGCTTTCCATGGCGTCCATTAGCCAGCCGCCAATCAACCGCCCGAAGACGGCACCGAGGGTGAAAAGTCCCATGGCCCAAGCGGCATCCGCCGGAGATATGCCCACGCCCTTCAGATGCAGAATCCAGTGAGCGGTGAAAAAGAAAAACGGAAATTGGCACGCGATAGCTCCGACAAGAATCATCCAGTAGGCAAGGGTTCCATAAGCTTGATGAGGCTCCCACGGAAATTGGGTCACTCGCACCATTGCCGCGGTCGCTTTCGCCGACGCCGTGCCCGGGCCGCCGTCCACCATTTGGCCGAGGTCTTCGGGGCGTTCTCTCACAAACAGAAACGCGACTATCGCAGACAAAACAGAAATTCCCGCGACAATCGCCCATGCTTGCCGCCAATTTCCTCCATTGGCCGTAAGGATGCGGTTGATCAGCGGCGCCACAAAAAAGCCCGCAAATCCCGAAGCCGATAACGTCACCGCCATGGTCCTTCCGCGATAGCGGCTGAACCACCGCGTGATGGCTGTGGCCGCCGGAACAATGGTCCCAAAACTGATTCCAGTCGCGGTCAGCACGCCGAATCCCATCCAATAGTGCCAAGGCTTGGAAGCGATCAGAGAGAGGCACAGAGCGCCCACAAGAATCAGCGCGGAGCCGATGCCGAAAGTCTTGCGGATTCCCCATCGAACAATAGACGCCCCAACAAGGATTGAGGGAATGCCCACAAAGAGGTTTAAGAGGGTAAATCCCATCCCGAACGCGCTGCGGCTCATGGGAATTTGTTTCAACATGTAGGTATTGATGACCGCCCCGCCGTAAAGCGGGAATCCCATGTTGAGGAAATCCAGAAGCCAAAGAATGAAAACTAGCTTCCAGCCGTAAAAGCCTCGTTCGGAGGTCATATCTGTTTTTGTCCGTGGCGCGGTTTGTGCAATTCCAATGCTGAAGCAAACAAGAGAGAGCTTGGAGGATATCAGGTTCTTGAGAAATCAGAAAAACGCCCAGCCGTTAGGAGGGAGCGGTTGCTTTCAACCCGAGGTACCGCGCGCGTCAGAGTTGCCCGTAGCGATTCGTATTATAATCCGCTTTCATAGGGGGTACCGAGAGATGGCTGCGCCCTACCGAGCTGACCACGTTGGAAGTTTTCTCCGACCTCCGGAACTATTGGAGGCGCGAAGCAATACGGCAAAAGATCCACTACATCTGCGCACCCTCGAAGACCTTCACATCCAGCGCATCTTGGCCAAGCAGAAAGAGCTTGGCTTTGAACTAGCCACCGATGGGGAACTGCGCCGCCGAAATTTCATGAGCGATTTCACCGATGCCGTCGAAGGCTTCGACCTAGGCGATGCCGTAGCCAGAGATTGGAAATCCGGAGAAATGAAAGCAGCTCCGGTCAGCAGCGTGACGGGCATCGTGGCCAGCAAACTCCGACAGACTAGGCCGCTCACCGGGCACGAATTACCTTATCTGAAAACGAACTGCAAGACGGCTATCAAGATGACGCTTCCGAGCGCCACGCAATTTCCTGCCATTGCCTTCAAGGCTGGAATAACCGACAAGATTTACAAGGATCGTTCCGCCCTGTTGTGGGACATCGTGGAGATCATGAAGAACGACCTCGCCAAGCTCTCCTCCGAGGGCGTGCAGTACATCCAGATTGACGCGCCGCGTTACAGCTACTACATGGACCCCAAGTGGCGCGAGTGGATTCGCGCCGAGTTGAAGACCGACCCGGACGCCGCGCTCGATGAAGCTATCAAAGCCGACAACGCTTGCTTCAAAGCCGCTCGGCGCCCCGGCGTGACGCTGGGGATCCATCTTTGCCGCGGTAACAATCGCAGCCACTGGTACGCCGAAGGCGGCTACGATGCCATCGCCGATAAAATGTTTGGCACTCTCGATGTGGACCGCTTCCTCCTCGAATACGACGACGAACGCTCAGGAACATTCACGCCGCTGCGCTTCATCCCGAAAGGCAAGACCGTGGTGCTAGGGCTGGTCAGTTCCAAACTTCCGCAGATGGAAGATGCCCGCGTACTTGTGAAGCGCATCGAAGAAGCATCGCAGTACGTTTCCATGGATAATCTGGCGCTGAGTCCGCAATGCGGATTTGCTTCGACGGCGGAAGGAAATCTGCTCACTGAAGATAGGCAGTGGGAGAAGCTGAAACTCGTGGTGGACACCGCACGCCGCCTGTGGGGCGGAGCGGCGGGCGCGGGCGCTTGACATTCCCCATCCACAGGCGAAAAATCCGCATACAGCCACACGCTGCGGATGATTAACGTTCGAATTATTTTGCGCGAACTGTGCGTGCTGCCCGGATTCTCTTTCCGCGAAATGCTTCAAGTGAGGAAACCATGTTCTCAACTCCGTATATAGCCGGGAAAACGATCGATGTCCCGCCATCCGCTCTGTCGGATGTCGTCAATCCGGCCAATCAGCGTCCCTTTGCCCGCATCTTCATGGCCAAGGCCGAACACATGCGCGCCGCGATTGACGCTGCCGATGCCGCCAAAGCGTCGTGGGCAGCTACGCCGCCCGGCGAACGCGAACGAATCCTGCATCGCGCGGCGGACGAGTTGGAGAAGGCTACGCCGGAGCTTGTGGAACTCTTGATCGACGAAGCCGGCTCGACGTTTGGCAAAGCGCATTTTGAAGTTCCATTTGCAGCCAACATGGTGCGCTCGATTGCGGGAGAGGCACGGCGCATCCACGGCGAGGTGATATCTTCCGACGTTCCCGGACTGATCTCGCTGGCAGTTCGCCGGCCACTCGGCGTAGTGGCAGGTATTTCACCGTTCAATTTTCCCATCGTGCTTTCCCTGAAAAAAGTGGCGTTCGCCCTGGCCGCGGGAAATACGTTTGTCCTCAAGCCTTCCGAAGAAACGTCGCTGATCGGCTTGAAGCTCGCGGAAGTTTTTGAGCGCGCGGGCGTGCCCGCGGGAGTCCTTAACGTAGTGCCAGGCGACGGGCCAACCATGGCGCAAGCGCTGTACGATGATCCGCGCGTGAAGCTGATCTCCTTCACGGGCTCCACCAGGGTCGGAAGAATGATCGCCACGGAGTGCGCCAAGCGCGGCAAGCGAGTCGTCCTGGAGATGGGCGGCAAGAGCCCGCTGGTCGTTTTGCGCGACGCCGATCTCGACTATGCCGTGGACACGGCGTGCTTCGGATTGTTCATTCACCAGGGACAGATTTGCATGGCCGGCTCGCGCGTCATCGTCGAGGCTCCGATCTATGAGGAATTCCTGAAACGATTTGTGGCCAAGGCGCAGAGACTGCAAGTCGGCGATCCGCACGATCCGCACACCGTGATTGGACCACTGATCCGCTCATCGCAGTGCCCGATGATTGACAAGAAGGTGAAAGACGCGGCTGCTGCGGGCGCGCGGCTGCTCTGCGGTGGAAAATTCGAGGGTAATTTCTATTACCCGACGGTCCTTGCGGATGTAACGCCGGAGATGGCGGTCTTCCGTGATGAACTGTTTGGGCCGGTGGCTGCGGTTAGCAAAGCGAACGACGCCGACCACGCGCTCGCTTTGGCCAACAGTTCCACCTACGGACTCTCGTCCGCCGTTCTGACCAACAACATGCAACTCGCCATGAAGTTCGCGCTCGAACTGGAAGCCGGCATGGTGCACCTGAACGGACCTACGGTGCACGACGAAGCCACGGTGCCTTTCGGCGGGGTGAAAGATTCGGGCATGGGACGCGAAGGCGGCCGCTGGTCCATCGAAGAAATGACGGAAGTGAAGTGGGTAACGATCCAGCTAGGCAAGCGGCCTTACCCGTTTTAAGCGGGAACTCTGCTGCCGCGGGCCGCTCTTCAAATTCTCAGCAGTCGAAGAAAACCGTTTCATCGGCACCTTGCAGAATGACGTTCCATTCCAGCTTGCCCGCAACGGCGGTCTTTCTCGCGATCAAACTGCCGCGTCGCGCAGGCTCAACGAGATTCAGGACGTAGTCGGCCGCATTGGCTGGCTCCTCCGGAAAATAAACGCGCGTCACCAGCCGTAACAACAATCCCCGCGCGAATACAGACACGGCAATGTGCGGCGCCTGCATCTTTCCCTTCGGCCCGGGAACCGCACCCGGCTTCACTGTCGTGAACAGGAATCCGCCATTCTCATCGACCCCGATTCGGCCGAAACCTTGGAAACCCGGCTCGAGTGTTTTGTTTTGCTGGTCTTCGGGATGCGCGTACTTGCCGTGGCTGTTCGCTTGCCAGGTCTCGAGAAGAGCGTCCGGAACCGGCTTGCCGTCGCCGTCGACGACGCGGCCGACAATCGTTACTCGCTCGCCTGAAATTCCCGGTGCGACAAGGTTGACTTTGTTCAGCCGGTCGAATCCGATTGTGAAAAACGGACCGACCGTTTGGGACGTCGTCGCTTGGAAAGCCATCTCACCACTCCATCGGCGTGGCCTCGCGGCCATTGAGAATAATGTCGAAGTGATAGCCCAGCGCTTGATCGGGAATCGTGCTTGCCCAATCAAAAACGGAAATCAGCCGGTGGCGAGCCTGCTCATCGACGGTAGAATTGAAAATGGGATCGAAGGGAATCAAAGCGTCGCCGGGAAAATACATTTGCGTGACGAGGCGTGTAGCGAAGGCTGGCCCGAAAAGGGAGAAATGAATATGCGCCGGACGCCAGGCGTTGTGATGATTGCGCCACGGATACGCGCCTGGCCGGATGGTAACGAAGCGGTAGCGGCCTCCCTCGTCAGTGACGGTGTGCCCGCACCCGGTAAAATTCGGATCCAGCGGAGCGTCGTGCTGGTCAACTTTGTGCAAATAGCGTCCCGCTGCATTCGCCTGCCACACTTCGACCAGCGTGTGCGAAACCGGCCGTGCGTCCTCATCCAGGACCTGCCCGCTTACGATGATCCGTTCGCCGAGCGGCTCGCCGCTGTGCTGCCGCGTAAGATCGCATGCCTTGGCTTCAACAGCTTCTTTTCCAAATAGGGGTCCCGTCACCTCGGTAAGGGTATGCGGCAGATGCACCAGCGGCTTCGAAGGAGCACGCGTGATGGAGGAAACATACGGCGGATGCAGATGCTTCGGCTGCGTACCAGGAGCCGGTCGACGATACCCTACGATGTCGGACATCCATCATCTCCTTCCGTCACATCCTGTAAAAGCACCGTGCCCATAGCATGGCACATTCGAACGCATCGCTGCGGCAAAGGCAGGATCTCCCCGGGCAGAATTTGGGACATGCTAGTGTCCTGCTTGATTCCAATGCCACGCGATGGGCACCGACTCCATTCGATTCCGCGCCCAAGGCAATTTAGGCATTCGAGTCAGCGCCGTCAAGCCGATTATCGAAAATCTGTGCGTCTATCGGCCAAATTTCGTGTATGCTCTTGCGTTCGAATGATGCAGTCGAGGGGAACGCTTATGCCCGTTGCCCATACGAATTTGAATTCCAGGGTCAGAAAAGAGTCGCGTACACAGTCCGCGTCCGCTGGATGGCTGGAAGCGGCGCCCTCGCCCCTACCCTCGGTTGAAGGCGCGGGCGGTGATCCCAACTTCATGACTTCGCTTGCCCGGGGACTTGCCGTGATCCAGGCGTTCTCTCAAACGAAGCGGCAGCAGACCATTTCACAAATCAGCAGCAAGACGGGATTTTCGCGCGCCGCAGTGCGCCGTTGTCTTTACACGCTGGCGAA
>Ga0210399_10003227_pt1 | contig 12693 bp, 9 predicted proteins | sample IncBWC14MmetaG_FD_150865 | JGI IMG/M metagenome (GOLD analysis project Ga0210399, IMG submission 150865) | Forest soil microbial communities from Barre Woods Harvard Forest LTER site, Petersham, Massachusetts, United States - Inc-BW-C-14-M | ecosystem: Environmental > Terrestrial > Soil >... | reverse complement strand
TGTTGAGGCGCAGACTGAAATGTTGGTAACCGGAATTATTGTGCTGATTTGCGCGTTCGGTATCGGCTTCTATGCGCGAGTTTTGATCGCGCTGTATCGAGATGGCAAATGGCATCTGCTGCGGGAAGCCAACCTTGTAAGCTCGGTGATCGAAGCAACGCTCCCCGCAGTTAGGAAAAAGAGTGCTGTCGCAAAGATCGAATTGGTTCATAGGAGAAAGGACCGCGATGTCAATCCAAGAAGTAGCTCCCGAAGACCTAGCAAAACTTTTCCACCATTATCATCAGGCCTTGGCCCCAGATTTTGACTGTCCGAGCAGTCCTCATTCGGAGGCTTGGGAGCATGTACCGGTAGAGGAAAAGAAGCGTTTGGTGGCAGCCGCCCGGTTGGCGCTGCTCGAACTCTCTTCGACACAGGTCGGGAGGGAAGGATCGAGGAAGTATTTTGCCAAACCTGGCCAAGCAGAATGGGGTTGCTGATCGACGTGATTTTTGCCATGAGAGCGAGATCGACGGAAATGAATACTTGGCGAAGAATGACGAGTTTGCTTTTAGATCGAGAGGATCAGGTGCCCGCACAAGAGAACGCGACCGTTTCTTTGATCGGAATCAACGAGATCATCGAACTTGGTGACTTCAGGATCGACACGGCCGAACGGAAGGCGATAGTCAATGGGCGACAGCTGCCGCTAACGCGCGAGGAGTTTGATGTTTTGGTGTTCCTCGTAACTCATCCACAACGACTCGTTACGCCACGCACGTTGTTGACCACAAGTTGGAACGTTCAGGGCCTTCACCAAACCGAATTCCTCCGAAATCTGCTCTCCCTTGGGCGCAAGCTCGATATTGCAGGAGCCGGCAAGCAGTATCTTCGGACAGAACCATGGGTCATCTATCGCTTCGATCCAGGCTCTTCATTCGCCACGGAAGGTTAAATCAGCGTTAAAACTCCGCACATTAATGTGGAAATCCGTGAAGACCTTTACGGATTCTTTATGAACTTTTTAGGCCAACTTTATACCCTTTCATTTTGAATCAGCATTGCTGGCGAGATGGTCCAGCCGAGGCAAGGTGCACTTGAAAACCAGGAATTCGAAGATTGAGAAGTCGAAATTTGCCGAATACTTCGTTCTTGCCATGTTATTGGGCTTTTTTGTCTGCCAGACGCCGGCAGCGTTTGCGCAGGGTACAGGGCAATCAGAGTCCATGTCTGACAAAACGGACCATGGTTCTGCGATGTCTTCCGGGTCACAGCAGAATCCTGACGCGGAAATCATTCAGGAACTCGAGAGAATGCGCGCTCGCATTCAGGAACTGGAAACGCAACTGAGACAGCGACACGAAAGCTCGTTGACTACCACCTCTGCAGCGACCAGTTCCTCTTCTAAAGGCGAAGATTTTGTTAATGGCTCGGCCGTCCCGGTACAGGCTTCCGAGCAGCCTCAGGCTGAACCTGAGGAAAAGCCCGGCAAAGCCGAGCCGTTTGCGTTTGCCGATTTCACCTGGCTGAACGGGAATGCTCGTACGAAAACACCAGCCTTCGACAGTAAGTTCTTCACGCCCGAAATCCGGGCCGACGTGGACTATATCTATGATTTCCGTCATCCCCAGGATGACACCATCAGCGGATCGAGTGAAGTCTTTCGGGCGAACGAAATCCAGCTGACGCAACTGGGCGTGGGGGGAGACTTCCACTACGACCACGTGCGGGCTCGGCTGATGACGCAGTTCGGAATGTACTCGCAAACCACGCCGCGCAACGACGCGAGCCCGTCACGCGGGCAATGGAACCTTGCTGACGCGTATCGCTACATTTCAGAGGCCTACGGCGGCTACCATTTCGACGCTTTGCACGGGATCAACGTCGATGCCGGTATTTTCATGTCATATGTAGGCCTGTTCAGCTACTACAACTTCGACAATTGGGCCTATCAGCCGTCCTACGTTTCTTCCAACACTCCATGGTTCTTTAATGGAGTACGAGTACAAATCTTTCCGACGGAGCATTTAAAGATTGAACCTTGGTTTGTCAACGGCTGGCAGGCTTATGGCAGGTTCAATAACCGCCCTGGAGTTGGCGGTCAAATCTTGTGGCGGCCGAATGGTTGGCTCTCGATTCTCGGCAACCAGTATGCCTTGGGAGCAGATGCCCTGGGCGTTGCGGGCCGCATTCGCTATCACACGGACGACAGCATCCAGATCAAGTACTACGACGATCCATCGAGATTTATTAGTAAGGCTGCGTTTTCCCTCACCGGAGATGCCGGTTGCGAGCATGGTGGCGGCGTAAGTTGCGCTGGCAATGCGGTGAAGAACATCGCTGGTCAACGCGTGGTGTGGCCCAAGCAAAGTTTTCTTGGCTTCATGCTCTACAACCGTCTCTGGTTCCTCAAAGACCGATACGCGCTCACGATCGGCGGAGGAAAGATCAACAATCCGGGACGGTATCTCGTTCTGTTGCCGCCGATCAACGGAGCGACGGCTTCCTCCGGTACGCCATATTTTACTGAGAATCCGGGAGATCCCTACAAAGCCTGGGACATGTCGGCAACTTATGACTGGATGCCAAGCCAGTACATTACCTTTCGCTGGGAATACAACTACCGCGCCGCAAACGTTCCGTACTTTTCGGGATCCGGGGGCGTTACTCCTCCGGGAGGTAATCAAGGACCTCCCGGTTCCGTCGTGCCGGGGTTCACCCCAGATCTTGTCAGGAATGAGAACCGACTGAACCTGGCGATCTTGGTTAAGTTCTAAAATCGAGCCGCATGCTTTCGTTCGATCGCCATCACAGAAAAGAGAATGGAAAGCTATGAACAACGGCTCGTTTCTTTTGAGGTTTGCAGGCGTGGGAGTGGCAACACCCGTCATCTTCCGCTTGGTAGTTGCGTTTCGTAAAGAACTGAAATTTGGAGAGCGAGGAAATCCGGGACTATCGCCCCCCCGGGCGACGAGTACCCCGAATACATGGGCCGTTGTGATTGTCATGTGCGCAGGTTCGATCTATGCGCAAGGGCAGTCCGCGCAAGCGGAGCCGGCGGTCACTATGCAGCAAAGTACGCAAGCCATGCAGAAGCGAATTGACAACCTCGAGGCGGAAGTTTCGGAGCTGAAAGCGATGGTGAAACAACTTCAGTCATCATCTGTTCCCAAGGCAGCCCCGGACGAAAAGACGAATGTCGATCCGCCGCCAACGGATCAAGGGTCGACTTTGGTCAAGGGCGAGGATCGCAAGACCCTGGATTTCTTTCGTGACACCACGATCAACCTGGGGCTCGATACATACTATGCCTACAACTTTAATCATCCGGTGGGGCGTGTAAACCTTCTGCGCGCGTATGACGTTCTGAGCAGTGAATTCAGTCTGAATCAAGCGAGTGTGATTCTCGAACACGCGCCCGACTTGAGTATAGGTCGTCGTTGGGGCGCGCGACTGGATCTGCAATTCGGGCAAGCCACCGACACACTGCAGGGCAACCCTTTGAACGAGCCGAGGCCACAGATCTATCGCAACATTTTCCAGGCTTACGGAACGTATATCGTTCCAATTGGCAAAGGTCTAACGGTGGACTTCGGAAAATGGGGAAGCGCTCTGGGAATCGAAGGAAATTACAGCAAAGATCAGATGAACTACTCGCGCGCATTCTGGTTCAACTTTCTGCCCTTTTATCACATGGGTGTGCGCGCAACCCTGCCGCTCAATGATCGGTTCGCTGTGAACTACTGGATCGTGAACGGAACCAATCAGGTCGAAGCGACCAACGGCTTCAAAGACGAACTTTTTGGCTTCACGGCCAAGCCGGCAAGGCTCGTTACATGGACCTTTAATTACTATCTCGGACAAGAACACCCCGACCGAACACCCGCAACGAATTGCGGACCAACACCGGTGCAACCCGGACTCTGCTTCACCGGCATTAGTCCGGCGCCCAACGGGCGCACACACATCTTCGATAGCTATGTCACTTGGAAAGCCAACTCGAAGTTGACATTCGCTTTCGAGGGAGACTACTTGGTGCAGCGGTTGTGGAAGACGGCTGGCCCGAGTATGTCGAGTGCTCCGTCGCACGTAGATGGCGGAGCCGCCTATGTCGCCTACCAATTCTCACCGAAGGTCAGCCTTTCCAGCCGGGCGGAATACATGTCGGACCGCGGCGGGCTTTTCAGCGGAATCACCCAAGCTCTGAAAGAAAACACAGTCACGTTTGACTACAAGCTGACGGATGGAATGTTGGCCCGTTACGAGTGGCGGCGCGATTTCTCGAACCAGCCGACGTTCCTTTCGGATGTCCAAGGCATTCTTCGCAAGCAGCAGAACACCGCAACCTTGGGCCTGGTCTGGTGGTGGGGGCGGAAGGAAGGCTCCTGGTGATTTTGTTCGAGAGTCTTTGGAGGAGTTATGCAAGATGTGCTGTGGATTGTAGTTACGGTTGCGTTTTTTGCTCTATCGATCGCTTATGTTCATTTTTGCGAGCGAGTGAAATAAGGAACCGAATATGAGTCTCGAATCGATGATCATGCTCGCGGTCAGCGTACTCACGACGGCCTATCTGGTCTACGCGCTGCTGCGTCCGGAGAAGTTCTGATATGACGGCGAACGGGTGGTTGCAGATCGTGCTTTTCCTCGTCCTGGTTTTTCTCGTGACCAAGCCCTTGGGAATATTTATGGCGCGGGTATTTAACCGCGAGAAGACATTCATGGATCCAGTGTTGCGACCCGTCGAGCGCCTTCTGTATCGCCTTACCGGTGTTGACGAAGATTATGAGATGCGCTGGACAGAGTACGCCATCTCCATGCTTCTGTTCAGCCTGGTTTCGATGGTCGTTTTGTACCTGATGCAACGTTTGCAGGGATATCTGCCATTTAATCCGCAGAAGTTCGGAGCCGTAAGCCCGACACACGTCGCGTTCAATACGGCGGCTTCCTTTACAACAAATACCAACTGGCAGGTCTATGCGGGTGAGACAACCATGAGTTATTTCACCCAGATGGCTGGTTTGGCGTATCACAATTTCGTTTCGGCGGCGGTCGGAATCGCGCTGGCGATCGCGTTCATTCGAGGGATTGCACGTCGGCAAATGCAAACCATCGGCAATTTCTGGGTCGATATGGTGCGCAGTTGCTTGTGGGTGCTGTTGCCGTTCTGCATTGTGGGCGCACTGATTCTGGTTTCTCAAGGCGTAGCGCAGAACCTTCGACCGTACGATACCGTGAAGCTGGTCGAGCCGATGCAAGTGGCAAAGGTCGGCGCTGATGGCAAGCCCTTGGTCGATAGCCAAGGCAAGCCAGTGATGGAGACCGTAACCGATCAGACTATCGCACAAGGGCCGGTGGCTTCGCAGGAGGTCATCAAGGAATTCGGGACGAATGGTGGCGGCTTTTTTAATGCGAACAGCGCACACCCGTTTGAAAATCCAACGCCGCTATCCAATTTAATTGAACTCGTTTTGATCTTCGCGATTGGTGCGGGGCTGACCTACACGTTAGGACGCATGACCGGCTCGCCGGCTCACGGTTGGGCCGTGTGGGCAGCAATGGCGATCCTCTTTCTCGCCGGAGTCACGGTTGCGTACTGGGCCGAATCCCGTGGCAATCCGTTATTAGCAGGAACCAACCAGCAAGCATCCGCTCTGCAGCCGGGCGGCAACATGGAGGGCAAAGAAGTTCGCTTCGGCATCGCGAATAGCGCGCTGTTCGCGACGGTCACCACCGATGCCAGCTGCGGCGCAATCAACGGCTGGCATGATTCCTACACTCCACTTGGCGGCATGGTTCCTCTTGTGAACATCATGCTGAGCGAAGTGATTTTCGGCGGGGTAGGCGCCGGCATGTACGGCATGTTGATTTACATCGTGCTGGCTGTGTTCATTGCCGGGTTGATGGTGGGCCGTACACCCGAATATCTCGGCAAGAAGATCGAAGCGTATGACGTAAAGATGGCGATGCTGGTCGTATTGGTTTTCCCGCTCGTCATTCTGACCTTCGCGGCGATTTCAAGTATCAACGGGTTCGGGACGTCGAGCATCTCCAACCCAGGGCCGCATGGATTGAGCCAAATCCTCTACGCCTTCGTTTCTGGGGCCGGCAACAACGGGTCGGCGTTCGGCGGTTTGACGGCAAACACGTTGTGGTACGACGCGACGATGGGTGTGACGATGTTGGCGGGGCGGTTCTTGATGATTATTCCCATGCTCGCCATCGCCGGCAATCTGGCGGGAAAGAAGTATGTTCCTCCGTCCCTCGGTACGTTTCCAGTGACTACACCTCTGTTCACGTTTCTTTTGATCGGCGTGATCGTGATCGTAGGCGCGCTGACTTTTTTCCCGGCGTTGAGCCTGGGTCCGATTCTTGAGCATCTGCTCATGACCGCAGGCAAGACTTTCTAGAGGATTCTTATGGCAATGACCACGGAGCAACCAACACTTCCACAGGTACCGACGGTTCGGCTCGGACACTCGCCGATGAAGCCGCGGAAGAAGGCGATTTGGGATTGGAAAATTGTTCGCCGGGCCATTTTCGACGCGTTTCTCAAGCTGAACCCAGGAAACATGATGGGCAATCCTGTCATGTTCGTGGTGGAGATCGGAAGTGTCATCACAACGGTGCTCCTTTTCAAGGGGGGCTCTGCCTTTAAGTTCAATCTCCAGATTGCACTGTGGCTGTGGTTCACAGTGTTGTTCGCGAATTTCGCAGAAGCTATGGCAGAAGGCAGGGGCAAGGCCCAGGCCGACACACTGCGTAAAGCTCGCTCGGAAACGATTGCCAATCGCATCGTCGCAAACAATGGTCAAGTGGAGAAGGTCCCTAGTTCGAAACTGCGAGCAGGAGACTTGGTGTTCGTTTCGGCAAGCGAATTCATCCCATCGGATGGCGAGATTATCGAGGGCGTGGCATCGGTCGACGAGTCGGCCATCACGGGCGAGTCGGCGCCGGTGATACGCGAGGCTGGCGGAGATCGTTCGGCCGTGACGGGTGGAACCCGGGTGCTCTCGGACCGAATCAAAGTAAAGATCACGTCTAACCCCGGCGAAACGTTCCTCGATAGGATGATCGCGCTGGTAGAGGGCGCTGAACGGCAGAAGACCCCGAATGAGATCGCACTCAACATTCTGCTTGCCGGATTGACCATCATCTTTCTTTTGGCCGTAGTCACGCTGCAGCCATTTGCTATTTATTCCGGTTCGCCACAGACAGTGTTCGTTCTCGTCTCGCTTCTTGTCTGCCTGATCCCGACAACCATCGGCGGATTACTTTCCGCGATTGGTATTGCCGGCATGGACCGACTGGTTCAGCACAACGTGTTGGCGATGTCAGGGCGCGCCGTGGAAGCTTCCGGCGACGTTAATACCTTGTTGTTGGATAAGACCGGAACGATCACCCTTGGCAATCGGCAAGCATCGCGTTTTATCCCTGCCCCTGGAGTAACCGAGAAGGAACTCGCCGATGCCGCGCAACTTTCTTCGCTCGCCGACGAAACGCCGGAAGGCCGTTCCATCGTTGTGCTCGCGAAGGAGAAGTATGGTCTCCGCGGCCGCGAATTCGGCTCACACGACGCGCAGTTTGTACCGTTCAGCGCGCAAACGCGGATGTCGGGAGTGAACCTCAACGGTTTTGAGATCCGCAAGGGCGCCACCGATGCCATTGCCAACTACGTTGCTCAATGTGGCTGCAAGATGCCCAGCGAAGTGAAGGCCGTGGTGGAGGAAATTTCCCGTGCTGGTGGAACGCCTCTGGTTGTAGCGGAGAAGAGTCGTGGAGCATTGGGGGTCATCGAGTTAAAAGACATCGTTAAAGGTGGAATGAAGGAACGCTTCGATCAATTGCGTGCGATCGGTATCCGCACAGTCATGATCACCGGCGATAACCCCCTTACCGCCGCTGCCATCGCCCGCGAAGCGGGGGTGGATGACTTTCTTGCGCAAGCTACTCCGAAAGACAAGATGGACCTGATCAAGAAGGAACAGGCCGAGGGCAAGCTGGTTGCCATGACGGGAGACGGCACGAATGATGCGCCGGCGCTGGCGCAAGCGGATGTTGGCGTGGCGATGAACACTGGTACTCAGGCCGCGAAAGAAGCCGGCAACATGGTGGATCTCGATTCGAACCCCACGAAGCTTATTGAGATTGTCGAAATCGGCAAACAATTGCTCATGACCCGCGGCGCTTTGACCACCTTCTCGATCGCAAACGACGTGGCAAAATACTTTGCGATTATCCCGGCAATGTTCGCCGGCACTTTCCCCGTACTGAATGCATTGAACATCATGCATCTGCAAACGCCGCAGTCGGCGATTCTGTCTGCCGTGATCTTTAATGCGCTGATCATCATCGCGTTAATCCCGCTCGCGCTCCGGGGCGTGAAATACCGGCCGATGGCTGCTGCCGTCCTGCTGCGCAACAATCTCTGGATTTACGGTGTGGGCGGAATCATCGTGCCGTTTATTGGGATCAAACTCATTGACATCCTGATTACTCACATGGGGCTTGCCTAAAAGGAGTTGGCCATGAAAAAAAATCTGATCACCGCAGTACTGATGACGATTGCGACCACCGTTCTCTTGGGAATCATCTACCCGTTGATTGTGACGGGTCTTGCCCAGCTCATTTTCCCGAGGCAGGCCAACGGTCAACTTATCCAAAAGTCTGGCAAGTTGGTGGGCTCGAGCATTATCGGTCAGGGCTTTTCCAGTCCATCGTATTTTCACTCCAGGCCGTCTGCGGCAGGAAATGGCTACGATGCGGCGAATACGAATGGTTCACAACTGGGGCCCACAAACCAGAAGCTTGTTGATCGAGTGAAGGGCGATGTCGCCAGTGCCCAGGCGGAGAATCCGGGTGCTGCGGTACCGATTGACCTTGTGACCACCTCGGCTTCCGGCATTGATCCCCACATCACGCCTGCCGCTGCCGAATTCCAACTCGGCCGCATCGCCAAAGAGCGCGGCGCAACCGTCGAGCAGTTGCGTGCCCTGGTCGGCAAACACACAGAGAGCCGGCAGTTCGGATTCCTCGGAGAGGCACGAGTCAACGTGCTCGAATTGAACTTGGAATTGGATCGACAGTTTCCTGCGAGCACGCAGGCCAAAGCCCAGTGAGTGTCGATCCTTCTCTCCGAAGACGCTCTAAAGCCCCGACGCAAATCCGGATCCAACAGCTCAATCAGAAGGTACGTTCACCGTGGATTGCTGCTGCCAATTATTCGGCTGGTGAGAAGCGCCGGAATAGATCTCATCAGATGGCAACAAAAAAGAGGCATCCTGGTTGGTCAGGATGCCTTTTCATTTGAGACGCTCAATTCGATTGCGGACCGTCTTCAATTGTGCGGAGGCTGGTTCTCGTCTTTTTTGCGCTGTTCATCTTGTTGCTTTTTCTCGTTTGGGTTCTGTGGCCTCGATTGCTGCGGCTCCGGTGGTCGTGACGGCCTTGACTCCGCTGGTGGCTTTGGCGGTTCAGGGCGCGCCGCTGGGGCAGGAGGCTGGGGGTGCGCAGCCGGTTGGGCCCGAGGTGGCTCAGGAGCAGGAGGCTGCGGGCGCGGAGCCGGTTGGGCCCGAGGTGGCTCAGGAGCAGGAGGCTGCGGGCGCGGAGCCGGTTGGGTCCGAGGTGGCTCAGGAGCAGGTCGACTTGGTTCCGGCCGATTGTTTGTCGGCGGTTGAGGCCGATTCTCAGGCGCTGACGGTGGACGATCGTTGCGCGGCGGCGCTGGCGGAGCAGCATTCGGCGCGGACCGATTGGTGACGGGAGGATTGTTTTCCGGCCGATTGCTCGGTGAAGGTGCGTTCGGTCGATTGCCCGGTTCTGCTGACGGCGGACGGTCGTTCCGCGGCGGTGGCGGAGCAGCATTCGGGGTGGGCCGATTCGTCACGGGAGGATTGTTCTCCGGCCGACTGATTGGTGAAGGTGCGTTCGGTCGATTGCCCGGTTCTGCTGACGGCGGACGGTCGTTCCGTGGCGGCGCCGGTGCCGGCGGAGTTGGTGCAGTTCGATTGTTCTCCGCAGGACGATTGTTGGGTGCAGTTTCTGGACGATTGCTTGGCGGGTTTTCATTTCCCGGGCGCGCTGGCGGTGGAGTAGTGGCTCCCGGTCGCTCATTCGCAGCCGCGGGGCGATTCGGCGGCTGATTATTGGCCTGGGTGGGTGTCGCAGGCTTCGCCGGAGGCGCCTGCTTCACTGCGGGAGCTGCGGCTGCCGCTGCCGGATGCAGCTTTTGCATTTCAGCGCGGTCGATTGGTTGACCGGGATGGGCCTGCAGCGCTTGCTGTCTGGTTGCAAAAGATGCTGGCGGAGGTGGCGGCGTGGCCTTGGCAATCACCGTGCGCTCGGCGACAGCTCGTGGTGGCGTCGCAACACGATTTGCGGTGTTGGCGTGTGCTCCCAGCACAGCGGCCTGAGCTGGAGGCACCGATGCGCGGGCACTGACCGGGGCAGTTTCAAGGTCTCGTGCATTCACCGCAACAGCATTTCGCGCAACAGGCTGCGCGCTGGCGAATGCGCGCTGCGGTACAGCGGTAACCGCACCTTGCACGTTTCGATTCGCATAGTTAACGTTTGTAATCGTCGTGGACTTGTTAACAATCGTCGTGTTGTAGACGTTCGTGATGGTCGTCGTGTTGACGTTTGTGTTAGTTACGTTGACCCGGTTTACGTATGCCTGGCTGACCCGATACGAGGGCACATAAACTTCTCGCGGACCGAGGGGAAACCAACCAACGTTACCCGCTGCCAAGCCGCCGCCCACGAACGCCACAAGTGCTGGTGCATACACCGGACGATCTTCTCTCGGACCTGGAATCCAGCCCCACTGTCCGTCGATCGAGGCCCAACGTCCGTAATGGAAAGGCGCGTAGCCCCAAGGATCATCGTCAACCCAAGTCCATCCCCAAGGATCAATCCACGCCCAACTTCCTTCGCGGTACGGCGCCCAGCCGGAATTTACTCGCGGGAACCACACATCTCCATACGATGAGTTCGACCGCCAGTCTCCGTAATCATCGAGATCCTCCATTCCGACCAGGTCGCGGGAGCAGTATCGCAAAGAGCGAGAATTGTCGTGACGACGCTCACGAGCATAGCTCCAGTTATCAAAGTCATCTGGATTTCCGATTTGCTGAACTTCTGCATTAAGAGAGCTGGTTCCAGTCAGCAAGATTCGCTGGCCGGCGTGCAAGGAGTACGCCTGCCCGTTTCCGGTTGACTCGCCATTTCCTTCACGAATCGTTACAACCGTCGAGTTGCCGTCTTCCGTCGCCTCGATACGATATCGTCCTGGCTCGAGCGCGCTGAAAGCTTGATTAGGAGTGTCGACCTCAAAAATGTCGTTCCGATCCAGACCGCGCACCCGAACGTCCAAGGCTCCTGAAGTGAGCTCGATTTGTACTGTGCGATCGTCGAGATTGAGAAAGGAAAAACCGGTATTGGCAGCAAGATGGATTGACGCCGATCCTAGTTCCACTTCCGCGCGCGAATTTTGGTCGGCCCAAAGTCTGTCTCCGATCGTCATGGGACGGTTTGGGACAGCCTGAACCCAATCCGCTTCCCCAGCCGGTTCGAAGGACACAGATCCCTGCGTGTAACCGAGACGCGCTACCCGACCGGGCGGGTCGTATGGATCTTGTGCCCGAGACGCGATAGAAAGCGAAAAGAGCGATAAGGCGACAATGAGTGCATGAAAAAGTGCACGCTGGTCGCCGAAAAAGTTGGTCCACATCTTCATGTTGATCCCCCTTAAGAAATGGTGGCGCCATTTCGACTGCACGCTCCGAATCAACTTCTTTCGACGAAGGGAAACGCTGAACCGAAGAACTAATCTCTGGTCAGTAGGATGGTGTGAAAGATCCATCCGGGCGTACGGTACTTCGTGTAAACACGAGCAGGAGGGAACGGCGTGAATACCAACAAGACTCTAGAGCAATCACCGTGTTGACATGACCCGGTGGAGAAGGAGCGAGCTTCGCTTTAAGGATTTGAAGAGCCTATTCTTGCGTGTTTTAAGAACGCCTTTGCGATACGTCGATGAAAGTCTAGCGCCACGCCTCCGGCTTTTTGCCGGATAGTTCGCGATCGAGAAACGTCGCAGCGCTGATGAGCGCGAGATGGGTTAATGCCTGCGGAAAATTGCCGAGGTGCTGACCGCTTGCGCCGAGTTCTTCCGCATATAGGCCGAGATGGTTGGCGTAACCCAACATTTTTTCGAAGAGTACGCGAGCCTTTTCAACCTGGTGGGAACGCGCCAGAGCTTCGATGAACCAAAAAGAACAAGCCGTGAAGAAGCCTTCGTTCCCGTCGACACCGTCAAAACCGGCCTCGTTGCGATATCGGAAAACAAGTGTGTCGATAGATAGCTCGCGTTCGATGGCAGCCAGAGTCGACAGCCATTTGGGATCCATGGGACTGATGAATCGCACCAGAGGCATGAGCAGAACAGCCGCATCGAGGCGAACGGAGCCCTTGTATTGCACGAAGCTTTGCAACTCCGTGTTCCAGAAGTTCGTGTGTATATCGCTGGAGATCGCGTCACGGGTGGCTTCCATCCACTCGAATGGTCCCGCCAACGATCGTTTTGCTCCCAGTCGAATGGCACGATCAAATGCGACCCAGCACATCAATCGCGAATGCAGGAAGTGTCTCCGTCCGCCACGCACTTCCCAAATGCCTTCATCCGGTCGTTCCCAATTCTCCGCGAGCCAGCGAAGTACG
>Ga0210399_10003223_pt1 | contig 12697 bp, 11 predicted proteins | sample IncBWC14MmetaG_FD_150865 | JGI IMG/M metagenome (GOLD analysis project Ga0210399, IMG submission 150865) | Forest soil microbial communities from Barre Woods Harvard Forest LTER site, Petersham, Massachusetts, United States - Inc-BW-C-14-M | ecosystem: Environmental > Terrestrial > Soil >... | reverse complement strand
GGTCAGATATCTCGATGGTCTTGCCGACGCCGGCGAGTTCAGCGAGCTGGCGCAGCTCCTCTACGAGCAGGCACAGCTCGCCGAGGGCGCAACGCTCACCAATCCGCCCGACTTCGTCCTGCGCCTCAACCGGCTGCTGGTGCGGCTCGCCGCCGCGAAGGGCCAGAGCTCCTGAGCCGCTAGAATCCGCGCATGGTGCTGAAGCCGCCCCGCGCCGAGCGTCTCGCGATCGAGGGCCCCGCCGGGGCGCTGCAGACGCTGGTCGAGACGCCGGTGACTGAGCAGGGCGAGGCACTTAGCGTGCCCGCCTTTGCGGTCGTGTGCCATCCGCATCCGCTGTTCGGCGGAACCCTCGACAACAAGGTCGTGTACACGGTCGCGCGCGCCTTCGAGCAGCTCGGCGCACCCGCGATCCGTTTCAACTTTCGCGGCGTGGCGAGCAGTACCGGCAGCTACGACGAAGGGCGCGGGGAAGGCGACGATGCGCTCGCGGTGATCGCCTGGGGCCGGCGGCGCTGGCCCGGCACTCCCTTGTGGCTCGCCGGATTCTCCTTCGGCGGCGCGGTGGCGCTGCGCATCGCGCAGCAGGCGCAGCCGCAGCGGCTGGTACTGGTGGCGCCCGGCATCACGCGGCTCGAGCGCGCCGACTTCGATGCCGCGCGGGCGGCCGAGCCCGCCTGTCCCTGGCTCATCGTGCAGGGAGATGCGGACGAGGTGGTACCGACTTCCGCCGTGCTCGCCTGGGCGGCGGAACGCCGGCCGCTGCCGGGAGTGGCGCGGCCCGAGGTGAGTCTCGTGCCGGGTGCGAGCCACTTCTTCCACGGACGCATCAACGAGCTGCGCGACACGGTGCTCGCCTTCATGCGCTGAGCAGGCGGCGCGACGATAAACTGCGGGCTCGTTTTCAGGAGGAGGCCGTCAAAATGAAGATCCAGTCCCATCTCGGCTGGCTGTTGCTGGCCGGGCTCACTGCGTGCACCACGCTCGAGCAGACCGCGAGCAGCCCGGATTACCAGAAGACCCGCACCGGCGCAGGCATCGGCGCGGCGGCGGGCGCGGTGATCGGACTGCTTACCCGCGGTGACAAGTTCCAGAACGCCCTGATCGGCGCCGCGATCGGTGGCGTGGCGGGCGGCGCCATCGGCAACTACCAGGACCGGCAGGCGGCGAAGCTGCGCGCCGACACGGCCGGCACCGGCGTCCAGGTCGTGCAGCAGGGCAACAACATCACCCTCGCCATGCCCGGCAATATCACCTTCGCGACCAACAGCGCCGACCTCAACGCGAGCTTCTACCCGGTGCTCGATAAGGTGAGCAGCACGCTTGTCCAGTACGACCAGACCATGGTGGAGGTCGCCGGCCATACCGACTCGACCGGTGGCGCAGCCTACAACCAGGCGCTCTCGGAACGCCGCGCGCAGTCGGTGGCCGCCTACCTGACGAGCCGCGGCGTGCGCGGCGCGCGCCTGATCGTGGTCGGCGACGGCGAGAGCCACCCGATCGCCTCGAACGATACCCCGGAGGGACGTCAGCAGAACCGCCGGGTCGAGCTGACGATCGTGCCGGTAGAGAAGCAGGGCTGAGCCGCGCCGGCGGCCGGGCCCAGCAAGGAAAAAGCCCGGCGGAGCTCTGCTCCGGCCGGGCTTTCGCCTGCAATCGCGGTTAACCCTTACGAGTTGACCATCGCCTTCAGGCTCTTCAGCGGCAGGCAGCGGACCTTCTTGCTCGCCGGCTTAGCCTTGAACATCATCTTCTCGCCAGTGAAGGGGTTGATACCCTCGCGAGCCTTGGTGGCGGGCTTCTTCACCACTTTCATCTTCAGAAGGCCCGGCATGGTGAACAGTCCGCCGCCGCGCAGGCTCTTCTTGATCACGCCGCTGAGCGAATCGAAGACGCTTCCGACCTGCTTGCGGGACAGCCCCGTCTCCTTGGAGATCTGTGTGAGGACTTCCGATTTCGTCGGTGCGCCACCCTTTTTCGCCATTTTGCGGTACTCCTCGAGGATTTTGGTTGGTTGAGATGCGCGCCGTTGCACGCCGCGCGAAGAGAATCGGCGCGGAAAATAGCACATGCGCGCGCTTTGGCAAGCGGTTTTTTTTCCCGACCTGTTGCGGAAATGCCTTTTTTCGTAGGGTTTGCCGCTGCGCGAGCGGTCGACACCGTGCCGCAGCCGGCATGCGATGCTGCGATTTACGGTGCGAAGTGCGCGCTAAGCACGTGTTCCGGCAGAGCGCAGGCAGGGTCTTCAGCGAATGAGGATGAGGATCGCCTGGATCGCGATGGTCGCCCAGAGCGGCGACAGGTCGAGCCCCGCGACCGAAGGAATGAAGCGCCGGAAGGGCCGCAGCACCGGCTCGCACAGCGAGGTGAGCACCGACTGCAGCGGCGAATAGCCGCCGGGCGCGATGAAGCTCAGCAGCCAGTAGATGAGGATCGCGTAGCAGTAGGTCCACAGCAGCGTGTGCGCGATCTCGAGCGCGACTGCGTCCAGCCAGCTCAGCCAGTCGGGCAGCCCCGCGCCGCGCAGCGCCGCGAGCGCCCCCACCTCGACGCCCGCCACCAGCAGCACCGCTACCACCGAGGCGGTGTCCACCTTGCCGATCGGCGGCAGCACGCGCCGCAGCGGCACGATGATCGGGTTGGTTAACTGCACGATCGCCTGGGCTATCGGGTTGCGGAAGTCGGCACGCGTCAGCTGCAGCAGCAGGCGCGCCAGCACCACGAACAGCGCGAGCGACATCAGGGTCTCGACGATATAGACGACGGCGCTCATGGTGCAGCCCTCACGGACGGCCCTCGGCCAGGGCGCCGAGCTCGCGGCCGCGCCGGGCGGCGGCGTCGAGCACGCGCGCGACCGTTCCCTTGAGATCGGCGGCGGCGAACACCCCGAGCGCCGCCTCGGTTGTGCCGCCCCTGGAAGCGACCTCGGCCCGCAGCGTCGCGAGGTCCGCATCCCCGGCGGCCGCCATGAGGCCGGCCCCGTGGAGCGTCGCGGCGGCGAGCCGCTGCGCCGTCGGCGCCGGGAGCCCGAGCCCGGCGGCCGCCTCGGCCATGAGCTCGGCGAGCAGGAAGAAGTACGCAGGTCCGCTGCCCGAGAGCGCGGTAACGACCTCGAGGAGATCCTCCTCACTCACCCACACTGCCTCGCCGACGGCGCGCGCGATGCGCTCGGCGGCGGCCCGCTGCTCGCCGCCGATTGAGGGCGGGGCGTAGAGCGCGGTGGCGCCGGCGCCGAGCAGCGCCGGCCGATTCGGCATGGCGCGCGCCACGGGCACTCCCGGTCCACACCAGGACTCGAGCGTGCGGATGCGCACGCCGGCGGCCACCGACAGCAGCAACGGGCGTTGGGTGCGCAGCAGCGGCGCGAGCCCGCAGACGACCTCCCGCGCCTGCTGTGGCTTCACCGCCAGCACCACCACCGCGGCGCCGTCGACGGCGCGGGCATTGTCGGCGTCCGCACTCACGCCGAGCTCGCGCGCCAGCGCGAGGCGCGCGGCCTCGGAGCTCTCGCCGACGCTCAGGCGCTCGGGGCGCACCCCGGAGCGCAGCAGGCCCGTGAGGAGCGCGCGGCCCATGTGGCCGCCGCCGAGGACGGTGACGTGCTGTTCGGACATGGGTGAGATTGTAGCGTGGCGCGTGTCAGCGTGGCCGCGGGCCGAACAGCGCCGTCCCCACGCGCACGATGGTGGCGCCTTCCTCGATCGCCGCCTCGAAGTCCCCGCTCATCCCCATCGAGAGGGTGTCGAGCGCGGCGCCGCCGCTGTTCAGCGCCTCGAGGTGTCGGCGCAGCTCGCGGAACCAGGCCCGCTGGCGCTCGGGCTGCGTCTCTTCCGGTGGAATGCACATCAGCCCCCGGAGCCTGAGGCGCGGCAGCAGCGCTACCTGCCGCGCGAGTCCGGCCAGTTCGCCCGCCGCGACTCCGCCTTTGGCGGCTTCGTCCGCGAGGCGCACCTGCAGACAGACGTTGAGAGGCGGTGCGTAGTGCGGGCGCTGCTCGGAGAGCCGCGCGGCGATCTTCAGGCGATCGACGGCGTGTGCCCAGGCGAACGCCTCAGCGATCGCGCGGGTCTTGTTGGCCTGGATGCGCCCGACGAAGTGCCAGGTGAGCGCGCGATCCTGCAGCGCATCAAGCTTTTGGAGCGCTTCCTGCAGATAGCTCTCGCCGAAGTCCCCGAGGCCGCAGGCGGCGGCGGCGCGCACCACTTCGGGTGGCTGGGCCTTGGTCACGGCAAGGAGTGTGACCGAGTGCGCATTCCGGCCGGCCCGGGCGGCTGCCTGCGAGATGCGCTCCCGCACCGCGTGGACGCGTTCCGGTAAATTCTGCGGACCCCGTAACATATTGGACGTGTAACCCCTCCGCTATACTGCCGCCGCTCTGGCGCTCAAGGGCACCTCGCTTGTTTTCGTCGCGCCGGAGGGACGGTCCCAGGGAGCTTCAATGGCAGTCGACATCGCGCAACTCCTGGCATTTGCCGTCAAGAACAATGCCTCCGACCTGCATCTGTCCTCGGGTGTGCCGCCGATGATCCGCGTCGACGGCGACATGAAGCGCATCAACATGCCGCCGCTGTCGCACAAGGAAGTGCACTCCATGGTGTACGACATCATGAACGACAAGCAGCGCAAGGCCTATGAGGAGTTCTTCGAGACCGATTTCTCCTTCGAGATTCCAAAGCTGGCGCGCTTCCGCGTCAACGCCTTCAACCAGAACCGTGGCGCGGGCGCGGTGTTCCGCAACATCCCCTCGGTCATCCTGTCGCTGGATGACCTGAGCGCGCCGAAGATCTTCCGCGACCTGTGCATGCTGCCGCGGGGACTGGTGCTGGTCACCGGCCCCACGGGCTCGGGCAAGTCGACCACGCTCGCCGGCATGGTCAATCACTGCAACGACAACCGGCCCGACCACATCATCACCATCGAGGACCCGATCGAGTTCGTGCACGAGTCCAAGCGCTGCCTGGTCAACCAGCGCGAGGTGCACCGCGACACGCTCGGCTTCAGCGAGGCACTGCGCTCGGCGCTGCGCGAGGACCCGGACGTCGTCCTGGTCGGCGAAATGCGCGACCTGGAGACCATCCGCCTGGCGCTCACCGCGGCCGAGACCGGCCACCTGGTGTTCGGGACGCTCCATACCAGCTCCGCGGCCAAGACCATCGACCGCATCGTCGACGTCTTTCCGGGCGAGGAGAAGGATATGGTGCGCTCGATGCTGTCGGAGTCGCTGCGCGCCGTAGTCTCGCAGACGCTGCTGAAGAAGAACGGCGGCGGCCGGGTCGCCGCCCACGAGATCATGATCGGCACGCCGGCGATCCGTAACCTGATCCGCGAGGGCAAGATCGCGCAGATGTACTCGGCCATCCAGACCGGCGGAGCCCAGGGCATGCAGACCCTCGACCAGTGTCTCGCCGACCTGGTGTCCAAGGGCCAGGTCAGCAAGGAAGAGGCGCGCTACAAGGCACAGAACAAGGACGCGCTGTAGGAACCGGATCGAGGAGAGGCTGACATATGGATCGCGATCAGGCCATCAAGCTGATGCAGGACCTGCTGCGGCGGGTGACGGAGAAGAAGGCCTCCGACCTGTTCATCACGGCGGGCTTCCCGCCGGCCATCAAGATCGACGGCGAGATCCGTCCGCAGTCCGACCGCGCGCTCACGGCCGAGCAGTCGGCCACCCTGGTGCGCGCCATCATGAACGACCGCCAGACCAAGGAATTCGACGCCACCAAGGAATGCAACTTCGCGATCGCGCCGCCCGGCATCGGGCGCTTTCGCGTCAGCGCCTTCGTGCAGCAGGCGGCCATCGGCTGCGTCATCCGCCTGATCAACGCCAAGATCCCGACCTTCGAGGAGCTCGACCTGCCGCCGATCCTCAAGGAGGTCGTGCTCTCCAAGCGCGGGCTGGTTGTCATCGTCGGCGGCACCGGCTCGGGTAAATCCACCACGCTCGCCACCATGGTCGGCTACCGCAACGAGAAGACCCGCGGCCACATCGTCACCATCGAGGACCCGGTCGAGTACGTCCACCCTCACAAGGGCTGCGTCATCACGCACCGCGAGGTGGGGGTCGACACCGAGTCATGGCACAACGCGCTCAAGAACACCCTGCGCCAGGCCCCGGACGTGATCCTGATCGGCGAGATCCGCGACCGCGAGACCATGGAGTACGGCATCCAGTTCTCCGAGACCGGCCACCTGGTGCTCGCCACACTGCACGCCAACAGCGCCAACCAGGCGCTCGACCGCGTCATCAATTTCTTCCCGGACGAGCGGCGCGATCAGCTGCTCATGGACCTGTCGCTCAATATCCGCGCCATGGTGTCGCAGCGGCTGGTGCCGCGCGAAGCGGGGGTCGGGCGCATCGCGGCGATGGAGATCATGCTGAACTCGCCGCTGATCCAGGATCTGATCTTCAAGGGCGAAGTGGCCAAGATCAAGGACGTGATGTCGCGCTCCACCCGGCTCGGCATGAAGACCTTCGACCAGGCGCTGTTCGAGCTGTACGAGACCGGCTTCATCTCCTACGAGGACGCGCTGCGCAACGCCGACTCCAAGAACGAGCTGCGGCTGCGCATCAAGCTCGAGGGCAAGCGCGAGGTCAAGACCATCGACGACGGCACTGCGCTGCAGGTCGTCGAGGAAGATCACGGACGTAGCCTCTGATGCGGGTCAAGGAGGCGAAGGCGCAGCCCCTGGATACCACCACGGGGACGCAGGCGGCGCTGCCGGGCGCCGAGACCCTGGCGGCGGTCACGCCGAGCGCCGGCCACCCGACGCTAAACACCAAGCCGCTCTTCAAGCTGATGGTGGAGAAGAAGGCCTCGGACCTGTTCTTCACCCCCAACGCGCCCATCAAGATCAAGATCGAGGGGCAAATCCTGCCGGTCAACCGCCAGGTGCTGACCCCGGAGACCGTGAGGCAGACGGCCCTCGCCCTCATGTCGCCGGAGCAGCGCGAATACTTCACGCAGGAGTTCGAGCTCGACTTCGCGGTGTCCGAGCCCGGCCTCGGGCGCTTCCGCGTCAACGTCTTCCTGCAGCGCGGCTACCCGGCGATGGTGATGCGCTACATCACCGCCGACATGCCGCGGCTCGATGCGCTCGGGCTGCCCGAGGTGTGCTCCGACCTGGTGCTGCTGAAACGCGGGCTGGTCCTCATGGTGGGCGCCACCGGCTCCGGTAAGTCGACCACGCTCGCGGCGATGATCAATCACCGCAACGAGAACTCCTCCGACCACATCGTCACCATCGAGGACCCGATCGAGTTCCTGCACACCAACAAGCGCTCGATCGTCAATCAGCGCGAGGTGGGGCTCGACACCAAGTCGTACGCGCGCGCGCTGCGCGGCGTGGTGCGCGCAGCTCCCGACGTGATCCTGATCGGCGAGATCCGCGACCGCGAGAGCATGGAGGCGGCCATCAATCTCGCCGGTACCGGCCACCTGGTGCTCGCCACCATGCACGCCAACAACTGCGCCGAATCGCTCGACCGCATCATCAACATGTTCCCGCGCGAGCAGCACAACCAGATCTTCCTCGACCTGTCGCAGTACCTGCGCGCCATCATGGCGCAACGGCTGATCATCGGGGTCGACAACAGGCGTCTCGCCGCGCTCGAGGTGATGATCAACACTCCGCACATCCAGACGCTGGTCAAGAAGGGCGATGTGGTGGGGATCAAGGAAGCGATCCACGCCAGCACCGAGCGCGGCATCCAGAGCTTCGACCTCGCGCTCTTCAACCTCTACCGCGCCGGGCGCGTGCCGCTGGAAGAGGCGCTCACCAACGCTGACTCGCGCGCCAACCTCGAGGCGAAGATCAACTTCGGCTAGCTGCAGCGCTCGGCCACCGTCGGCACCGACGGCGTTGCGGCTGCGTTTCTGCCGGGCCTACAATCGAGCGATTCGCCGACGCGCCGGTCGGTGTCCCGCGATTGCCGCTTCCATAAACAAGAACCGCGGACCCTCGCATGCCTGGCCGCACCCAGCGCGTCCCGCACTCGCCGAAGCCCGTCGGCCTCGGCGCCGGGTGCGTGGGCCTGGCGTGCGCGCTGCTCCTCGGCCTGAGGGACAATGCCGCCGCGCAGCAACCGCCGCCGGGAGTCGACCGGCAGCAGGTCGAGGAGGCGATCTCGCGCATGATGGGACGCAGCCCGGCGCAGCAACCGCGTCCGCAGCCGGGTGGCATCGAGGTCGTCGTCGGGACCGGTCACACGGCGCCGATCGTGACGGTCGCGGTCAGCGGCGACGGACGCTATGTGCTCACGGCCGGCTTCGACGACACGACCCGACTCTGGGACACGGCGGCGGGCCAGGAAGTGCGCAGCATCCCGAGCCCGAGCCCAGCTCCCGCGCTCGCGCTCGGCTTCAGCCCCGCGGGTGCACGGGCCCTGATCGGGTACGGAGAAGTCACCGAGCTGCTCGATACGGCCTCGGGTGCCGTGCGGGCCCGCCTCGAAGGAGGCAGCATGAGACCGCTGCTGGTCACATCGAGCGGTCGGGTCGCGACCGCTCAACTGGCATCGGGCGGCGTTGCGGTGATCGACCCCGGGAGCGGCGGGGTGCTGTGGTCCGTGGCAAGCGGGGAGCCACTCGAGCAGCTGGCCCTCAGTGACGACGGGGCGGTGCTTGCAGTGCGGCCGGGCGAGCCGCTGCGGCCGCGCGATGGCCAACTGGCTCGCTCTGCCGTGCAGCTGTGGGACCTCGCCGCACGGCGCCTGCGGACCCGGCTCGAGGTGCCACAGCGCAGCAACGTCGCTCTGTCCATGGCGCTCAGCCCCGACGGCCGCCTGCTGGTCGTCGAAGTAGGCGACGGAAGTCTGCAGGTGTACGACGTGACGAATGGCGCGCTCGTCACGACGCTCGCCACCGGCGCTGCGGCGCATCCGTCGGCGAAGTCGACGCTCGTCTTCAGCCCGCGCGGCACGGCGCTTGCCTTTGCCTCGCTCGACGGTGTGGCGCGGCTGTGGCGCGTCCCCGACTACGCGCTCCTCGCCAGCCCCGCCGCCTCCGCCCTGGTCTTTTCCGCGGACGGACAGCAGCTCGTCCTCGGCAAGCCCGAGGGCGGGGCGCCGGTGACCTACGACATCACGAGCGGGCGCGAGACGCCGATCGCGGCGGGCGCGTCCGAGGTGATCGACCTCGCGCTGATTGCCGGCGGTGCGGCCGCCGTGACAGCGAGCGGTCCCGGCGGCGCAAGAGTGTGGGACCTGGCGACCGGACAGCTGCTCGTCTCGCTCCCCTGTCACGACTCGGCGAGCACACGCTCGGTCGCCGCGAGTCCCACGCAGCCGCTCGTGGCGCTCGGCTGCGCCGACGGCTCGGTGGCACTCACCGAGCTCGCGGCGCCCTATGCGAGCCGACTGCTGCGGCCGACGGATCCAAAGCACGTCGCGACCAACGCATTCCTGAATGCGCTCGTGCGCTTCGACGGCGAAGGACGTCGGCTCGTGACCGTGGTCGAGGACGAGCTGGCGGTGTGGGATGTGGCCTCCGGTCAGGCGCTGCAGCGCCTCACACTCCCGCCCGCGCCTCCGCCCCCGGCCGTGCCGGGTTTCGGCTCGAGTGCACGCAGCGGATTCCCGCCGGGCGTTGCGGCGGGGCCGCCCGCCACCAGCGAAGTCGCTGGGATGAGCTCGCCCGATCGCGTCCAGGCGCTCGCGGTGCGGGGCGACGGCGGGCTCGCTGCCGTCGGGCGCGCCACGGAGCTCAGTGTCTGGGATCTCACCTCCGGACGTCTGCTGGGACGCCTCGCGCCACCCGCGCCCGCCATGCCCACCGGCGGCGGAGCACCGGCCAATCCCGCCGCATTCGCGGCCATGATGGGCGGGCCTTCCGGGTTCGATCCGGGCAAGCTGTTTCAGGCATTCAACCCGCAGCGCAACGGCGCCACGGGCCTCGCCTTCAGCCGCGACGGGCGGGTGCTGCTCGCCTCGGGCAGCTACGGCCAGCGGCTATGGGACCTGCAGAGCGGCAAGGAGATCCGCCTTGCGGACACCGCCCGCACCCGTGCGCCGGCCGCAGGCGGGGATCCGATGGCGATACTCGGGCAGATGGAGGTGGCGGCCTCTCCGGCCGCTGCCCTGAGTCCCGACGGGCGCATCGCTGCGCGCGCCTACGGGGATGCGATCCGGCTCGTCGACCTCGCGACCGGCAGCCAGCTCGCCGAGCTCGCGGGCCACACGAGCGCGGTGACCGCCCTGGCATTCTCGGCCGACGGCCGGCGGCTGGTGAGCAGCGGTCGCGACGGCGCGGTGCGCGTCTGGTCGCTCACCGAGGGCCGCGAGGCGGCGGCGCTCTATGCGGTGGGACGCGAGGACTTCGTCGCCGTCACTCCCGAGCGCTACTACCGCGTCTCGCGCCACCAGTTGCACGGCGTCGCGTTCCGGGTCGGCGACCAGCTCTTCCCGTTCGAGCAGTTCGACCTGCGCTTCAACCGGCCGGACGTGGTGATGCAGCGTCTGGGACTCGCGCCGCCCGCACTGATTGCCGCATACGAGCGCGCCTACGAGAAGCGCGTGAGGAAGACCGGCTTCGCAACCGGCGCGCTCGGTACGGAGCTGCATCTGCCTGCGATCGAGGTCGTCGGCGATGCCCTGCCGGTCAGCACCGCCGCCACCAGCGTGAAGATCCGGGTGCGCGCGCGGGACGATGCGGTGGCGCTCGATCGCATCAATCTCTACGTCAACGACGTGCCGGTGTACGGCACGGCGGGACTCAGTCTTGCGCCGGCCGCGCAGGCGGCGGAACGCGAGCTCGAAGTGCCACTGGTCGCCGGCCACAACAAAATCCAGGTGTCGACCCTCAACATCCAGGGTGCGGAGTCGTTGCGGCGGACGCTCTACACGACCTCCAGCGCGAGCCGCGAGCCGTGGGACGTGTGGATCGTCGCGGTCGGCGTCAGCGCCTACCGCAACCCGCGCTACGCGCTGCGCTTTGCCGCCAAGGATGCCGCGGACCTGGCGCAGGCCTTTCGCGCGCTCGATGGGCGCGCGGGCGTGCAGCGTAGCGTGCACGTGCGGCTGATCACCGACCAGGAGGCGACCAGCGCGGGCATCCGCGCCGCGAAGCAGTGGCTGCAGCAAGCGCACCGGCAGGATCTGGCGGTAGTGTTCGCCGCCGGCCACGGGCTCGTCGACGACCGCCAGAACTATTTCTACGGCACCTGGGGCATCGACGCCGACAACCCGGGCGCGGCGGGCCTGCCGTTCGAAGACCTCGAGGATCTGCTCGACGGGATCGAGCCGCTGCGCAAGCTACTGCTGGTCGACACCTGTTTCTCGGGCGAGATCGACAAGGAGGAGGTGCGTACGCTCGTGCCGGGAGAGGGCGGCACGCGCGTGACCGTGCGCGAGTACAAGGCGGCTCGCAACATCGTGTCGCTCGCCGCCACTTCTGCAGCGCCCACCGCCGCCTCCGAGCCGCTCGCCGCCCTCACGGTGCAGCAGGACCTGTTCGCCGACCTGCGCCGCGGCACCGGTGCGGTGGTGATCTCGAGCTCGAGCGGCAGCGAGTTCAGCCTGGAGGGGGCGCAGTGGGGCAACGGCGTCTTTACCTACGCGATCCTCCAGGGGCTGACCGCGGGGCGGGCCGACCGGGATGGCGATGGCTCCGTCACGGCCTCGGAGCTTCAGTCCTACGTGATCGACCAGGTCCGGCAGCTGACGCGCGGTGCGCAGAATCCGACGGTGCGCCGCGAGAATCTGGATTTTGACTTCGACGTATACTGATTCCCGGCGCGGGCCGTACTGACACATACAACGTCTCGAGGGGAGGATCGATGAAGACGAGAATTCTCCGCGCTTGCACGGTAATCGCGGCCAGCTGCTTCGTGATCCTCGGTGCGCGCTCGCAGACGATGACGGCACCGGCGACCGCACAACCGGCGGCACCGGTGACCGTACAACCGGTCACACCACCGACTCCGCTTCTGGCGACCACTCCCGCCGCCCCGGCTCCGACTCAGGCTCCGTATAGCTTTTCGATGCTGGGTGTGAACGCGAATGGCGCGAACTGGAGCCTGCCGAGCAGCGGCGCGTTTCCCGCCCTCAGCATGACGGGGCCGCAACAGGCTAGCAGTGTGGTCGAGAGCGCACCCAGACCCTCCAAACAGATCCCCGTGCCCCCAAAGCCCTGTTCTGTATTGATCGTGCGGCGCCCGGATGCCGCTTCAAACGATCTCAAGGCCCTGATGAATAACGGATGGCCCTTCACGCTTACGGTCACCATTAACGGTCCCAGCGGCCAAGCTGTCCAAGCCATCGCCTTTGTGAACTCGCGGGTGACGTCGGTTACCGCCATCTTCGATGCCCAGCGTCAACTCGACGAGCAGGTGAATTTCCAATGCGAGTCAATGCGCTGGCTCCGATAGAGCCGTTGCTACGCCCGCGTATCGATCGGGAACCCAACATGAAGCCTCAGACGATTCGCAGCCGTCGATGCCTCTGGCTGTTGCTCTGGGCGTTGTCCTTCGATGCCCTCGCGCAGGGCTTGCCATCCGCGCCTCAGGCGCCGCAGGTTCCGGTCGGGCCAGCAAGCGCCCTGCCGCTGCCGACCCAACAGCTGCCGGCGCAGCCAACGGCCTTCGACCCGAACAACCCCGCCGGCACCTCGCCGCGGTTCCTGTTCGCCGGCGCTCTGGCGATGGTTGCCAAGGACGTCGGCGTCAGCGTGGTGAGCAGCCTGAGCCAGGGTATCGTCAA
>Ga0210399_10003222_pt1 | contig 12699 bp, 10 predicted proteins | sample IncBWC14MmetaG_FD_150865 | JGI IMG/M metagenome (GOLD analysis project Ga0210399, IMG submission 150865) | Forest soil microbial communities from Barre Woods Harvard Forest LTER site, Petersham, Massachusetts, United States - Inc-BW-C-14-M | ecosystem: Environmental > Terrestrial > Soil >... | reverse complement strand
GCCTGGTTCGAGAGGGCCCTTATGACGTCGCACATTGACACCCTGTCGAAACGCCCTGTTTACGGAACGTGGTCGGCATTCCGGACACAACAATAATCAGATCTTACCGCCAAGCGTTGCGATCTGCACTGAAGTCCGTCAACACATTGACGTATTCCTGCTTCCTGTTGGCTTTTGGCTTCAGTCCGTAATATCGACAGAGCCTCTGCAATTCTGCGTTTTTCATTGAGTTTCTGGCTATATTTCAGTGCGTGACAGTCATGGCCTATCTAGAATCTTACACGTCCTTGTTCACAACGCTAATCTCCCCGTCTTCAGTGAGATCTCCGGGAAACGCTAAACTGCCAATGGGAGCATGTTCATTGCCAGCGGTGTTTTTGGCGATCGGAGAGGCGGAGATGGCGGGATGAGGCGGGTACGGGCCCCGTCCTGGAGAGAGCAACGATGGCGCTGGCGAAGGTGCTGTCGAGGTATCGGGTGGGCAGGCAGGGTTGGATGCCGAGAGCGTAGGTAGCCATGATGGGTCGGAGGCTGGTGTCATGTTGGTGAGGGTAGAGCAGTCAGGGAGCAGTACGTGAACAGCTCTCTTGTGATCTGGATGTTGGGAGAAGCTAGGACCCCATTCGGTGGTCGGTGTTTTGAGGTTCTAAGGAAGGGAATGCAGTCATAGGTTATAGATTGAAAGGCGGGGAGGAAGACAACGCAGTGTACGTGAAAAGACTATATTCCATGAATCTGTCATTTGTACTGGAGTGCCCCTTAGGATCCCTCCCTCAAACCGACAGACGCGCTCTGCTCTCCAATTGAGTAAGTACTGCCAGTGAGTATACGCACTTACCATATACGTTTTTTAGACATGACGACATATCAAACTTTCCCTGGAATTCAACACGGCGTTAAGGAACGATCAACGCTGTGCCTGCCGCCGTTTGCCCTTCTTGGAGCGATTCGCAAGGGACGGGACTTCCGCTGCAACAACATTTATTTTGTTATCGGCATGTTCCCCGAAGCCAATACGGCAACTCGATAACTCGCTTGGTGCACCGAACTTTTGGTGTGGGATCAAGGCACCCCACATGACTCAGAGCAAGGTTTCGAATCGGAGTTTAACGTTGAACACTAGTTTCACCTCAGTGTCCTATCTTCAAGATGCCACAAAGATTCACTCGACGTTATGTGTCAGGTTACCATATGAACGTAATATAGGCTTAGAGCTAACTTGTTCAATTCTAACAGGGAGCACCTCAAAAAGCATCAGATGGTCGCGATCGTACAGGAGAACTTTGGCCTATGGCCGAAAGAATTAAAGTGGGACACAAACCCATTGGAACAGAATCAAAAACCGACCACGAAGACCCTTATAAAAGTCATTATGAAAAAATATAACGATGTGGACGAGCACGCGCCCGACGTAGACGAGCAGCAGCTCGATGTAGACGAGCAAGATTCCAACGTCGAGGAGCATGCCCCCAACGTGGACGAACAGCAGCCCGACGTAGGCGAGCAGCAGCTCGATGTAGACGAGCAGGATTCCAACGTCGAGGAGCATGCCCCCAACGTGGACGAACAGCAGCCCGACGTAGGCAAGCAGGATTCCAACATCAAGGAGCAAGAGCCCAACGTCGAGGAGCATGCCCCCAACGTGGATGAACAGCAGTCCGACATATACGAGCAGGATTCCAACGTCGACGAGCACACGCCCAAGATGGATGTTGATGAGGAGGACTCCGACGTGGACGAGCACATGCCCGACGTTGACGAGCAGCAGCCCGACGTAGGCAAGCAGGATTCCAACGTCGAGGAGCAAGAGCCCAACGTCGAGGAGCACGCCCCCAACGTGGATGAACAGCAGTCCGACATATACAAGCAGGATTCCAACGTCGACGAGCATGAGCACAATTTATCGCCTGTTGCGGGCGAAATCTGGGTACTAACCCAAGCCGACCCAGCATTGATGGCAAGCCTGCGTACCTTCCTTTCCTCGAAAAACCACAAGAAGAATGATGCTAGCACCATCGCATCCTATAAATTCGCGATCAAATTTAATGAAAGTTGGTATGGGAAGGCCATTGAGGTCAATGTATTAAATATCTTCTCTTCTTGCCGAAGAGACGTTGTGTTTACCAGTTATTGCAGTGATTGTCGACCACAGTTCAGCGAGCCGACATATTGGATCTTTTAGGATACAAAAAGGGTTGGTACACCCAAGCCTGCCAAGTGATCAAATCGTATGATTCTTTGTCGAAACAGCAGATCAATAGTCTGAGGCTTGAAAAGTCGTGGTTGGGTGGCCGAAAATTAAACGACAAGCTAGCGGGACTAGTGACGTGCGGCTGAACGCTGAACGTAGTCTTACAGCTGAATGCAGTACTGAAGGCGCGTGCGTGATTTCACCAAATTAGGTCAATTTTAGTACTTTCCTTGTAGTGTACTCGAGTCAATACTCCATAGAAACCGTTTTCTATCCATGGGCCTTGAACAAGTTGCACCCTCACGAAAAGTGTATGTCACCTTTTTGCAACATATTACAACATCACCCCCTTCGGACTATCCATACACCCACCATAATCAAACCGCTTCTGGACCAGTGGAGAATTGTACGAGATAGAGCCCCCACACTCCAGGAGCAGCACACTATCTCATATCACTCAAAACTGTGTATTTTCGGACTTCCTCAGACGTCAGCACCTTCTAATTTACATTCCTGATCTATTGCTCTCTTAAATTTGGTAATCTATCTCCATCAATTCTTGACCAAATCTGAAAAACGAACGGTGGAAATCTTCACAATCCAAAGGCGAACGGCATGGTGTCCACGGTTTTGCGGAAATGATCCTCCCTCCTTTCTTTTCCCGTCCCCCTTCCGTTCCATTCCATTTCAACTAAACCATACCCAAATCTATGTCTTTGCCCAGAAACGATTACGGCGAATCAGGCCAGTATGCCCCCCACTTCACCCCGCTCACCCTGCACCTTTCTAACACTCGAACCAGTTCAAGATCGACGGGAAACTGATGATTTCGAGCTACTTATATAATCCCACAAGCACGCGTGGGCGGCAATCTCCGAACGGCAAAAACTAATATCGAAGCCGCCAGTGTGTGCCATACAAGCTTTAGGGGGCACTACGACGAAACGAGGGTTTTCTTTCTTTCTGCTCATCAACCACCTCCCAACGGTGGGCCTGCTTCAACGTTGAAAACTCGCCAACTGTGACTGGCACTTTGAATCGGTTCAATACGCAACAATGACACCAGGCACCGGCCACGTGTCAAACAGTGTTGATGCGCCATCACTGGCTCCCGAGCATCGCCGCGACAAAATGCCACCTCCTCCCTTACCCACTCCTTTCTACAATGCTTGTTACTTTCCATATCTCACGCGTGAGGGACTGGAACTCTCCCAGAAACTCAGAAATGCTGGTTTCAAGCCATCTCCCGATTTCGATAACGCCATCATCGACATTCTGAATGGGCTGCAGAGGATTTATCCGGAGCTCATATTGACGATCCACGAACTCGAAATGGGCAAGGAACCCTTTCAGGCGTCATTTATTCAAGACGATAAAGGAAAATTTGTGTCTGCATTTCGCCACTCCTCATCCACAAACGACATCACGTCCGACACCATAAACGACCTTTCACTTGAAAGGACGATCCTGGCGTCGATTCCAAACCAGAAATACTTTCTCGGTTGTCATTATTGCTTTGATAAAAGTGATAAACGACATCTCTTCCGTTTCACCTATGTCGACCGCCAATCGCGCTTCAAATCGGCCCAAGTGTTCGACTACATCAGGGACCCCCATATATGCGCCACAAATGTGGCCCTTATGTGCGGACAGTTCGAGTCCCCTTCCTTCCAATTTCCGCCGCTTAGAATGCCGGATCCAACCCAGAGAGATGGGCCACCTAGAAAGCGGCCTTGCTCCGGACCCCTTTATAAATTCAAAGACATGTTCACAAAAGCCTGGCCGCCGATTGACGAAGAACTGAATCAAATCTCTATTTCTCGAAATGGAGATACCGTTTGGTATGTCGACGGGCGGACGTCCCGTTATGTCAAGTACTCTTGGGAAGTCGTGAAAGGGGACAACGAAACGGGAGCAAAAGCGCGAAGGAAGAAGAAAAACAGTTGCATCTCTGGTGCCCACGTTGTATGGGATGGTGCCAACATCGTAGAGGAACAAGCGAAGGTCCTTGAATGCCGAGAGCCATCGATCCGGTCTCTCCTAGGGATCCCCCCCGAAGATATCCGATATCTTCGAACAACGAGATCGAGTTCTCTCGTTGAGACCCCCTTAGCTGATCTCACACTTTACCATCAACTTTCCCTACTTCATCTCGTTTTAACGACCGAGGAAGGTTCGTGCGATTAACTTAGGTGTATCGTGTGTATACTAAATGATATCCGAACAGTGTGGACGGGCCAGAAATACGTTTTCCAAGGCCTCTCTCCATTCCGTTTGTATGCAAGATCCGATCCGAGACATCGAGTTGAACCTTTGAAGTCATTTGCATGGGATAGTTTCCCCGAGAGTGGCATCCCCCTCGTGCGTCCTATTACATCTTACACATGCAGGTCAAGTAGTTGATGGACTCCAGGATGTTTTGCCTTTCATTTCGCCAGACACCCTCAAGTCGAAAAGTAACAGGCTTTACCAGCGTGACAGCCTGGCCTCTATCCTCCAGTTACTGCTATACGTCTTGTACAAGCCCAGTTTGTCCTCGAATCCAAAAAATGCCAACCTCATCTGGTGGGATAAAGACACAATCCCAGACACCTGCGCTGCCCGAGCCGAGTTCGAAGATGCAAGAATGACACTGGACCTACCCGCACCCTTGGTCGGTTTTAAACAAGATGTGCACGCTCTCTTCCAAGGCGTGAAGGACCGTCTCGCTATGGCCCAGGAAATAGACCGTCTCAGAGCGGCTGTCTCAGCTGGGCGTACCTTATCACTCATACCAGTCCGCCCCCTTGAATGCCCTACTTCACTGGGAAAAAGACTTTATGAACATCGCGAAAATCTCCTGGTTGATGCGGAGGAACAGCACGATACGCCAATCACGTCCAGTCAGGCTGATCGCTCGGGGCGACTAGTCCAACACCAACAGTCCTCGTTCGAAAAATCGAGCGACAAGTCGACACCAGCAGTCAGCGGAGGCCGGGAAGACATTCCACATAGAGAAGCAGCAAAACTACTAAATGACGAGCTAAACGGTCATTGCGCGCCCCCAATTATGCCCCTACCGCCCATCCTCATTCTCCCAGAGTGGTGTGATGAGAGCTACCAAAAATTTTACGACGGAATTTCTGAAATATGTCTGTCGGAGAACGTCCAAAAGGCACTGCGAGATCTTTCCGCCAGCTTTAGCGAAGAGGGTCGTAAGAAGGTCCCACAAGGGTATGAACTTGCCATGCAAGAGGCGATCAATTCTATCCTTGTCGAGGCTTCTACTGTGTTCCGGAAGACAATATCATCAAGAGCGTATAGCTCTAGAGGGTTGACGATGTGGAAGACACCATTGGAGGACGGTGCCAAAGCTACAAAACGTGACCCAGATATCGCATCAATAGAGCCTAGTCGGATCCGTATCGGTGCTGTGAAGGAAATTGGGGACTGGCTGTTTGTCAAATTCATTGCAGAGTTGAAACCTAAAAACCAACCTCTCCAACGCAAAGAAGCATTCTTGCAGGTATTGACTTCGGTCAGACAACTTCTTCTGCACAATCCAGATCGCATTTCGGAGCAGGCCTTCACTTGCTGTGGCGGTACACTTACATTCTATCATTTCGACTCCGAAGGCTTCGCGCAATCGGAGCCATACCACATTCCCGACCATCCACTTCTCTTTGTCAACCATATACTTCTTCTTTCCACGATTTTTACCGAGGACGTGATATTCCGGCGACCTCACCCTCATACTAGGTTGATTTGCCGCAGACAAATTGGGATTCGAGGGCGTAGGCTCGCCATTTACGAAACCGAGCATGGTCACGTCGAAAAGAATTATTGGCCTACTGTCCGCGGGGAAGTGCCCCAGGAAGTCTTTGTTTATCAACACCTGGAGAAGATGATTGAGGAGGGGCAAGTGCTAGATAAGAATGTTACCAGGATGGTCACTTACGGGGTCTTGACAACCACCGCCGTTATTCGCCGTGTATTTGGTATCCAATCCGTTGCTCCTAGGGAACAGGTCTCGATAACGCTGAATCGGAGTGGATCGTCCATTGAACATATCATCCACAACTGGAAAAATCTGACCCACCTTGACACTCAGCTGCAACATACCTGGCTTTGCAAGATAATTAGCGGAATTATAGCAGCAATTAACGGTATTTATTTTATTTTAGCCTTTCACTAGTTTCTAACAACTCCCCAGGAGCTCAAGACCTGTTATTTTGTGGGATAGCTCATGGGGATATCTCCGCAGGCAATATTTGTATTGCAGACGATGGGAACCACTTCCTGACCGATCTGGGATTGGCCACTGTAGTCGGCGACAGACATTGGTTACCTTCATCTGTGCGATCTCTCCTCCCTTTGTCCATGATGTTTCTAATGTCGTCTCTAGGGAACGCCTCTTTTTCTCTCCATTCGCCTATCCGAGGCGACCGAGACCTCTGTCTTCACCTTTTCGCCTGCTGATGATGCAGAGTCTTTCATTTGGGTGATCCTCTGGATCGCAGAATCAATCGCCAATGCCACAGAGGGTGGCTCATCCAAGTTCCCGTCAGAGCCCGAGAAGATACAGGCCTATAAATCAAAAATTTTGGCAGGAAATCAAAATCCGCGTGGGCCATTGGCCCCCTATGTGGCACAGATGTTGAAAAACCTGAGGGATCTGGTCAATAAACCTCAGGCGAAGTTAACCTTGGCCATTGTCCTCGTGGAGGTGCTCGAGTTGCAGACGAACCTTAACTCAGAGAATCCGTTTATCTAAACAAAATGGACGTAGTTATCATCTCGTCGGCGGCCCATATCATTGAACAGTCTCGATATCCAGACTCTGTCGTAAAAGTTTTCTGTTGTCAGATTTTATATACAGAAATTTGAAACGTGTCTCCAACGTCCTAGAAAAGACACATCAGTTCCTAGACCCAGATCAAGCCTGGATGTGCACTGGCACGAGGCCTTGACCCATTCGGGGAACACACCACTGGTCGGGTGGATAATTGTCCCTCCTTCAACGAGTTCCTTATGTATCCTCTCCACTTCCGTACCGCGCAGCACCTTGATGCTAAATTCAGCACCAGTGGAAGCACAGATGACCAAGCGCGTGCACACTTGGACCTTTACAAGTAGTGAACATGATGCCATGCCATGCACCCGCCGTTCCGAGTTGCACTAGGACGTCGAGCTTTCTTATCCTCCGGCGCAAACCACAAACCAACCCTCCATCCTCCCAGACGCTCCTCCTCGTTTCCGACTCGGCCTCCGTATCTCGGTTCCCGATTCCAACTAATACAATACAAATCTTTGAGGAATGCAGAGACGGCCTATACTTTGTAAACTTACAGACGGGAAGATCGGTGTGCGTCTCTGGTACTTGTTCCGTTCCATTACGCTATTCTGATATCATCCTTACTCGAGCAGTTCTATTTTGCAGTACGTGTTATACATTAGGTTTTACATCCACATCGGTTCTTACAGTATGTACTCTTCTGAACACAATCCATCAGCCAACGACGTCGAGTCCATCGTCACTTTATGTGTCAAAAGCCTGGAAAACGCAGTCTAAGTTACCCGCCACTCCCTTGCTCGACTCGTAGGCCAGCTGCTTGCAACCACCCAAACAGATCGCACAGTTCCCACTGCTGGCTCGGCGCAGAAAGCTAAGAAGAATCAAGGTGCAGCGGAATCTGACTCCTCATCCCCTGACACGCCACTTCAGTAGTCACCAAACCCTTATTCACACCTACCGAGATGTTTACCCACATCTCCAACCACTTCAACAAACCCCACCTCTTCCGCAAATCCTGGATCGGGATATTTGAATTCTACTCGCCCTCCTGACCAAACTCGGCATATCGTTCGTGGAGAACAACTACGCGCTGATGGTGAGCCATTTCACGACGGAAATCGTGGAATGCAGGGACTCGGTACGAGATGCTGCTGATCCGCACCTTGGTCCGAATCATTCTCAGGGACCTCGTTGGGGTGTGGAAGTTGAGCGAGCAGGGGCAGATTGCTGCTATTCAGGAGCTGGCCAATTCGTACCCCAAACGGTGGCCTGCAATAATGCCGGGGCAGGTTTCCCCGAATTCTTCGGTGTTGATCGCGTTTCGTGAGGTGGCTGGGCTGTTGCAGCAGCTTGGGAATGCTCCGCCCCCAGTTCAGGTTTGTTTCTTTTGACGCGGTTTTTTATTCCCGGCGATAATCATCTTGTGTCATGTAGGATGCAGTCGCTGAACCCCTAGTAACTCTCCTCGCTCACCCAAGTCACACTGCCAGTGTTTGCGCCACTGCCTGGCGTTTCTGTTACTCCACCCCCCTCCGCTTACCGAAAGCCATCCTCGTCGTGATGGAAATGCTGCAACGAGACCTGACTTCAATCATCTCGCCTGCTGCTCCTTTGGATGTCGGCTTTCGCGCCTTGGGGCGCGCTTACGGTCTAGCTCCCCTCGTTTCGGTCATCCTACAACGCTCCCTCTACGTCTCCTCCGACATCAGTGCCAAAGTCCTTGATATGGCCATTCAGCTCTTGAAACGTGCTGGGGATCACGATGTCAAAGTTGCAGGGGTCGAAGTAGAAGTAGCTTTGACCTCCATCGCATCTTTGATGTCCTAGGCCCGAAATTCGTTCGTCATCATCTGCCACAGTTGCTTGTGCTCTGGCGAAACGCACTCCCGAAACCGACGAGCAAGGACTCTGTCAATAGTGCCGGGCGTTCTATTGCTGAATGGATATTCACCTCCGTGAGAGTCCTTTAGGCGCCATTCTGTGCTTCCTGCGGCGTAATTCGTCCACATGGTGATGCTTGATGTGGCTTGCCGGATTGTGTCAGTGTTGAGTAACGCACTGCTGTTCGCGAATAATTTTATCAGTCAGAGGGTGACGAGATAACGGAGACTTAGGTTCCAGCTGTCGTTAAAGGGCTATCGCTGCGCTCAAGGGAGGCGTTGCTGCGCCGGCGGGTTTACCAGTGTTTCATGGCTCTTAGGTTTTCTAGCCTAAAGGGTTCTACGCAGGCTTCCTTGTTACAGTCGGCGGTGGCTTTGTTCGCTAGTCCAGACAGGTATAGTGGGTCTCTGATTCAGGCCCCTATCGCGCCTTCATCGGCGACTTTCATGTCTGACAGAGGGTGGCCGGGTATGCAAACAGGGTGACTTTTATTGAGGTCACGGACAATACCGGCGTCGTCTGTGAAGGTGACTCCTCCCCAGATGGAAAGGGCCAGCTGGACCCAGAAGTATCAGCGACGAAGACCTTCCCTACCCAAGGCGATGAAAATATGCACCAGAAAGAGGGAGAAAAGGGTGTCGCTGTCACGAAAGACAAGGACCACGTTGACTAGGAAATTGGAATGGTCAAAAATGAGAAATAAAATGAATTTTTTACCTTAGCTTATGGCCCTCGTACTTATTATACTTTTACAATTATCTTATAACTCAACTATCATTTGGGTCTTGGCTCTGCCGCTACCGTTGTATTGTGGAAGGCGAAGTTGCGAAGGTTGAGTACCCCCATAGATAGCATTGGGAGACTTGCTGTATCAGGATGAGGGACGAAGCCACTGGCCAGTGGGGTGACTCAGTGTTTGCTTGGAGCTAGTATGCCCCATGGTGATAGCTGCTTTCTTCGCTGATCATACTATAACCTTTGATAGACTACAAGCTCAAGGACACGCAGAGGCCAACTACAATGGCTTTTGACAGCACCACATGAATCCCAAGTCGAAAGTAATGTGGTCGGGGAGGGATGTAATCAGAGCTGAACGGACGAACCATTGCCCACCAACTACACTACAAACGATATATGAATTCGAGAGTAGCGGCGAAGGAAGAGGCAAAGCAAAACAGACCTCTCCTTATTCAATTTTTCCGGAAACTACATAAATTTTCAATTTGATCAATCTGCCGTCACTGGGAGAAACTTTCTCAACACTCCCGATACCATACGCAGCTCCCGCTCGTGTCAACTGATCTCTCTGCATTATATGTAGTTAATATATAAATTTAAATTGAAAGTTGATCTGAATTTGATCTGAATAATACATAACTTTTGACCCTGAAACCTCTCCGGAGAAGAGAGTACTTTCAAAACTCCGAGATAATCGGTATCTTCTCCGTCTGTCAAGTTCTTGTTCTCTGACGGCACCGAGGGTTCGGAACTTCGGAACGCATGTGGCATTAGTCTCTCCTAGACAGACGCTTCAGAAACTTCGTACCTTGATTCTGAAGTCTGTTAGTTATCGCGTGACACCAACCGTAGGGTTGCACTATTACGTAAAGTCCCAAAATGGACACAAATTACCGGACGCGTCTCTCATCTAAAAAACGAACTCGACGCGACTTCGGTGCAGCTCTTGAGCTCAAAATACATGTTGGTAACAGAAAGGTATTTTTTAAGGCAATTACGATGCATAGCGGAGCAGAGGAAGGTGAAATGAAGGTCGTGAGGCTTGTCAAGATTTCGAGGCCAAATATTTACCAAACAAAAGGCAACAGTCAGGCAACAGCTAGAGGCGGGCGATGTTTGAGTGATATGGGCACATTTGTAGATTTTTGACTTGCGTAGTTTACACAAATAAGCTTAATCATAGTTCTTCCAGTGATATCTGGGCGATAAATTGATACTGTGCTGGATAAATTCCGCAAACGACACTGAATAGGCCGGAGCTTGAATCTCACTTTACGTAATAGTGCAACCCTACGGTTGTACCCACGCGATAACCACAGGACTAATGTGGCATGAAATGTGTGAATAACGTACGTGTTCCACTCTCAATCGAGTGAATCAGTGGCCAAATGCGAACTGCCGAATTTTAAAACCATGTGTGCCTACTAATCACAGTAAGGCTGAGAATCGTGCTAGTCCGTTCTTCACCTTTTCCTTTCCCCTGAACGTCAATTGAGCAACCGTCTAGCCAGTCCCGTGTCCCCATCTCTTTATCTCTCTTTCATCCTTGATTATTTTCCCTGGCGGACTCTGTACTCAAAGTCTCAGCCCACGATCCACCCCCTCATTTTCTTTCTCTCTTTCTCTCTCTCTCCACACAAGTTTTTTTTTTCTGATCGTTTTTTTTCAGTCATGGTTTCTCATGTGTATCACCGTCTGGATAACACGTTTGTTTATCTCGCCATGATTCCGATGGAGACGAGCTCATCCTTTTTTGTTCATGTTCTTAGGATGGGAGCTGCATTCGTTGGCGTAGTCGTCGCAGCTGTGTACTCACCTCCCACCCTGCGATATTTTTTTTTCTTTTTCTGACGATGAGACGCCATCAGTTTACATGGAGGTACATGATGATAAAAACCTCTCCTCTATGCCTTTGACAACAACTAACTCCCACTCTGGATCTTAGTATCATGTGCCCAAGCGTGGTACTACTTCACTCACCAAAAAGATGCACGGGGCATCAAACTCCTCGTAAAGGCCTTTTCCCCCTCTCTCCAAATGCGAACTGCTCATCTTACTCGCACTACTTACAACCAGGTCGGAGCCGTCATGGTATTTGACACCATCCACCAAGCGCTCATCTCACACACGCGTGCGTCCCTCACTCGCTACTTTTACTTATACATTCATCTGACGCGATATCGATTATGCATTTGCCGCTGGTGAAAACTTGAATTTGAAACTTGAAGTATACACGCACCTCATCACGAACTACTACAACCCCACCGAACTCGGGAACTTAGTCTGGTCAGTTCCGAACCCCGTGTCTTCTCTTTTTTTTTTTCTTTTTTTTTTTCGTTCACTCACTCACTTGTTTATTTTTTTAATGTAGGAGTCTGCTGGTAAGTGCTCCGAGTCCTCCACAATCACAATCACTACCTTAACCATAACCAATGTCCACGAAAATCACATGTAGCTTCAAGTTCTATTCAACGTACGTACGCACCCCTCCCTCCCTCATACCTACACCCCAATCACGACTAACACTAACACTTACACCTACACAATCAAGGGATTCACCGCACTCCTAGTCCAAAGGTAACCTTCCCAACCCTCCATCCTGCCATACCAATCTCACCAATAACACTAAACAATTTTTTGAATCCCCAGCTTTTTAACAATGAGAATCTGGCGATGTACGCCCATTCTCAATCCCTCCTCTCCTCTCAAATAAAACTCTAACACCATGCATCCACCTACAGTGAGCAACCAGAACATGTGGCTCACGGGTTCAGTGGTACGTCCCCCAATACTCACTTTCACCCATATCAACAACCTTAAACTTCACATTCTCACCCGGCTGCAGCTCGTTCTGGTATTTGCGGAATTCGGTACGTCCCCACTTCTCCCCATTCTTCCTATTCCCTTTCCCTTCGTGTACTTACTACTTTTATATTTGGACAGGTTGTGTAGTCAGTACGTCCCCCTCCCCATCAAACTAAACTAAACCGAATCGTAATTGAAACACCTCCAGCATACGCAGGGATGTCGTAAGTCCCCCCCTCTCCTCCTCCCATTCCGTTCCACTTTTTATGCTGACCACGCGCAGGTTCCATCTGAAGACATACGCAGATCT
>Ga0210399_10003219_pt1 | contig 12706 bp, 14 predicted proteins | sample IncBWC14MmetaG_FD_150865 | JGI IMG/M metagenome (GOLD analysis project Ga0210399, IMG submission 150865) | Forest soil microbial communities from Barre Woods Harvard Forest LTER site, Petersham, Massachusetts, United States - Inc-BW-C-14-M | ecosystem: Environmental > Terrestrial > Soil >... | reverse complement strand
AGAATCAGCTGTCAGCTTTCAGCCATCAGCTCTCAGCTTGGAGCGAGAGAAGCGACGGCAGGGTTGGCCGATAGCTGAAGGCTGACAGCTGAGAGCTAACTATGGCTACTTTAGTCACGCCGACCGACAAGACTGAGAAAGTTGAAAAGAAGAGTCCGCCCGTGACCGACGAAAAGACCGAGCGGAAGCAGCGTCCGCGGATGGACGAGAAGTTCAAGATTTTCAGCGGCACGGCGAATGAGCCGCTGGCCGATGAAGTCTGTCACTTTCTCGGGATGCAGCGTGGGCAGGCGCAGGTCATTCGGTTCCGTGACGGCGAGTGTTACGTCCAGATTCAGGAGAACGTACGCGGCGCCGATGTGTTCGTGATGCAGCCGACGTGCCGTCCGGTGGACGAGCACTTGATGGAACTGTTGCTCATGATCGATGCGCTGAAACGCGCTTCGGCGCGGCGCATTACGGCGGTGATGCCCTACTTTGGCTATGCCCGACAAGACCGCAAAGACAAGCCGCGCAGCCCGATTTCGTCGAAGCTGGTGGCCGATCTTCTGACCACGGCGGGCACGCACCGGGCGCTGATTGTGGATTTGCACACGCCGCAGTTGCAGGGATTTTTCAATATTCCGGTGGATCATCTGTTCGCTTCGCCGGTGCTTGTGGATCATTTCCGCAAGCTGCAACTGCCGAATCTGACGGTGGTTTCGCCGGATGCGGGCGGCGTGGAGCGGGCGCGGTTTTTCGCGAAGAAAGTCGATGCCGCTCTGGCGATCGTCGACAAGCGCCGCGTCGAGATGAACGTGGCCGAAGTAATGCATGTGATCGGCGACGTCGACGGGCGCACGTGCTTGATCATCGACGATCTGATCGACACGGCCGGCACGCTGGTAAAGACGGCGCAGGCATTGATGGATAACGGGGCGACTTCGGTTTACGCTTGTGCGTCGCATGCGGTGTTGTCGGGGCCAGCGGTGGAGAACATTCGGAACTCGGTGATTCAGCAAGTGGTAGTCACGAACACGATCCCGCTGACGGCCGAGGCGGATGCGGCACGAACTGAAAAGGGAGGGAAGATCAGCGTCCTCTCGATTGCGGGGTTGATTGGCCGGGCGATTCAGGCCAATCATGAAGAGACTTCGGTCAGCAAGTTATTTACGTAGTGCGGTACGAATTTTGCAGGCACCCGGCGAAAAGCAGGTTCCTCCACTGCGCCGTCGCGTTGCTCCGGCTCGGGTCGGAATGACAACACTTTCCGGTCGGAATGACAACACTTTAAAGAGAATTGAATTAAAGGGAATTGAAATTTATGGCAACTACATTGGAACAAAACACACTCGAAGCGCAACCCCGCGAAGCGGGGACCAAGAACCACGCCCGGCGCGTGCGCCAGGGCGGAAAGATTCCGGCCGTAGTCTATGGAGCGGGCAAGGAATCGATCTCCATCAGCGTGGACCCGCGGCACGTGACGCGCATTCTGAACTCGGAGACCGGCCACAACACGATTTTCGATCTCGCTCTCAGCGGTGGTGAGCGCAGCAAGGCCATGATCGTTGACTGGCAGTACGAGCCCATCAAGGGCCATCTGCTGCACATCGACCTGAAGCGCATCGCGCTCGACAAGGTACTCAAAGTCAGCGTGCCGATTTTCCTCGTGGGCGAGGCCGCCGGCGTGAAGCAGGAGGGCGGCATCATGGAACAGATGCTGCGCGAGGTCGAGATTGAGTGCCTGCCGGCGGACATTCCCAGCCACATTGACGCCGACGTCAGTCAGCTGACGTTTGGCAAAGTGCTGCGCGTTTCGGAGTTGCCGCACTCGGACAAGATCAAATTCATTACGGATGAGAACCAGCCCGTGGCGCACGTTACCTCGGTGAAGGAAGAAGTTGTGGCTACGCCGGACGCGACAGCGGCGGAAGCGGCGGCTCCGGCCGAGCCCGAAGTCATCAAGAAGGGCAAGCAGGAGACCGAGGAAGAAGGCACCGAGGCTCCGGCGGCAAAGCCGGAGAAGGCCGAGAAGAAGGAAAAGAAATAAGGAAGCGAGCCAGGCGCGCGATTATTGCGGCGCAAAGAACGCGCCGCATCGCGCGGCTCGCCCAGATCCTTCGCGAGACAGAAAGCGTCTCACTCAGGATGACAAGTGGTCTGGATTGAGGAAGCTATCAAGGCGTGAAACTGATCGTCGGTCTCGGCAATCCGGGTATCGAGTATCAATTCACGCCGCATAACCTGGGCTTTCTGGCGATTGATCGGATCGCCGGGAATTTGAAGGTGGACGTGAGAAACCGGCAGTGCCGGGCGCTGACGGCGCGGGCCGTAATTGCCGATCAGACGGTGCTGCTGGCCAAGCCCGAGACGTTCATGAATTTGAGTGGCGTCGCGGTGCGGGAGCTGGTCGAGGAGTACGAGGCGAAGCCGGAGTCGGACCTGATCGTGATTCAGGACGAGCTGGATTTTCCGCTGGGCACGTTGCGCATTCATACGCGGCGGAGTTCGGCGGGGCATAACGGCATCGAGTCGATCATCGGGGCGTTGGACACGCAGGATTTTCTGCGTATCCGGATCGGGGTGGCGCCCGAGCGGAAAGTTAGCGATGGCGCAGAGTATCTGCTGGCTCCGATGCGCAAGCCGGAGTTGGCGATCGTGGACGGCATGCTCGACACCGCCGAAGAAGCGGTGAAAGTGATTCTGAAAGAAGGTCCGGCGGCGGCGATGAACCGCTTCAACCGGAAAGAAGAGCAGTGACTAGTGGTTGGTGATGAGTGGTTAGTTAAGACGGGATTTTTACTAGCCACTAACCACTCATCACTAGCCACTGGATTTGGAGAAAAGAATGAATCGTACCTATGAATTGATGTTTATCGTTCGGCCAGATATGACGGATGAAGATCTGGACAAACTGATTTCGACTTTGAGCGCGGTCGTGCCGCCCACCGGCGGAACCGTGCAGCGCGTCGACAAGATGGGCAAGCGCCGTCTTGCCTATACCGTTCGCCGGTTCCACGAAGGCATTTACGTGCTGATGGTGGTGGAGGGCGGAGGCGCGGTGATTCACGAACTGGAGCGCCGCCTGCGCGTGACTGAGCCAGTCATCAAGTTCCTCACCGTGCGCACCGACGAGGAGCAGAAGCGGCTGGACAAGATCAAGGCACTGCGCGACGCAAAGAAGAAGGTGAGTGCGCAGCCCGCGGCTCCGGCTCCGGTGGCAGCGGCGGCTGAAGCCCCTGCGGCAGCGGCACCGGAAGCTCCCGCGACGGCGTAGCGCGCTGTGGTTAGTGGCTAGTGATTAGTGGCCAGTAACCATGCCCATTCGCGCTGAGGGTTGATTTGGCTAGCCACTAACCACTAATCACTAGCCGCTGAATTTCAAGGAGACTTATGGCTGACGAAACGAAAGCACCAGAGCAATCCACTCCCAGCGAGAGACCGCGTTTCGACGGTCCCCGGCCGGGAGGAGATCGTCCGCGGTTTGGCGGAGGCGGTGGCGGACGCGGGCCCGGCGGACCTCCGCGCGAAGGCGGTGGCGGACGCAAATTTTTCCGGCGCAAGAAAGTCTGCAAGTTCTGCGTCGAAAAAATCGAAGACATCAACTACAAGGACTACCGCATGCTCGGCCAGTTCGTGGCCGAAAGCGGCAAGATCGTGCCGCGGCGCCTGACCGGCGTGTGCGCGCCACACCAGCACCGGCTGTCGGCAGCCATCAAGAAAGCGCGCAACATCGCGTTGCTGCCGTTTGCGGGAAGAGCATCGTAAGTAGAGTGCTCTTGGCTATTGGCCCTTGGCTTTTGGCTCAATCGAGCCGGGCCAAGGGGTTTAAGCCAAAGGCCAAGAGCCAATAGCGTTTTAGATTGGAGCTATTTTCATGGAAGTCATTCTGAAAGAAGATGTAGCGAAGCTGGGATCCCGCGGCGACGTGGTGAAGGTCGCGGAAGGTTATGGACGGAATTATCTGTTGCCGCGCAAGCTGGCCATTCAGGCCGATGAGGGCAACAAGGCCGTCATCACGCAGATGAAGGCCGCTTCGGTGCGGCGCTCCGCCAAGGAGAAGACGCAGGCCGAGGAACTAGCCAAGCAGTTTGAGGGCGTCTCGGTGTCGTTCTCGCGGCGCACGGGAGAGCACGATCAGCTCTTTGGATCGGTCACGTCGAGCGATATCGGCGACGCGCTGACCAAGAAGGGCTTCAGCGTCGATCGTCGCAAGATCCAGCTGCACGAGCCGCTGAAGACCGTGGGCGAGTTCACCGTCCCAGTCAAGCTGCACAAGGACGTGACCGCGCATCTGAAAGTTGTGATCGAGAAGGAAGTGGTCGAGGCGTAATTACCTCTAAGCTTATTTCCCCAATAACGAGGCGTTCACGATGGCGCTTTGGGTAGTTCGTGCCGGCAAATACGGTGATCAGGAAGAAACAGCCGTCAAAGACCACTTGGTGTGCCACGGGTGGAACGAACTTCCGGATTACTCCGCCTACAAGACAAGAGAGGAACTGGGGAAGCTATACCGAGCCACCTACCCGAACGAAAGTGAGCGGCAGGTAATCCTGAGAGTTGGGCAAGTCTGGAGATTCGCACACGAGATGCAAATAGGCGATCTCGTGGCTTTGCCTCTCAAGACAGAATCGGCCTTCCTGTTTGGCCGAATTACAAGCGATTACAGATACGAGAAGATCTCGGCAAACGTCATGCACATTCGCCGAGTCGACTGGATCAAGACGGTGCCACGCTCCGTGTTGCCCGAGGACATACTCTTCTCGATGAACTCAGCCCTGACTGTTTTCACCGTCGATCGCAATGATGCCGAGAGCCGGGTAAACAAACTTCTCGCGCTGACGCCAGCCACCCCGAATGTTGCCACAGCGCGCGCCGACATCCAAATTGAGAGCCTAGCTGATGACGAAATGATCGATCTGGGTGAAACCGCGCGCGACGAAATTCTCAAGTTCATCCAAGAGAAGTTCAAGAGTCACGATCTCGCGAGGCTTGTGGCCGCCGTCTTGACAGCGCAAGGGTACAAGACCAAAGTGTCGCCCCCGGGGCCTGATGGAGGGGTTGATATCTTGGCAGGTTCTGGGCCGATGGGGTTTGACCAGCCGCGCCTGTGCGTCCAGGTCAAATCGGGAACCTCTGCGGAGGGACAGGCTACATTCAATGAGCTCCGCGGTGTGATGTCGAAGTACGATTGTGAGCAGGGGCTTCTCGTGTCCTGGGGCGGCTTTACGAAGCATATAAGCCTTGATGCGCGAAACGACTTCTTCAAGGTGCGACTGTGGGATCAGGGCGACGTTGTAGATGCGGTTCTGCAGAACTATGAGCGGCTCGATGCCGAGATCAAGGCGGAGCTGCCCTTGCGGAGGATTTGGGTAATCGTGGACGACGAAGCCGACTGAAACAGTTTTAGCTCGACAGCATAACTATTCACGAAGCCGCCCGTGCCTGACCAGGTCGGCCTTCACTTTGTCCAAAGGAATTCCGACTTCTCCGCGGCGAGACTCAGAAACCAGACCATCCCAGAAATCCCGGAGCCTGGCTCCGTGCTTCTTCAGGTCGATGAGAACCGCGACCTTCCGACCTTTGCTGTCTGTGACGAACTGAACTCCAGTCATAGGCCTATTTTCCCACAAGAGGGGCTCTGCCTGCGACTAGACTCCCGGGTGATTTATGGCATGCAGATCAAAATAGCAGAATATCGCGATTTGCACCGGAATCATTGCATTCCCGTGCCAAGTCCTCTGTCTGGCGTTGTGTCTACTGTTCTGTTTCGCCCTAAATCTTTGTCCCTGAATCACCTAAGCCCCCAAAATTCCCCTGCCCAGCCTATAATTCCTGCTCACGGTTCCACTGACGACTCGTCTATCCCTGTGCCAGCCCGGAGGCGGTAAATACCGGGCGGTAGAGGACGCGACAGCACATGCCGGCAGGTGTTTGGGCAATACCACTTGCGGTTGGCGAACGGGCCCACTCGAAAACAAAGAGTGAGAGAGTAGAGAGATTCAGTCAGGACCAGGACCCCGTGCGGGGCCGCATGGCTGGGCAAGAACGCCGCATAGATGACACGATGCTGATCCGGGAGGCCCAGCGCGGAAACCGCGCCGCCTTCGAGGAACTCGTCCGTCACTATGACCAGGCGGTGTTGCGCCTGGCTCTTCATCTCACCGGAACCGAGCAGGACGCGCAGGACGTCTACCAGGACGCCTTCCTCAAGGCATATAAGAACATCGGAAATTTCCGGTTCGAGTGCTCCTTCTACACCTGGATTTACCGGATCGTAACCAATCTGTGCCTCGACCACTTGCGCAAGAGGAACGTGCGCAAGGAGGACGCACCGGTGGCGAAGGATCCGTCGGGCGGCGAGTACGATCTGCTCGACCAGGTGCCCGACGTGCGCGCGGGCGCCAACCCGGAGCGGGATTTGATGCGCCGGCAGCTGGGGGCGCGCATCTCGGGAGCGCTGGAGAAATTGACGCCGCGCGAGCGCATGGTGTTTGAGCTGAAGCATTATCACGGGTTGAAGCTGCGCACCGTGGGCGAGATTTTGCAGACCACGGAAGAGACCGCCAAGAATACCCTCTTCCGCGCCACGCAGAAATTGCGCGGGGCGCTGGCGGATATGCGGTAGGAGTTGGGATTGAGCGGCCGGGCTTCCCTGGCCGGACAGCCGAGGCGGCTGTCCCCACATGAGTTAGTTTCCCCCGAGGGGGTGCAATTATGAAGTGTGAATGGGTTCGAGAGAATATCGTGCTTCAGGCTTATGGCGAACTGGCGGATGACGCCCGCCACGAACTGGAGCAGCACGTGGCCCGCTGCGCCGACTGCGCAGCCGAACTGAAGGCGGAGCAGGAGTTTCACGCGCTGCTGGCCCAGGATCGCGCGGCCGATGCCACACCGAATCTGCTGGCGGCTTCTCGCATGCGCCTGCAGGAAGCGCTGGAGACGGCCAAGCAAGGCAGCTTCTTCAGCCGGCTGGCGTTCGATCCGGCGAACTGGCTGCGGCAGGTGAAGTTCTCTCCCGCGCTGGCCTCGGCGATTCTGATTTTCGGTTTCGCGGCCGGGATCGTAGCAGCTTATAAGTTCATTCCACGCGGCCCAACGGATATTGTTCAAGCACCCGCAACCGTAACCGTTCCCGTCCAAACTTCGATTGCCGGCATCGATTCCATCACTCAGGATCCCAACACAAATCAGATCAGCATCAAGTACAAGGCCGTATCGGAAGAGCAAAAGCAGGGGTCGCTGAACGATCAGGATATCCAGCAGCTGCTGCTGTATGCGGCGCATAACAATTACAACTCGGGCGTGCGCGTGGATTCGGTCGACCTGCTGGCGAAGCGGTCGGGCGACCTGCAGGTGCGAGAAGCCCTGATGTATGCGCTGCAGAATGATACGAATCCCGGAGTGCGGCTGAAGTCGCTGGACGCGCTGGGTAATTACGTTAAGGACGACACCAACGTGCGCGACGCGGTGCTGCGGGCGCTGGTCAACGATGACAATTCCGGCATTCGTATCGAGGCGCTGCGGCTCATCGAGCCGGTGAAGGCCGACGGCAGCGTGCGCGGCGTGCTGATGGCCCTGGCCGCGAAGGACCAGAGCACGTACATCAAGTCGCAGGCCCGTACCATGCTGGCGCAATTGCCGGAGATTGATTAGGAAAGTAGCGCCGGCAACTTGCCGGCTGTCGCGAAGGCATCTTGCCTTCGCGTGCGAGGGCGGGACGCCCTCGCGACAGCCGCCGGGACGGCGGCGCTACAAAAGAAGCGCTAGAAAAGAAACCGCCGAGATGGGGCGAGAATTGAGGTCACTATTTTGAAACGTTCGCTACAAATTGTCGGGCTGGCTGGAATGCTGGCCCTGCTTGCGCCGCTGGTTCTGGTTTCGCAGAGCTGGGCGCAGGAAACACATGTAACCCGCGAAGGCGGATCCTGGGGTCAGGAGATCACGGGCTCGCTGGCAACGGTCAAGAACCTGAGAATCAAAGTTGACATGGGCTCCGTAGTGGTGCGCGGCGGGCAGCAGCAGGGCATCAATTATGTCGTTCATACCCGTTTTGGCAATTCTAACGAGCAAGATGCACGCCGCCAGTTCGAGCAGTACAAAATCACCGCATACGTGAAGGGCGACACCGCCTGGATCGTGGGAGATTGGCAGGGCGGCCGACGGCCCCGCCATTGTTCCTCCGAGTTTTCTGTGATGGTTCCCCGCGAAATCGCTTTAGTGAAGCTCGAAACCGAAGGCGGCAATGTTGACGCCACAGGCGTCATGGGCCGCGTGGAAGCGGAGAGCGGCGGCGGCAGCATGAAGCTCGATGACATTGGCGGAGGAGTGAACGCCGAAACCGGAGGCGGTTCGATCGACGTGGGCACGATCAGCGGCGATCTCGGACTGCACACCGGCGGCGGCTCCATCGAAGTGCGTCAGGCCAACGGCAAGCTGACGGCTGAAACCGGTGGCGGAAGTGTCGAGATTCAGTCCTGCGCGCAGGGCGCGGTCATCGAAACCGGCGGCAGCAGCATCAACATCCGCCATTGCAACGGCAAGGTCAAGGCATCGACCGGCGGTGGCAGCGTCGACTTGAGCGATATTGGTGGTCCCGCGGAGATTGAAACCGGTGGCGGCAGCATCCGGCTGACTTCGGCCAAGGGTCATGTTCAAGCCGAGACTGGCGGGGGCAGCATTGAGCTTTACGGTGTGCCTTCGGCTCGGGCGGAAACGGGCGCGGGCGGGATCACCGTGAAGCTGTTGAATACCGGCGCCGACCGTCACGATTCCGATCTGGAGACGGGTGCGGGCGACATCACGGTCTATCTGGCCACAGATGTAGCGATCAACATTCGCGCCAGCGTAGATATGGGCAGCGGGCATCACATCACCTCCGAGTTTCCCGACATCCACATCAACAGCGAGGGCAGCCAGTGGGAGCCGAGGACGCTGAACGCGGAGGGCAAGCTGAACGGTGGAGGCCCCACGCTCAAGGTGCATACCTCGACTGGCGACATCAGTTTCAAGCGCGCCCGGTGAAAGGCATTGTTGACTGATGATTGATGATTGTTGATCTCCGATTGAAGGCCGAAACAGCGTCGGGGAGTCTGGTTTTTACTCAGCAATCAACAATCAAAAATCAACAATCAGAGTTTGGATCCGCGAGCCGCAAACAATTCAGGATGAGGGTATGACCATGCGCAAATACGTTATGACCAGTATCGTGTTGTTGCCCTTGCTCCTCACCTTTTCGCATGCAGCCCAGAACTGGTCGGTCGATCCGCCGACGCAGCCCTGGATGGTCTACTCCAGCGAAGACAGCGGCACCAGTTCCTATCTCGGGGTCGACATCTCGGACGTAACTACGGAGCGGCTGAGCGCTCTGAAGTTGAAAGAGGAAAAAGGTGTCGAGGTGACGATGGTCGACCAGGATGCTCCGGCCGGCAAAGCCGGCATCAAGGAGCACGACGTTATTCTCACCATGAATGGCACGGCGATCGAGAGTGGCGCGCAGTTGCGCAGGATGATCCACGAAATGCCGCCCGGCCGGGTGGTGAGTTTCGGACTGAGCCGGGATGGCCAGCCGGTGACGGTGAAGGTGCAACTGGCCGACAAGCATAACGAGTTTGCCCGGCACGGTGTTGGCGATATCCACGTGAATATTCCAGAGATCCACATTCCCGAAATCAATATCCCTACTTTCGACTGGGTCGTGACCACTCGGTCGGAACGCAGCGGTCTGATGGTCGAGAACATCACGCCGCAACTGGGAGACTTCTTCGGCGTGAAGAACGGTAATGGCGTGCTGGTGCGCTCAGTCGATAAAGGCAGCCGCGCGGAAAAGGCCGGCTTGCGCGCGGGAGACATTATCGTCAAGGTTAACGATGAGCCCGTGCACGACACCAGCGACTTCTCGCACGCGGTGCGCTCGCGTGAAAAAGGGTCGGTGAGTGTGGGCGTGATTCGCGACAAGAAGGAACAGAACTTGACGCTGACGCTGCCCGAACGGAAAGAGTCCGGTGAACTTCTGGAGGAAGAAAGCTCCGACGATTCTGTGATCGACGCCGAGTCCGCGGTCGACCTGAGCGAACTGCAGCAGGAACTCGCCGAGATACAGCCTCAGATGGAACTCGCCCGCGAAGATGCCGACACCACCGTCCGGGAGCTTCGCAAGGACCTGTGCGGGCAGCACAAGAAAATCCGTGAGCAGGCAGAGAAACTCAAGAACCAATCCCATCTCCAGCAGCGCCAACTCAAGAAGGATCAGGAAAGATTGAAGATGCAGATGGACCAGCTGCGGCAGGAACTGCGGGGACACTGGCTGGACATTTAGCAGTGGAAGACCGCGCGCTACACTCCGGTCGCGACGGCGCGCGCCAGACTCGCTAGGCAGATGCGGTTGCGGCCGGCCTGCTTCGCGGCATAGAGTCCGTTGTCGGCCGCGCGGATCAGGTCATCGCGGCTTTTGCCGTGGTCGGGGAAGGCTGCTACTCCGGCGCTGATGGTGACCGTCCGGGGCACTCCAGGAAACTGATAACCTTCCACCAACCGCCGCAACTTTTCAGCGATTATGACCGCCTGCTGGGTGTTGGTCTGGGTAAGCAGGATCGCGAATTCTTCTCCGCCGTAGCGGCACACCACGTCAATCTTGCGCAGCTGCTGGTGAAAGAGTGAAGACACCTGCCGCAGAACTTCGTCGCCCAGCAGGTGACCGAATTCGTCGTTCAACTTCTTGAACTGATCGATATCGGCCATAATCACTGCCATGCCGGTTCCGTAGCGGCGGGCACGCTCGATTTCTTCTATGATCCGCAACTCGAAAAAGCGCCGGTTAAAGATGCCGGTGAGGCCGTCGAGGTACGCCAGTTGCTTCACCCGCTCCACGTAGTGCGCGTTCTGGATGGACGTGGCGCAAATGTCGGCCACGGATTCGAGCGACTGCAGCAGCGCGTTCTGCCGGAACGCGTTGGGCTGCGAGCTGTGCAGCGTGAGCACTCCGAGGGTCTGCCCGAACGAAATGAGAGGGATGCTCATGCGCGAGGCCGACTCCAGGAAAAGCCGCTTGGGCTCGGGCATGGTCCGCAGATCGCTTTCGATGACGCTGCCACTGGTTGCGATCACCCGCGACCACGGCTCCAGCGCTGCTGGAAATCGGCCACCGGGCGGGATGCAGGGGGTCAGCGTGCCTTGATGCGCCCGCATGACCAGATCGCTCTCCTCCCGCAGCAGCAGCGATACGTGCGAGACCTCAAAGGCCCGCTGAATCACCGAGCATACGCGGGCCAGCAGTTGCTCCAGATCCATGACGGCGGTGCTTTGCTGCGCGATGGCATTAATGGCTTCCAGCTGCCGGGCGCGCTGGCGTTCCAGAGAATACAAATGGGCATTCTGCAGCGCGATCGAGGCTTGCGTGGAAAATAAAGTCAGCAACTGGATTGTTTCATCGTCGAAGTGATCGATGCGGTCGCTCTGGCAGTCGAGCACGCCCACGACTTCATCTCCCGCGATGAGCGGAATCGCCAGCTCGGAGCGGGTGGATTGCGCGGCGCAGATGTAGCGCGGGTCCTTGGTCACGTCCGGGGCGTATACCGGCCTCTTCTTCAGGACGGAGGCTCCCGTGATGCCGTCGTGGTAGCCCAGACAAATCTTGTCTTTGCCGGCGTCCCAGCCAATCTGCGAACGAACGCACAACTGCTGCGCCTCCTTGTCGATCAGAAGGATGGCGACGTTCGGCAGTCGAAAATAGTCGCGCGCGATCGCCAGGATTCGCTGCAACACCTCATCCAGGTCGAAGGTGGAGAGCACCGCCTGGCCCGCTTCGTACAGAACCGCGAGTTTCGGCATGATCGAACAAATTGTACGATGGGGGGTATGGGTTACCGATGTTCCTAAAGTAACCGGCACTTTTCTCGCTATCGCCACCTTCTGGCAGTACGGATCAATCCGTAGGCCACCAGGCAGAGCCAGAAATCCAGAATCATGCCCAGGTCCAGATGGAGGGGTTGGTGCCGCGCGACCGGAGGCAAGGATGGAATCAACAGAAAGTACACCACGTTGCCCAGGATGATCGCCAGCAAGGCCGGAAGAAGATTGGTGAGCACCGATGGTTTAGACACCACAGAGAGCGTCGTCGGATGCCCCTTGTTTACCCGGGATGCCGCCGGTTTCCTCTACAGCAGGCCGCCAGTTTGGATCGCCAGATCGTTTAGCGCCATCTCCAGCTTGGTAATCGCCGCGCCGATTTCTGGATGCTTTCCAATCTTCTCTTGCAGCGCCTTCAGAATCTGCTGAGCACTTTTGATATGCTCCTCGGCTGTCGCCGGATTTGACTTGGGATTGCGTTCGCTCGGCGTTTCCATGACCACTCGCTCCCCTATATCTTTCAAGATCGTACAGCGCTATCCCTATATTTTACGCGTCCGAGGCGAACCGGGAGGCGCGGGCGAGGAGAATCAGCGATTCCGCTCATATCCGGTCAATGCGTGTGACGGCGATTTAGAGCCAGTTACTAGCCTGGGCGTACGAATTCTCGTCTGACTCTCTCCTTGACAACCCGTCTGGGAGCGCGCATTGTCCTCAGGTACGTCGCGAAGTCCTCACCAGAGTCCTTCCCCGAAAGCCGATTCTGTCTGAGCAGGCCCTTCCGTTTATTCGGAGCAGTCCACGAACCCGCTCCCGCCAAATCCATCGTGGACGCAGAAGGAGATCGACATGCGGAATCACCCACAACAAATGAGGTCTC
>Ga0210399_10003216_pt1 | contig 12711 bp, 12 predicted proteins | sample IncBWC14MmetaG_FD_150865 | JGI IMG/M metagenome (GOLD analysis project Ga0210399, IMG submission 150865) | Forest soil microbial communities from Barre Woods Harvard Forest LTER site, Petersham, Massachusetts, United States - Inc-BW-C-14-M | ecosystem: Environmental > Terrestrial > Soil >... | reverse complement strand
AGACACTGAAGGAGCGATTTGGAGTGTCTGACTTTCAGGTCCGGCGTGTGCCACTCTGGAACAACGCCGAGGGATATCCACTGTAGTTACTTTGACAGCGTCTCAGCGGGGGTGGTATGCGCCCAGCTGGTGCGCGGGGGCGTAACCGATGATCATTGCGAAAAGGTAACGCCGAATATTTGATTTAGGCGATACCATTTCGCAACGCACCGAAGGCCATGAACGTGTCCTTGGCTTTTGTTGCGGAAACCCTCCATTGGGCAACATCGCCTGTGAGCTTTAGGGACAGATCTCACACGGGAGACATGATCAGAGACAATTGGACTACAATGGTTGAATTCTTGATGCTGGCAACGAGTCAAATGAGGGCCTGTGTTTCGGGGAGGTGTCGTGTGAAAACCCACCGGCTTATTGGCGCCCTCTTGGTGCTCTTCGTCTGCTCCGCCAGCCCCAGGGCGTGGGCGCAGACATACCGCGTTCTTAAGACGTTCGAGAACTTGAGCGGCCCGTCATCGAAGCCCATCCCAGACGCGACTGGTAATTTGTACGGGATGACCGCAGGCGGTGGGACCGCGAATAACGGGGCCATCTTCAGGCTAGCCCCGAGCGGTGAACTCACCATCCTTCACAGTTTCACGGGGCGCAACGGCGGCGGAAACCCTCGCGGGGATCTCGTGCGCGATGGTGTCGGCAACCTCTACGGGACGACCTTCGCTAGCTCAGGTTCGATCTTTAAGCTGGCCCCTGACGGCACTTTCACCGTCCTTCGCATTTTTCCGGGCGGCGGCGGCGACGGTCAGTTCCCTGTGGGCGGCCTCACTCCTGATGGGTCCGGAAACCTTTACGGGGTCACCGCCTCTGGGGGCACCTCAAATGACGGCGCGCTCTACAAGCTGGCCTCCGATGGCACGTATACCGTCCTTCACAGCTTTACCATCGCCGAGGGACAGACTCCGAGCGGCCGCCCCATTCTGGACCTGCACGGCAACCTCTACGGTACGACTGGTGGGACCGTCTTCAAGATCGCCTCCGACGGGACGTTCACCGTTCTCTACAAATTCGCCGGGGGAGCCGACGGTAGCGGCGCCATCGGTCCCCTCGCTCTAGATGAATCCGGTAACCTTTACGGGGCGACCGTCGAGGGCGGCACGTCAAGCGAAGGCACGCTCTTCAAGCTCGCCTCCGATGGCACCAAGACCATTCTCCACGATTTCAGTGGTGCCGACGGCATCACTCCGACTGGCGGGCTCATCCGGGCGCTCGATGGCACCCTCTACGGGACGACGCAGCAGGGGGGTCTGAGCAATCGTGGGACGGTCTTCAAATGGAGTTCCAGCGGTATCTTCGCGACCCTTCACAGCTTCACTGGGGAGACGGATGGATGGGGTCCCCTTGCAGGTCTACTACTCGTGGGGGGCAACCTCTACGGAACGACGGAGGGCGGCGGTCCAGGCAGCCAGGGTACGATCTTCAGACTGGCGCTCAGCGGTACATTTGCCGTCCTTCACGCCTTCAGCGCGGCCAACCTTTACGGAGGCGTCGCCCTCGATTCGAGCGGCAGCCTCTTTGGGACGACTGAGCATGGAGGTATCGGATACGGCTCTGTCTTCCGGCTGGCGCCCGTCGATGGCACGTACAGCGTCCTCCACAGTTTCTCGGGGACTGACGGCGGGACTCCCCAAGACGGCCTGATCCTGGATAGCGTCGACAACCTCTACGGCACGACTTCGATTCTAGGCACGCTTTCCGGGGGCACTCTCTTCAAGCTTGCCCCCGACGGAACGGACACCGTCCTCTACGCGTTCGGCTCACAGGTCCCTCCCCCTCCCGGCGACGGTTACATGCCCGTCGCTGGCGTCATCCTTGACGGGGCCGGCAACCTCTACGGTACAACTTCGATCAGCCACGGGTTCCCCGGCCTCGGCCTCGTTTTCAAGTTTGGCGCTGACGGCACGTATACGATTCTTCACAGGTTCGATATTGCCGATGGTGCCATGCCCATGGCCGGCCTGGTGCTCGACAGCGGAGGCAACCTCTACGGCACCACGTTCCAGGGAGGGCCGAGCGGGCCGAGTTCGAGCTTTGGGACGGTCTTCAAACTGACACCCAGCGGGATGTACACGATCCTTCACAGCTTCTTCGCTGGGTTCGACGGGGAGTACCCCTTTGCCTCACTCGTGTTCGATTCGAGCGGTAACCTCTACGGGACAACAGTGGCAGGTGGCACGTTCAACTTAGGAATCGTCTTCAAGCTGGCTCCCGACGGTACATTCACCGTCCTCCACAATTTCGCCTTCTGGGAAGGGGCGTTTCCGACGGCAGCCCTAGTGGTTGATTCGAGCGACACTCTCTACGGGACGACCTTGGGCGGCGGCACGTCGGGCCGGGGTACGGTCTTCAGGGTCGCATCAGATGGGACCTACACCCTCCTGCATGCCTTCACGGGTCTCGACGGCGCCCTCCCCGTGGCGGGGCTGAGGCTCTACGGAACCGTTCTCTATGGCACAACGTTTACGGGCGGCCCCCTCGCTGGCGGCGTGGTCTTCCAGTTGGAACTCCCGTGACGCCTCGACCATCGGTATCACTTAGTTGGCGGTGTAGGACCCTCTCAAGCGCTGAGTCGAGTCGGGGCGTGCGTAGACCCTCCTTTGTACAACCCTCACTCGAGTCGCTCTTCGCGATTCCATGACGGATCGCATCATCCACGACGATCCATCGAGCCGATTGGCACACCGGCAGGTGTTGGCCTGACGCCCGTCCTTGTTGCGGTCCGAAGGATTGGCGGACACTGGGGATGGAACAGGTCAACCCCGGGGCTTGAAGGATGGTAGCGTTCAGGAACCGCCGGCCACGGTCCCGATCACGACCTGGAACCGCAGGATGTCGCCCCCTCTGTCCACCGGCTTGCCAGGGCGCGCGGCCAAGGGCAGGCCGTCGACATCCACGATGCCGGGGAGGAGGATCAGCTCGATCTCGCGTCCCGGCCGCAGTACGTCCCCGGGCTCCACGGTGAGAATACGCGTTCCGGTATCGTAGCTGAGCTTGGGCCCATCGAGCCCCCGGTCGCCGGGCAGGATGCGTCCGACGTAGCGCAGGACCACGCGGCCGTTGAAGCTCTGCTCGTTCATGTCCCTGCTGAACTGGACCTGGAAGTGCCCGTCGATGGGTACCTCGCGGTCCCCGTCGAGGGGCAAGGAGAAGACCACCACAGGAGGAACTTTGGGCCGCTCAGGCAGGGGTGGCGGGAGCTGGGCCTGCACGGTGGGAGTTGGAGCGGAAGTCACCTCCACCTGGAGGGCCCTTAAGTAGGTCACAGTGCTTGAGGTCTCCGGATGTCCCACTACCACGACCCATTTTTCGGTGTCGCTTTTCAGGCCCGGGTCCAAGTTGAAACCCAGCCCCTTGGGCTTCTTTCCAGTGACCCAGACCGCGAACAGGTCGTCCTTGATCACCCAGTCGGAGGAGTTGCGCTGGCTCCGGACGGGCAGGTCACCGTAGAGGTTCCGCCCTCGAAACTTGCCAACCACGCGCACGGTCTGGCCATCGTGGCTGCCCGGCTTTAGAACCAGACTCTCCAGCGTCACAAAGTTGGCCTGGTGTAGGGCGTTGACCTTCCGTTCGGGAGGGCCGAGGTACTTCCAGAACCGGATCTGGACCAGATGCCCCCTGGCATCGGTGAACTCGCTGGCGATACCGGTGATCTGCACTTCCTGGCCGAACCAGCGCTTGGCGTCCGTCTCGAACTCGTAAGAGACCTCGCCGACAGGAACGATGTCGACCTGCCCCCCGAGCCTCCCCCTCAGCGCGAAACCAAGCTTCTGGCCCTGGAGCCGGATGTCTAAAACCCGGGACGACATTTCGAGGGTGCCCGTGGTCCGCACCCTGCGGTTGGCTAAGGAGGCGACGCCCTCTATCTGGAGCAGGTCGTCTACACTGACGTCGACCGGGGCGTCCACCGGCTGGGCGGAAGCCGTCCTCGACGCCAGGGCGAGGGCCAAGGTTCCCGCGAGTGTCCAAACTCGCATGACCCAGTATAGGACCGGGAGTGGCGGCGGGCTCACACTTCCTTACGCCCGCCCTTGCGGGGCACTAACATTCGAAAAAGGCTCCTTGGTGCAAGACCCACGCACAGGCCCTCGGACCGGCCATGCCGTTTGCCATGGTTGTCGAGTTAGACTGGACAACGCTGGAGGAACCATGGGGGCAGCGGCTATCTGGCTGGTGATGTCGGGAGCCCTCGTCCTCGGTGGCACAAAGGAATGTTCGCAGGCCGAGGCGATCGCCGCTGACAAGAGCTTGGAGCACCTGAACAGCTGGCTTGACATTCAGGATGCATTTCGCCGCTTTGGTTACTGCGACCATGGCGGGGTCGCCGCAGGGTACTCGGACAGGATCATGCGGATGCTCTCGCGGCGGTGGAGCACTGTAACCGATCTAGATAGGCTCATGAGGCCGGACCCTAAATTCCGCGCTTTCGTACTGCGGCATATCGACGAGACATGGGTAAACACTGAGTTCAATCGCGTCATGGACCTGGCCGCTACGCAGTGCCCCTCCGACGCACCTCGAATATGCGCAGCCATCGTGAAGCGGGGGAAGGAAGTAAACGACGGTATCGCGAAGCAACACTGAGCCGCCCAGCCAAGGGAATGAAGGCTGACAAAGCCAGGGGTATTGGGGGTTTGGGTCGCCCAAGGATGGGTTGGGCGGACTTTAGGAACATCGAATGAAGGGCGTCAACGTCTCGTGGCTCTTGGTAGGAGGAGGAGTGATTCTCTTTCTCTTACTCTTCACCTTGCTGTCCGGGTGGAGGGAGCTGGCCAAACACTACCGGGCGCGTCGACGCCTTCGTGGCCCGTCTTTCTGGTTCAGGTCTGGAACCATTGGTCTTGTTGCGTATGGCTCGTGCCTATTCATTACTGCGGACCCTGAGGGCCTTGGGCTACGCAACATGTTCCCGTTCAGGCTGTGGGAAGGCGAGCTCCTCCTCCCTTGGTCAGAAGTCTCCGTCGAGACTAGGCCGGGTCTCTTCAGCAGGGTCATCTTCACCCCCGAGCGGACGCCAGGGGTGACACTCACCTTCTCGGCACGTCTTGCACGGAAAGTCGTGAAGGCCGCAGGCATATCTCTAGAGAGCCTTCCATTGCGTGAGCATGGCGGTCCGAACCGCGAGGTGAGCGACGTCGGACCGCGGTGAGAGCCGTCTGCCCGGCGGCAGCGCGCGCGAGCGCGCATGATTCAGAGGCCGCCATCAAAGCCCGTTATGGCCCAGTCGCCGCGGGCTTTGCGGCTTATCCGGTGTTGGGTCGCCTAAGACCGTGAAGCCATGACGAAGCAATTCGCCGGCTTAGGGCTTCCGATCTTGCTGATCGCCGGCAGCTGTCGATCGCCATCCGCGGTGGCAGCGCAAGAGGCCGCTGTAAGGTTCATGCTAAACCAGCCGGCGCGTGCGCAGGGCGTGTGCATCAGCATCGCCGTAGGTCCTGGCGACCGAGACCAGGAGCTTGTCATAAGGAACCTCGCCGATCCTTCGCCGGAGTTCCTTGCCCGAGTTTCGGCCACTGGCCTGGACGTGCGTCCGCTTTCGGCCTGCCGCCCTCAAGGCCGGCCAGAAACGGTGCTGAAGGTGGGTTGGCCGGTACCGACGCCGGACGGATTTGATGTCCCTGTGGACATGCTTTGCGGTCCGGTTGGCTGCGATCATGGGTACGTCGTGCAGATCAAGGAGACGCCAGCCGGGCTCCGGGGTGTAGGCGCACGCACGACGTGGGTGTCCTGAGGTCCGGCCCAACGACGATGCAGACTGCGGGAGAGCGAGCTGCAGAAGAATAGGTGTTCTCCGCCCAAGGAACAGAGGCGGAGGGGTAGAGGGAGAGAGGATGGCCGTAGCCGTTTCCAGCCACCACCCAGTAGAAACATACTCATGGTGGTCTTGCGTGACAAGGCTGGCCCCATCGGTCACGTGGCGATCGGCTCGGCGATCCTCGACGCTGACTGGGGACGGCACGCTCTCCTTACTACACTACCGTCAGGAGAGGAGGCCGAGGCTTTGGCAGATTTCGTCTGCGACACGCCAGCCCAGGCTGAGCATTTCATGGACGAACTTAACGAACTTGGAGACGTTCCGTTCGATCCGCTAGACTTCGCAGCCAAGTGGTTTTGTCTACGCGCCGGGATCGCCGCGGTCGAGTGGCTCCTTGGCGACCGTTCGAGAGCGCGTCGAGTGCTGACCGACGCTGTGTGCGCCAAGCTCGAGCGGGTCAAGCGCGTGTTGGACGCGGCTCGCCGACCCGGCCACAGATTTCACTTCGTCGAGCTGGAACCGGGCGAGGATCGACACTTCGCGGGGCCGCCGTTGAGGGAAGAGCCGGAGAGGAAGCAGTTGCAGCGGAGGCCCGGCCCGTCGGAGCCCCGCCGGTGATCTGGGTGTTGAGGAAGGCCGACGGCCGAAGCCGCGAGAGCTCCGGCCGCCGGTAGGGCGCTTACACCGTCGGCCCGAAGCAGGCGTGAGCGCGGTGGCGAAGCAACCTGGACGGAGGAACGAGAGGTCGTTTCAAACGGGGGAGAGTCGTGTCGGGATAGCGGCTCCATTATGCACGCCTCAGGCCAAGCCGATGATCAGGCCCGCCGCCGCCTACACGCGTGAACTTGAGCCTCGGGAGCCGAGCAGCTAAGGGTTGCTCTCTGCCGGTTTGCCCCGGCGCATCTTGAACTGGGGCCCAGCGACGGAGCGACTCGAAACCCCAGACGCGTTGAGCTGGAACGGCTAGCTCCCCAAGCCAGCCCTGCTTTCAGCATTGCCACGGTCGCCAGTGGTAATCTGGCAACTTATCGAGCTTGCAGTGGCAAGAGGCAAGAGACTTCAATGGGCCAACTGTTACTAGCCGTCACACTCGTGGTTCCAAGTGTCGTTACCCCTGAGCCGCTTGACCTCCTCGTCGAGCGCTATCTTGGGGGCCAAAGGAATGAAGCCGTGGCGAGTCTTGAGGCCCTGGACGAAGCTGTGATAAGGGCTCAGGCCAAGGAAATGCTCTCCAAGCTGGTTCCCGGTCTGATGCGTGATGAGTCACGCGCGGCGCCGGTATTCAAGGCGGCGGTGATGCTCTTTACCGACCGCGCACTCCTTGAGCGCGGCAGGGGACGGTTTGATCTCGGTTGGCGCAATATCGACATCACTGTCGCCCTGGTGAGTGAAGTGACCGCCCACTGTGGCCACCCTCCCGTCTTCCGTGCGACCGCGTATTCGGTGCGGAGTTGCCAGAGCTGCTTGTCGTTTGCGCGCCGCTGGTTTCTGCTCGCGGGTCTGGTGTGCTTCGGAACCGGTGAGTTCGAGCGCTCTCAGTCTGTCTTCGAGAGCGGACTGAAGCTGTTCCGGAGCGACCCTTACTTGCTTCTGGCGCTAGGGACCCTGGAGGAGAAGCTTGGCTCAGCACGGACTTATGATCCGCCATTGGGGAGTCAGCAGTACGACGGCAGACACTCAGGTCTGGAAGAGCACATGAAGCCTGTTGCCGCACGCACTCAACATCTTGCGGCCGCCGCTAGCGACTTCCGAAAGGCGCTCGGTGCCGAACCGAAGGTTCTAGAGGCCCAGCTACGGCTGGGACGCGTTCTCTTCCTACAAGGGCACGAGGCCAACGCCCAGGTCGAACTTGAGGCAGTCGAGCACGCGGCGCCCGATGCCGCAACACGGTATTTGGCCACGCTATTCCAGGGGGGCCTTCAAGAAAAAGAACGGAGGTTCCTCCAGGCCGCTCAGGCCTACGGTCGAGCGGCCAGTTATCTGGGAGGTGCTCCCACGGCCTATATCGCTCTCGCGCATGCCCTAGACGTCGTGGGTGACCGAGCCAGGGTTGCTGACCTTCTAGACCGTGCTTTGCAGCCTGCCGGCACGACGCCCCCCCAAGATCCCTGGTGGACCTATGTGATGGGTCAAGTCCACGAGGCGGAGCCGCTCTACCGCGAGCTCCAGGCCGAGGTGAGGCCGTGATTGTGATCCTCTTCGCGCAATTGGTGCTTAGTGGGGCGAGACCGCAACCTCCTGTCTTTCGGACGAGTGTTGAGACGGTTTACGTCGACGCGTTCGTCACCAACCACGGGACGCCTGTAGCGGACCTCAACCCCTCCGACTTCCTCCTGAAGGACAACGGCGTCAGGCAAGACGTGCGACTGGTCGATGTGCATGCCGTTGGCACAACCGCGATCCTCGCATTCGACATATCCACGAGTGTCGCCGGCGACAAGCTCGCAGATCTTAGAGCCGCTGGACGAGCCGTTGTCGCGGGCCTCACGGAACGGGACCGGGCTGCGGTAGTGACGTTCTCATCCGCTATGACGCTCCTCCAGCCGCCAACCTCGGACCCAGGCCTTCTAGGTTCTACGTTAGACCGACTCGCCACCGGTGGCGGAACGTCCTTGCTGGATGCCATTTTTCTTTGTCTCAAGCGCTCGTGGGGCACGGAGCGCCCGTTCCTACTCGTATTCACTGACGGAGAAGACACTACGAGCTGGCTCGACACGGATGCGGTGCTAAGCGCTGCACGCACATCGTTGGCCCTGATCCATGTTGTGGGAGTCGAGAATCCGCGGCCTGCGGTCGAGCCGTCCCGGGTAGTTGACCTTCACGGTGACCCAGCCCTCACTCCGGTGCCGGAGGAATCACACAGTGTTCAATTCCTGCGCCGCCTAGCGGAAGCTACGGGTGGAGCCTACTGGAAGGCTGCGTCGTTCGGACAGCTAAGAGATATCTTCGCGGCGATCATGCGTGGCATGAATTCCCGGTACGTCTTGAGTTATGAGCCTACGGGTGTTGCGCGGGCGGGTAGGCACCACATCACATTGAGCGTGAAGACCAAGAGTGCCGCTGTGAAGGTGCGACCAGAATATGTCGTGCCAGATTAGGTTCGAGTAGCGGCCGGGAAGTCCTGAAGTCGCCAGAGCCCGGTCGCTAGATTGTGCGGCAACGCCCGCTCGCTCTTGTTGCAGGAACGCTCCTTCCTGCGGGAACCCTTGCCTGGCCGTGACACGACTAACCAGAGTGCGCGGCTGGAGACACTTATGCTTGTCGAGTTAGTTAGACTGCCCAGTACGTTAAGTATTCTACGGACCTTCCATCACGAATGAGCGAAGCAGACCTCGGCCGCACATTCGACGTGCTCCGGATCGCCCCCTGGTAGGCGTCGGGTTGCTCCTCCTTGAGTGGCTCGGCGGCCTTGCGTTCGTCCCGCTCGCCTTCCGCTGGGGTATTCCGGTTATCCGTCGCCGTTTCGCGCTGAGTGGAGCGTCTCACTTCGCTGGCCGAGTCACGACGCCCTCGCTCGTCATGACACCGCTGCGAGAGGGGGGCTGGATGTTTCGCGCGCCCTTCCGCGTACTTGGCGTCTCCACACCGTTTCCACTCCACGGGATGGCCACGCCCCTCGGCGATGCCGTCTCGGTTGTGGGTCGGCATCCAGTTGGCGGGCTGATCTTCCTCTCCGGAGCGATCGGCAGCTCCGTTTTGGCGGCACTCGCTCCGCTTGTGGTCCCGGCACTCGCGGCGCAGGGTATTGAGACACGCCTGTCCACGGTCTGGGTCTACCTGGCTTTCTTCGTCCTCTTCTACGGTGGGTCGTTGGCAATCGAGCGTTGGCGGTTCTTGCGAGCCGTTGGCGACTTGCGGAAGCTACTGGGAGGCGGAGAGCCGTAACCCCTGACTGTGAGCCATTAACCAACCGGTGGAACGGACTTGAAGGGAGCCAGAGGGAGGGATGAGGGGTCTAAGGAGAGACGGAGGACAGCCAAATGACTCGTCGATGGATTGCGGGTCTTGGGGCTGGGACGATCTTTTGTGCCGCCGCCACGGTGTGGCTGACTCTGCAAGATGAAGACCAGATGCTGCCTGAGCCCAATGTGCCCCACACCCTATGTGCGTTCCCGGTGCTCGACTTTCAGGAGCTGCGGGTGGGCATGACTGAACAGGACCTGGCGAAGCGGTTTGGGGAGCCCGCCCCTGCAAGGCCCAGGACCCGTTGCGTGGCGTACCGTTATGAGCCCTACCTTTTTGACGGGGGTTCGCCGACCGTATTCATCACGGTACTGATCGAGGACGGGAAGGTCACCAATAAGTGGCTTCAACCCCGCACGCCCAACCGTACCGAGTGCAGGCTTGGTCTGGAGCGCGTGGTGGACATAGGGGACCTGATGATTGAGAGGTGACCTCGCTGCTATGCGGACATTCGGGGGAAGCGCGTGAGTAGGCTCGCGGTAGCCGCATTGTTCGGGCTGGCGCTCGGTCAGTCAATTTGGGCACAGCAAGACGAGGCTCCCGACGTTTGCGCTGCCGACTCCTGGTATCGGCCGACCGACTCGAAGCTGCTTCTCGCCTGTTTCGATCCTGAGTATGTCCCTTCCGTAGCGGTGGTTAGGGTTGAAAAGACTGCGACTGCGGTATCAATGCTTCTGTCTGGTGACGCTATAGCCGTTTCGCGGAAGCAGGCCGAGGATCTAACAGGAGCATCAGCACCTGCCGATGGGCGCCTTTTTTTGATTCGCGCGCTTGCGTCGGGGGCGAACCGTCGAGCCTTCAGGGTCTGGGACTGTGGACGAGGTCGGGTTCTGGTCGATCACGCTGTGGATCGCTGGCGGTCGCCAATAGTAACGCGCCAGCCGTTGGTGGTCTTCTTTCGGGGTGAGATTGCCGCGGTCTTCACTCGATGCCTTTGGCCACATTGAGCACACAGCAGGGCGTCGCCTCACGTGCGCTCGACGATGACGAACATTGCAGGCAGTGGTAGTCAGAATCGGGATTCTAACGGGCGTGATGGCTCCGCTTCTTGGGTGCGATGTCTTGCTCGCGTTGTTCGAGCCGCCCCGGCCGCCTGGGCCTGCGTTCGTCCTACTCCTTCCCGAGCAGAACCCAGGCTGGACGTGCGTCGACTTTGGTGTCGAAGGCGCGCCGGCTCTCCCACGTGAAGGGGACACGTGGGTGATCGACGCGACAGCAGACTCAGTCATCCGGACGTCAAGTAATCCGTCCGGTCTGCTCAGCCTATTCCCGCAGGATGTCTTCCAGCTGGTGAACGGGCAGCGTTTGCCCCTGGCGCCGGGCATGGATATCCGGCGGGCTAGCAGCAACATCGATTCAAACAGCCCGATCTCGCGGCACTGCGTGTTCTACGGTACCGAACGGGCAGCCCAGACAGCAGGAGCTCCGCCGGAATTCGTGCGACCAGACGACTCCAGCTGCCCTGTTGAGACGGGCCAAACGCAGGGCATTCTACGGCGCGCTCCGCTAGACCCCGGCGAAATGTGGAGTGCGATTCGTCCGGGGTCTAAGGCACTGCTGTCCGGTGTGTGGGTGCCAGACCCCCTGCATTCAACCGGTGGAAAGTCATTGAAACCAAACACACCCGCAGTCCGGTGCTTAAGGCCTGTTCGACGAGCGCGCTGAGAGCTCGCAGGGAATGCCGTTGCATCTCAAGGCGAGCCAGGCCAGTCGTTTGTCGCAGCCACCGCAACAGCGACCGTCATTTCCCTTATGCATAGCAGATCTAAAGGCGTCTACGATTCAACTGCCAGAAACGCCGCTGCAGCGGCATTCTACGACTAGCTTGCAGGGCGACAGCGACGCAAGAACGTCTTCGGGTACTCTCCCTCACCGCCAGCCTTGAAGGAGCCGAAGTCCTTATGCCAGGCGCCCTCGGGAGCCTCCGGCTTCGACTCGCGCCACAGTTGAGCTCGTACACGTCCTCGGCGCTGATCTTCCTCTCTGGCAGGCGACGGCGAGCGCTTTACGAAGGCCGCGTCGCGATGGCCTTCCTAACGGCCTCCGGGAGCGTGAAGACCGAGTCCCCCACGTCATCGAAAGTCACCGACTCGACGAGATCAACGGAGACATCGTCGCCGTCTCGCGACGTCGTCTTCGTCGGCAAGAAGACCCCGCCGAACTCCTTGTAGTCCTCGAAGGTCACCGTGGCATCTCCCTTGCCACCCCTCCAAGCCGTGTTGAAGGCGTAGCCGAGAAGGAAGCCGTTCTCCTTGTCGTAGAACTGCTCGTTGAGCTTGCCCCAGTTGTTAACGCCCTTAAGGTGATAACACTCTCTCCCGTTGAACTCTCTGACGTCCGCCACCTCCAGCGATCGGAAGTATTTAAGCACGTGGAGGTGGTAGTATATGTCCGCATCCCGGGCGACCGTCTTGACGACGTCCCCGTGGGCGATGCTCACCTTTCCCGATCCATCGATCTGCCACGCCGTCACTCCGTCGTATCCGGTGAGGAACTCCTTGTGGTCGGGGAGGGTCGTTTTCTGCAGGAGCTTCCCATTGGCACAATGGACAATGGTCTGCAGGTTCGCGTGCTTCGCGAGATTCTCGGTCCGGCTCCGGATGGTCATGGACTTGTGCCGCAGGAGGGCGGGAGCCCCCCCCGTCGCCTGGACATAGCGGTCGAGAACAGCCTCGACCGTGGGCAGGGGTTCGGGGCTTTGCGACCAGCCGATGGCAGTTAGGGCGGTCGTTCCCACTGCGCCGAGAAAGGACGGCACCATCCAGAATTTGATAGAATTCCGCTTCTTCATGCCAACCTCCATTTCGGTCTACATACTCCCTGCGCTCGGCTCTCGATTGCTGTCCGAACAAGTGACCAGCTCCGCCAGCCGGGAAACGCGACCCCCTTAAGGGCCCACTCGTTCGTAGTAGTTGGCGCCTTGCCTGAATCCTCGGGCCTTGCCG
>Ga0210399_10003211_pt1 | contig 12718 bp, 10 predicted proteins | sample IncBWC14MmetaG_FD_150865 | JGI IMG/M metagenome (GOLD analysis project Ga0210399, IMG submission 150865) | Forest soil microbial communities from Barre Woods Harvard Forest LTER site, Petersham, Massachusetts, United States - Inc-BW-C-14-M | ecosystem: Environmental > Terrestrial > Soil >... | reverse complement strand
CAAGCCGATCTGGAAATAGGCCGATCGACGCGCCTCGCGGGCACCCCCTTCACCATCGGGGTCCGGCTTCCTAGATCGGGAGAGGCATGCTAAGAGGCCTGCCCCTCTGCCCCGCCGGAGTCTCCGATGGCCGCTGCTCGCGACGATGCACTCGACATACTGACCGCGCTCATCGCCAAGGCGAAGGCACGCGGCGCCGATGCCGCCGACGCCGTGCTGTTCGAGGGCGCGTCGATCTCCCATGCGCGCCGCCTCGGCAAGGTCGAGAAGCTCGAGCGCTCGGAGGGCTACGATCTGGGCCTGCGCGTGTTTTTCGGCAAGCGCCAGGCGACCGTCTCCTCGAACGACCGGAGCGCCGCGGCACTCGACGAGCTCGCGGAGCGGGCGATCACGATGGCGCGGGTGGTGCCGGAGGATCCCTATTGCGGCATCGCGGCACCCGAGGAGCTCGCGCGCGACATTCCGAAGCTCGATATCTGCGATCCCGCGGAGCCCGCGCCGGAGACGCTGATCGAGCGCGCCGCCGCCGCCGAGGAGGCGGCGCGCGCGGTCAAGGGTGTGACCAATTCCGAAGGCGCCGAGGCGGGCTGGGGCCGCTCCAAGGTGGTGCTCGCGGCCTCCAATGGCTTCACTGGCAGCTATGAGACCTCGGGCCAAGGTGTGAGCGTCGCGGTCGTCGCCGGGAACGGCACCGGGATGGAGCGCGACTACGATTTCGCGAGCGCGGTCTATGGCGCGGACCTCGAGGACGCCGCTGCCGTTGGCCGGCGCGCCGGCGAGCGCGCGGTCAAACGCCTGAAGCCGCGCAAGGTCCCCTCGCAAAAGGTTCCGGTGGTGTTCGATCCGCGCGTCGCGCGCGGGCTACTGGGCCACCTGACCGGCGCCATCAGCGGACCCTCGATTGCGCGCGGCACCAGTTTCTTGAAGGACAAACTCGGGCAGCCGATCTTCGCCAAGGGCGTCGCCGTGCGCGAGGATCCGCATCGCCAGCGCGGCTTGCGCTCCAAGCCCTTCGACGGCGAAGGCATCGCCAACCGGAGCCGCGCGATCGTCGAGGACGGCGTGCTCACGACCTGGCTCTTGGACCTCGCCTCGGCGCGCCAGCTCGGCCTCAAGAGCACGGGTCACGCCGCCCGCGGCACCGGCTCGCCGCCAGGCCCCTCGCCCACCAATTTCTGGCTCGAGCCCGGCACGCTGTCGCCTCAGGCTCTGATGGCGGATATCGCCGAGGGATTCTATGTCACCGAACTGATGGGCATGGGCGTCAACGGCATCACCGGCGATTACAGCCGCGGCGCCGCCGGCTATTGGATCGAGCGAGGCGCGCTCGCCTATCCCGTGAGCGAGGTCACCATCGCCGGCAACCTCAAGGACATGTTCATGCGGCTCACCCCCGCCTCGGACCTCGAGTTCAAGACCGGCTTCGACGCGCCCACGGTGCGGATCGAGGGTCTGACGGTGGCAGGCACCTGACTCGTGCTAGACTTGGGGGTGTCTGGAGGGTGCCAAACTAGGTGAGTGCCGAGGCCGATCCGCGCGCGTTGCGCGCCTCCGAGCCGGTAGCCGCGCCGCGCCTGGCGCGCGCTCGGGAGGCGCTGAGCCACGACACGCTGCCGCTGCTCCGCCGCCTGGCGCGGGAGTTCCTGCGCCCGCAAGCGATGCCGATCGCGCTGGCGCTGGTCGCCATGGTCTTGGTCGCGGCGGCGACCGCGGCGAACGCCTGGCTCATGGAGCCGCTCCTCGACAAGATCTTCGTGGGACGCGAGGTCGGGCTGCTCTGGGTGGTCGCCGCGGCGGTGCTGGGGATCGCCGTCGTCAAGGGCGCCGCCGGTTATGCCCAATCGATCCTGATGTACCGCGTGGGCCAGCGCGTGGTCGCCGATATCCAGCGCGCCCTGTTCCGGCGCGTCATCGGCGCGGATCTGGCGTTCTTTCAGGCCAATCCCACCGGCACTCTGATCTCGCGTTTTGTGAGCGACGCGGGGCTGCTGCGCAACGCATCGGCGAACGTCCTGGTCGGCATCGGCAAGGACGCCATTACCGTCGTGTTCCTGGTGGTTTTGATGTTCTGTCAGGACTGGGCAATGGCGCTCGCCTCCTTCGTGCTGTTTCCGGTCGCGGTCCGGCCGATCGCGACCGTCGGCCGCCGGATGCGCCGCGCCACCATCAACACGCAGCACGAAATCGGGCAATTCACCACGCTGCTCGACCAGACCTTTCAGGGCGCGCGCCATGTCAAGGCCTACGGGATGGAAGCTTACGAGACCTCGCGCGCCGATAGCCTGATCGAGAGCGTGAACCGGCTGTTGAACCGCGCCGCGCGGATCCGCTCGGCGACTTCGCCGATGATGGAGACGTTGGGCGGCATCGCCGTCTCGGCGGTGATCCTCTACGGCGGCTACCAGGTGATCGAGGGGACGCGCACCGCGGGCACGTTCTTCTCCTTCATCACGGCGCTGCTGCTCGCCTACCAGCCGATGAAAACCCTCGCCAACCTGACCGCCAATCTGCAGGAGGGGCTGGCGGCGGCGCACCGGATCTTCACGGTGCTCGACATCGAGCCGCAGATCCGCGACGCGCCGGGCGCGCTGCCGCTGGCGATCGCCGGCGGAGAGATCCACTTCGAAGCCGTGCGCTTCACCTATCCGAACGGCGGACCGGCCCTCAACGGCATCGACTTGGTGGTACCGGCGGGCAAGACCGTGGCTTTGGTCGGCGCTTCCGGCGCGGGCAAATCGACGGTGCTCAATCTGATCCCGCGCTTCTACGACACCGGCTCCGGCCGCGTCTCGATCGACGGCACGGACGTGCGCCGGGTCACGCTGGCCTCGCTGCGCGGCGCCATCGCGCTGGTGAGCCAGGAGGTGAGCCTGTTCGACGACACGGTCCGCGGCAATATCGCCTACGGCCGCTTCGGCGCCTCCGAGCCCGAGATCGTGGCGGCGGCGAAGGCGGCCGCGGCCGACGATTTCATCCGCGCGCTCCCGCAAGGCTACGACACGCTGGTGGGCGAGCAGGGCACCAAGCTATCCGGCGGCCAGCGCCAGCGCGTGGCGATCGCCCGCGCCATGCTCAAGAACGCGCCGATCCTGCTGCTCGACGAGGCGACCTCGGCGCTCGACACGGAGTCCGAGCGCCAGGTGCAGGCGGCGCTCAAGACCCTGATGCGCGGTCGCACCACGCTCGTCATCGCGCATCGCCTCTCGACCGTGCTGGACGCCGATTTGATCTACGTCGTCGATGCCGGCCGGATCGTCGAATCCGGGACCCACGCCGAGCTCATCGCGCGCGGCGGCGTCTATCAGCGGCTCTATGCCCTGCAATTCGCCGACCAGCCGGCACCGGCGGAGATTGGCGGCGCGCGCGCGCTCGGGAGCTGAGATGGAACTCGGCAAGCGGCTGCTGCGCGCGGAGGCGACGCGGCGAGCGCTCTCCTGGTTCACCTATCTCTATATGCGCGTGGTCTATGCCACCACGCGCTGGACCGTAGTCGGCGAGGAGCATCCGGTCCGGCTCGGGACCCAGGACCTGCCGTGCATCGCCGCCTTCTGGCACGGCCGCATGCTCATGCTGCCGATGGAGCTGCGGCGGCTCGTGCGGGCGCATGGCCGCGAGCATCCGCCGCCGGTCCACATGCTGATCTCCGGGCATGGCGACGGCCGCGCGATCTCCGACGTCATCCGCTACACCGAGATCAAGACGGTCGAGGGCTCGACCAACCAGGGCGGCTCGCGGGCGCTGCGCACGCTGGTGCAGTATCTGCAGAAGGGCGAGTATGTCGGCATCACGCCCGACGGACCGAACGGGCCCGCCATGCGCGCGACCACGGGCGTGATCGCAATCGCGCGGCTCGGGAACGCGCCGATCATGCCCTGCACCTACGCCACCAGCCGGCGCCGCATCCTCGACAGCTGGGACCGGTTCCACCTGCCGCTGCCGTTCGGCCGCGGCATCTTCATCTGGGGCGAGCCGATCCACATCCCCGCCGAGCTCAGCGAGACCGAGATGGAGACGTGGCGCGCTCGTCTCGAGGAGCGCATGAACGCGCTCACCGCGGAAGCCGACCGCCGCGTGGGCCAAGAGGCGATCGCGCCGGGCACGCTCACGCGGCGGGAATGGAGCCTGCGCCGGCGCACCGCCCGCACCGGCGGACGCGCATGAGCCTGATCCCGGTCTACCGCGGCCTCACCGCCGTGCTCGGGCCCGCCGTGCGGCTCTACCTCGGACACCGGCTCCGCCAGGGCAAGGAGGACGCGCTGCGCTTCCCCGAGCGCGAGGGACGCGCAAGCCGTGTCCGGCCGCCGGGCCCGCTGCTCTGGATCCACGCCGCGAGCATCGGCGAGGCGGTCTCGACCTTGGCGCTGATCGACCGGCTCGCGGGCGAGCGGCCCGCGCTCAACATGCTGGTCACCACCGGCACGGTGACATCGGCGCATCTGCTGGCGACGCGGCTCCCCACGGGCCACGCTTGGCATCAATATGTGCCGGTCGATCGGCCCGTCTACGTCCGCCGCTTCCTCGATCATTGGAAGCCGGAATTGGCACTCTGGATCGAATCGGAGCTGTGGCCGAACCTGATCGTTGAGACGCGCCGGCGCGGCATCCCGCTGCTGCTGGTGAACGGCCGCATGTCCGTGAGCTCCTACCGGCGCTGGAGCCGCGTGCCCGCGCTGATCCGGCCGCTGCTGCAAGGCTTCGACCTCTGCTTGACGCAAGACGCGATCCAGGCCGAGCGCTTCGCCCGGCTGGGCGCGCCCAGAGCGCTGACCGTCGGCGACCTCAAATCGGCGGCGGCGCCGTTGCCGGTCGACGCGGTCGCCTTCGGAGCGCTCGAAGCGGCGATCGGCGGGCGTCCCCGCTGGCTCGCCGCCAGCACCCATGAGGGTGAGGAGGAGATGGCGGCGGAGGCGCACGCGCTGCTGCGTCGGCGCTTGCCGGGGCTCCTGACCCTGATCGCGCCGCGCCACCCCCTGCGCGGCGCCGAGATCGCCGGGCAGTTGGCGCGCCGAGGGCTGAAGGTCAGCCGCCGCTCCGAGAACGAGCCGATCGATCCGGAGACGGATATCTACCTCGCCGACACGCTGGGCGAGCTCGGCCTCTTCTACCGGATCGCCGGCGTCGCCTTTATCGGAGGATCGATGGGCGGCGTCGGCGGGCACAATCCGCTGGAGGCGGCGCTCCTTGATTGCGCGATCCTGCACGGCCCCGACATGGCCAATGCGGCGGCGATGGCGGAGGCGCTCCGCGCGGCCGGCGCCAGCGAGATCGTGGCCGACGCCGGAGCGCTTGCCCGCGCGCTGGAGCCGTTGCTGGCGGATCCCGCGGCGCGGACGCGCCGCGCCGCAGCGGCCGCGACCGTGGCGGCGCGGCAGCGCCACGTGCTCGATGCGGTGCTCGAGCGGCTGTCGCCTTGGCTCGACCGGCTGGAGCCCGATGCGGCGCTCTCCGCCTGAGTTCTGGGAGCGGCCGGGAGCGCTCCCGACGCTGCTGGCGCCGCTCGGCTGGGCCTATGGCGCGCTGGGCCGGCTCCGCCGGGCGGCGGCGACGCCGTGGCGAGCGCCGGTGCCCGTGCTCTGCGTCGGCAATCTCGTGGTCGGCGGCGCCGGCAAGACGCCGGTCGCAATGGATCTGGCCCAGCGCCTGCTCGCGCGCGGCGAGCGGCCGCACCTGCTGAGCCGCGGCTATGGCGGCGCGCTCGCCGGGCCGATCCAAGTGGATCAAGCTCGACACGGCTACCGCGAGGTCGGCGACGAGGCGCTGCTGCTCGCGCGGGTGGCGCCGACCTGGATCGCGCGCGACCGCGCTGCGGGCGCCAAGGCCGCGATCGCCGCCGGCGCCACGGTGCTCGTGCTGGACGACGGCTTCCAGAACCCGAGCCTCGTGCAGGATCTCAAATTCCTCGTGGTCGACGGGCTCTACGGCTTCGGCAACGGCCATGTGATGCCGGCCGGACCGTTGCGTGAGCCCGCGGCCCCGGGCCTGGCCCGCGCCGACGCGGTCGTGGTGATGGGCGAGGGCGAGCCTCGCTTTGCGGCGCCACCCGGCGCACCGCCGGTGCTGCACGCCCATTTGGTGTTGCGCGAGGGCGCTTCCGCGCTCCGGGGCGCATGCGTCGTTGCCTTCGCCGGCATCGGGCGGCCGCAAAAATTCTTCGAATTCCTGGACCGGCTCGGCACCAGCGTGGTGGCACGCCACGCCTTCGCGGACCACCAACCCTACAGCGCCGCCGCGCTTGAGCCGATCCTCGCGGAGGCCGCCCGCGCGGGCGCCCAGGTCCTCACCACTGAAAAGGACGCAGTCCGGATCCCCGCGGAGCTCCGAGACCGGATCGCGCCGGTGCCCGTCGCGGTCCGATGGGACGACAGCGCGATGCTCGACGCCCTCCTGGAGAAGCATGTTCCCCGTCAGGTGGCCCATGGCGACCCGACGCCCGCCCGATAGGCGGCTCCTCGACGCTCTCGAAGGCGGGGCCGCCTGGGTGCTCTTCGGCATTTTCCGGCTGTTGCCGCCGGAATGGGCCTCGGGCATCGCGGGCTCGCTCGCGCGCGTCCTCGGCCCGCGCCTCGCGATCAGCCGGCGCGCCCGCCAGAATCTGCGCCGAGCGCTGCCCGATCTCAGCGACGAGCGCGTGGAGCAAGCCCTCCGCGGCATGTGGGACAATCTGGGCCGGGTCGCGGCGGAATACGCCCATCTCGGCCAGTACCGGGTCTACGAGCCCGGCGGTCGGATCGAGATGGCGGGCGCCGAGAACATCCGCCGCTACGGCGCGACCGGCGAGCGCGCGATCTTTTTTTCCGGTCACTTCGGCAATTGGGAGGTGGCGACCCTCGCGGTGACCCAGGCCGGTCTCGGCGTCGCCGAGATCTACCGCCCCGCCAACAATCCCATTGTCGACGGCATCGTCAACCATGCGCGGAGCGTGGTCGGGAGCGAGCTGGTGCCCAAGGGCACGGTGGCGGCGCGGCGAGCGCGCGCGGCGCTCAAGCAGGGCCGGCACATCGCCCTGCTGGTCGATCAGAAGATGAACGACGGCATCCCCGTGCCGTTCTTCGGCCGCGACGCCATGACGGCGCCCGCGCTCGCCAAATTCGCGCTCCACTTCGGCTGCGCGGTGGTGCCCGTGCGGGTCGACCGCCTGCCGCGAGCGCGCTTCCGCATCACCGCCGAGCCGCCTCTCTCGTACCAGCGCACCGGCGACGCCCAGCGCGACACGCTGGCGCTGATGACCCAGGTGAACCAGGTGCTCGAGCGCTGGATCCGCGACAAACCCGACCACTGGTTCTGGCTGCACCGGCGATGGCCGGACTGAGCAGCGCTACTTCGGCATCGGGCCGGCCACCAATTGCGGATCGATCGCGGTCTGGTACCAGTTGACGCCCCAGTGGAGGTGCGCGCCGGTGACGCGGCCGGTGGCGCCGATGGTGCCGATCACGTCGTCTTGCTGAACGGCGTCGCCCACCGCCACGTCGAGCCTCGACATGTGCTGGTAGATGCTGGAGAGGCCATAGCCGTGGTCGATGATCACCGTGCCGCCGGTGAAATAGAGATCGGGCTCGGCGAGCGTCACCGTGCCGCCGGCCGCGGCTTTGATCGGCGTGCCCGCGGCCGCGGCGATGTCGACGCCGAGATGCGGCGCGCGCGGCTCGCCGTTGAGGATGCGCTGGCTGCCGTAGACGCCGCTGATCGGACCCGTCACCGGCCACTCCAGCGGCGTCTCGAAGGCGAGCTCGTCGCTGTCGGTCGCGCGCGCACCGCGGATCTTGGCGAGCTCGGCCTTGATGCGCGTCATCAGCGTCGAATCGGGCGTCACCATCAATGGCGGCAGCCCGTTGATGCGCTGCACATCGTAGTCGCGCGGCTCCAGCTTGATCTCTTGCGTGGTGCTGCGGCCATCCGGGAATATCGCCACCAGGCTCATGGTGGCGGGCGCGTCGCGGCCGAAGCCCAGGATGAACTTTCCGTCGGGGGCCACCCGGACCGGGTTGCCGTCGAGGGCCAAGCGGGTGCGGGGCGGCACCTCGCCGCGGGCGAAGCCGCCTTGGCTGAGCGCGCCCGCGAGCGTGATGGCGTCGTCGGCCCAAGCGGTGACCGCGGGTGTCGCAAGCGCGAGCAGCAGCGCCGCTGCCCGCAGGAGCCTCACAGCAGCTCGCCCTGCGGGGACTCGCCGGTCGGCTTCGGCTTCCGCTTGCGCGGGCCTTCGGCCACCACCTCGGCCTTGCCGTCGTGGAATTGCAGGCCGAGCCGGGCGCCCGGCGGGACCGCATCGGCAGAGACCACCACCCTGCCGTCGGGGCCCCAGACCAGGACGTAGCCGCGCGCCAGCACGTTCCGGATCGCCTGGCGATGGCTCTCGAGCCGGCCTTCGAGCGCATGGATGCGCTGCTGCTCGCGCTCGAGGCAACGGCGCACCGCATAGGCCAGGCGCTCGGGGAACGCCCCGAGCCGCTCGCCCGCCTGGCGGAGCTGCTGGCGGAGCGCCTCCGGCCGCACACGGTCGCCGAGCGCCGAGAGCCGGTCGCGCTTCACGCGCAAAAATTGCTGGAGCCCGCTGCTGAGCCGCTCCGCCCGGTCGTCGAGGCGCTGCGCCACCGCTTCCAGGAGCGAGCGCGGATCGGGCAACCCGCGCCCGAGGCCCAAGATCCGGAGACGCCGCTCGTCCAAGAGCCGCAGCATGGCGCCGGCCATCCGGCCGCCGGAATTGCCCACCTGCGCCATCAGCTCCAGGCGGACCGGCACCGCCATCTCCGCGGCCGCGGTCGGCGTGGGCGCGCGGCGGTCGCTCGCGTGGTCGATGAGCGTGGTGTCGGTCTCGTGCCCGACCGCGGAGATCAGCGGGATCCGCGAGGCCGCCGCCGCCCGCACCACGATCTCCTCGTTGAAGGGCATCAGGTCCTCGAGGCTGCCGCCGCCGCGGGCCACGATGAGGAGATCGGGCCGTGGTACCGGGCCGGTCTCGGGGAGCCGGTTGAAGCCTTCGATCGCCGCCGCCACCTGTTCCGCGGATCCCTCGCCCTGCACCGCCACCGGCCAGAGCAGCACGCGGCGTGGGAAGTGGTCGGCGAGGCGATGCAGGATGTCGCGGATCACCGCGCCCGTGGGCGAGGTCACCACGCCGATCACATCCGGCAGGTAGGGCAGCGGCCGCTTGCGCGCGGCGTCGAACAGCCCCTCGGCGGCGAGCCGCTTGCGGCGGTCCTCCAGCATCTTGAGGAGCGCGCCCACGCCCGCGAGCTCCATGCTCTCGATCACCAGCTGGTACTTGGAGCGGCTGGCATAGGTGGTGATCCGCCCGGTGCAGACCACCTCCAAGCCATCCTCGGGCTTGAGGCTCATGCGCTGGGCGGTCAGCCGCCAGATCACCGCGTCGAGCACGGCATCCGTGTCCTTCAAGCAGAGGTAGCAATGCCCGCTGCCATGGCGCTTGAAGCCGCTGACTTCGCCACGCACGCGCACGTAGGAGAAGCCCTCCTCCAGGCTGCGCTTCACCGCAGCCGAGAGCTCGCTGACGGTATATTCCGGCAGGTTGAGCCGCGAGGTGTCCACGGCGCCGTGATCGATGAGGATGCTTTCGGTCATTGGCTCTCATGATACAAGACCGCGAGAGAGGCGAAAACCGGGAGCCGGCAAGCGGGATGCGGATACTCGTCATCGGATCGGGCGGCCGCGAGCACGCGCTCTGCTGGGCGATCGCGGCCTCGCCGCTCTGCGAGCGGCTCTATGCCGCACCCGGCAATCCCGGCATCGCCGAGATCGCGACCTGCGTGCCGATCGGCGCCATGGATTTCGGCGGCCTCATCGCCTTTGCGCGCGCCGAGCGCATTGATTTCGTGGTGGTGGGACCGGAGGCGCCTCTGGTGGCCGGCCTCGTCGACCGGTTAGAGGCCGCGGGGATCGCGGCCTTCGGACCAAGCGCGCCAGCGGCGGCGCTCGAGGGCTCCAAGGGCTTCACCAAGGACCTCTGCGCGAAGTACGGCATCCCCACCGCGGCCTACCGGCGGTTCACGGATGCCGCCGCCGCCAAGGAATATGTCCGCGCGCGCGGCGCTCCGATCGTGGTGAAGGCGGACGGGCTTGCCGCCGGCAAGGGCGTCACCGTCGCCGCCAGCATCGAGGAGGCGCTCGCCGCCATCGATGCGGCGCTGGTCGGCAACCGGTTCGGCTCGGCCGGCGCCGAGATCGTGATCGAGGAATTCCTCGAGGGCGAGGAGGCCAGCATCTTCGCACTGGTGGACGGGCGCCATGCCCTGTTGCTCGCCTCGGCGCAGGATCACAAGCGGGTCGGCGACGGCGACACCGGCCCCAACACCGGCGGCATGGGCGCCTATTCGCCGGCGCCCTGCGTGACGCCCGAGATCGAGTCGGAAATCCGGCGCCGAATCATCGAGCCCACGGTCGAGGCGATGGCGCTGGAGGGTCGCGCCTTCAAGGGCGTGCTCTACGCCGGCCTGATGCTCACGGCCGATGGACCCAAGCTCATCGAGTACAACGTCCGCTTCGGCGACCCCGAATGCCAGGCGCTACTGCCGCGACTCAAGAGCGACCTGCTGCCGGCGCTGATCGCGGCGCGCGACGGCGTGCTCGGGGATTTCGACCTGCGCTGGCGCGAGGAGGCGGCGCTCTGCGTCGTGCTGGCCGCCCGCGGCTATCCCGACGATCCGCTCAAGGGCACGGAGATCCGCGGCCTCGACCGGGCGGCGCAAGAGCCGGGCGTCATCCTGTTCCAGGCGGGAACCATCAGGCGCCAAGCCGATCGGCTCATCGCCGACGGCGGGCGCGTCATCAATGTGGTGGGTTTGGGCAAGGACATCGCAGAGGCGCGTACGCGCGCCTATGCCGCCGTGGACCGGATCGATTGGCCGGAGGGATTCTGCCGCCGCGACATCGGCTGGCGCGCGTTGGCCCGGACGTAGTTCGGGGAGCGGAGCGCTTACTTCGAGGCCTGCGCGGCGGCCTCGCCGAGCTTGCGGACGAGGCCGACCAGGACCTCCGGATCGAACGGCTTGGGCAGCGTGGTGGAGGCGCCCAGCCTGGCCGCGATCTCGAGGAAATCGGTGTTTCCGATGCGGCCGCCGCCCGAAATCGCAATGATCGGCAGCTTGGGGTCCTGCTTGCGGATATCGATGATGGTCTGGATGCCCTCTTTCTCGGGCATGATGATGTCGGTGACGATCAAATCGGGCCGGGCGCGCTGAAAGGCGCGGAATCCCTCCTTGCCGTCCCCCGCCTGGACCACCTCGATGCCGGCGTCCTCGAGCAGCAGCGCGATCGTCTGCCGCACCGCCACATCGTCGTCGATGACCAACACTTGCATGGCCTGGCTCCAGTCGCTCCCGGCGACCCTATCGCCAATTCCCTAGCAATTCCTTCACGGGGGCTCCTGGGCGGAGGCCGGCCCCTCATGCGGCCGATAGAGATCGGCCAGCTGGAACGGCAGGATCCGGTCCGGCCGCGCCAGGGTCGCCGCCACGGCATCGCCGTCGACATAATGGAACCTCGCGCCCGCGGCCGCGACGACCAGGCTGCGGCTCCGGGCGCCGTGCAGGAAAGTCACTACCTCGGCCTTTGCGGCCGCGCGTTGGAAGCGCGCGAGTTGTTGCATCAGGATGACCTCCGACTTCGCGAGATGCGCGATGTCGGCGGCCACCGCTGAAACAGCGGTGCCGCGGAGGTGGCTGAAATCGACGGTGCCCAGCGCGACCCGCAGGGAGACCGCGCGGCAGTGCAGCCGCAGCGGGGCGATCACCTCCACGAGGCGCGACTTGAGCACGCCGGCGGGCACGTCGATGACCTCGACCACCAGGTATTGCTTCATCGGCTCCGGAATGGCGCCGATCTCGGCGGCGCAACGACGGCGCCGGGCGGCGGAGCACAGCGTCTCGAAATGAATGGGCATGGCGATGATCACGCGGCGCCCGTCTGCCGCCATCGCTTCGACTTCCTCTTTAACCCGGGCGATGGTGATGCTGTCGAGCCGCGCCGCGGCGTCGGAATCGCCCGCGACCGCGAGCGTGGCGTCGCTCATGGCGTCATCGCTGTCCAAGAGCTTCACCCGCGGCACGCAAAGGTATGTCGCGATGACGTTGCGCATCGGGTCCCACATCGGCCGAAACACGAAGTCGACCCCGGCCAACACGTTGGCGCGCGCGGCGTCGCTCTTCCGGGGCGGCGGCCAGTCGCGCTTGATCGGCACGAAACCGAGGTCCTTGTCCAAATCGCCGGCTGCCGCCTCTGCAGCGGGCGTCGGCGGCGCGGGCTCAAGCGGCGGCGCAAGCGGGCTGATCACCTCGGCGCCCTCGAACAGGGTTTCCATCGAGCCGACCGCTTGCAGGTCGACGCTGCCGTCGACGCGGCTGACGGCGGTCTTCACCTCCAGGTACTCCGCGGCGTCCTCACCCAGGAGGGTGCGCACGATCTCGTTGCCGATCAGGTAGCACTTGACGCGGGCCTCCAGCTCGCTCAAGCGCGCGAACACCGTGATGTAGCTGTCATTGCCCGAGGTGGCGTAGATGTCCCCCGGTCCAAGGTGCCGCTCGATCACATTGCGGGCGATACGGTCGGCGCGGTCGGCGACGTGCCGCCAGCTCGGACCTAAGCGCTCCTTCACGTGCTTCAACCCGATGATGTTGAGCCGGCTCGCGTGCAGCGAGGGCGCACGCTGGAGCATGCGGCGGATCTGGTCGACGAAGGCCGCTTCGTCGGCCTCGGCGCCGCCGGCCTT
>Ga0210399_10003204_pt1 | contig 12738 bp, 12 predicted proteins | sample IncBWC14MmetaG_FD_150865 | JGI IMG/M metagenome (GOLD analysis project Ga0210399, IMG submission 150865) | Forest soil microbial communities from Barre Woods Harvard Forest LTER site, Petersham, Massachusetts, United States - Inc-BW-C-14-M | ecosystem: Environmental > Terrestrial > Soil >... | reverse complement strand
CTTAATTAATTAAGCAGCAAGTGCCAAGTTGTTGTTGGCAGTTCTAGTTTCCAGCCGATTACGGGTGGTTGGCCCCCGGCATGCCTCCGGGACGCGACAGCTTCCGTCGAAACCGGGTCGCCCCCTGAGTCTCTATTTTACCACGCAAATCCGCGTTCGACGTTCGCGACCTTCCCGGCAGCCTTTGCCTCGCCAGCGCCTCGACCCGGCACGGCGCATCGGGCGCAAACTTCAACGTCTCCGCGTAGCCCAGGTCTCGTTCAATTCAAAACTGATCAACCTAATGTAGCGTTGGCTTTCATGCCAGCGCTCTTCGTTTGCACAGAGAGAAATCTCCGCTTACACTTTTTGCGGCCATCCAACGCCATTTTCATTCGACTGGGTTGCGCATCTCATGCCTATCTCCATCGCCCAAGCTCCCGCCGCCGATCTGGAAACTCTTCTCGGAATGATGCGCCACATGCAGGCGGATGATCCATGGGCAGAGCCTTTCTATGAGTCCACGCTCCGCTCGAATCTCGCCAAGCTTCTTCAAAACCCTGTCTACGGCGTTGTCTACATTGTCCGTGAAGAATCGGCGCCAATCGGCTATCTGGTGATCTGTTTCGACTACAGCCTGGAATATCGAGGCAAGGGCGCATGGATTGACGAACTCTTCGTCGAAGCTGCGCATCGCGGAAAGGGAATTGGCACACAACTGCTTGACCTGGCCGAGGCAGCCTCCCGCGAGCATCACGCCAATTTCCTTCACCTCGAAGTCACCCATGGCAACCCTGCCGTCGAACTCTACCGCCGCCGCGGCTTCCTCGACCACCACCGCCACCTGATGTCCAAAAACCTGGCAGGCTAGAAATTCTCGTCTCATTTAGGGGCTTGCTGAACTTTTTGGATTGGCGAAGGGAGCCCCCGACTCCGGAGCAAGGTTAGTGTCTCGCTCCAGGTCTGAACGTAGCTGCCCGTTGCCCATTCCACCATCACGATTTTCGAGCCCGGAATTTCGAGAAGTTTCTCACCAATCTTTGTTCTTGGAAAAATCGAGCAGGGTCACCGTGACCGCCTGGTAAGTGTTCGTTACAGGCCTGTTTCCCTTGAATTGCCAGAAGCACTGAACCATCGGGTGAAAGATACGCATCCCAAATCCCGGGAAGGTGCTTTTCAAGATCATAGCCTCACCGGCCTGGCGACTGAGCTCTGCATCTTCGACGCGTTGCCCAGCGGATAAAAACCGCCCTGATGGCTCCCTTTGCACCAAACGGGCGTAGGCGGAGGCTCCCACGCCCCAATTCCTCATAACTCGTTTAGGCACACCAGTACCCCCTTCCCGTTGACGCTCCCCCGCCAGCACCCCACAATGGCAAAACGGGAGAGAATCGGGCAAAACGCCCCTAATAACGGGTATGGCACCTGAATCCAATGCCGTCGAACAAGCCGTTGCTCGCGCTCTCCGCGACAACCTGGAGCGCATTCAGCGCACCGGCGAGGAACTTCAGCAGTCCATCAACGACATAGTCGCCGCCTGCTCCAGCAGCAAACCTACTAATGCGCTTCCGCCAATGCTTCGCGCCCAGACCGCGGCGGCCTCGCTCTCCGCGGCTCTCGAAGTCCTTACACGTTTCACGGCAATGTCCTTGCAGCCCGGCACGCGAAGCCCTCTCGAAGACAGAATCACCGAAGCCATCGGCCGCGTCGCTCCCGAACCTCCTCCTCCGCCCACGCGCCCCGCTCCCAGCCATCCCGAACCAAAGGCCGCCGCACCGGTTCCTCCTCCCCGCATCGAACCGGTTCCCGAGCCTCAGGTCGAAACCGAGCTGCACGTCGCCGAAGTTGGCCCCATCTCGGAAGCTAACTTCAACGTCAACCAGTTGACTCCTGAGGAACAAGAGCTGCATCGCCGCGCAAATCGCGTTGCGAAAGTATCCATGCAAGATATTAAGATGTTAAGACCGGAACAGGTCAGACTGGGCCGCGAAAACAGAGATATCTGCATCCGACTGAAAGACGACATTGAGAAAGCTCATCGAGAATACGATCGTAGATTCAAACCCATCATGGACCACCCGGTGGATTACTTTTATCGCTGGATGGTGGAAATTCTTGCCGACGGCGATTCCAATGCGCTCGGCGAGTATCCTTACGCCACCGCCGGAAAATCGCGGTAATTTTTTCCGCCGTAGCTCTCAGGCCTTCAGGCCTGAGAGTTTCCGCGGCAACGCCACAAAACTCTCCGTTGCCCCACGATCCTGTACCGCAATTCTTTCCGTTCTCATTCTTTGCCTATCGCTCGTCTGCGCCAGCGGTCTCTCCGCCCAGACCAAAAAGAAGAAGAAAAAACCCGCGCACCCGAAATCTCCCGCCTGTGCCACCGGTTGCAAGCCAGACACGACTTCGCCCGCGCTCGACTCTTCCACTCCCGAAGACGCCGCAGCGCAAAAAGAACTTGCCCTGCTCGCACGCGACCTCCATCGTGGCACACCCGGCGCCTACGAGAAGCTCGCCGCCTTCGCCAACAAAAATAATTCCAGCGTCTGGGGACAGCGCGCTGCGCTCGCCCTTGGCTACGACGACTATTCGAAGAGTCACGCGCAGCAAGCTCTGGCCTGGCTGCAAAAAGCAAAACCCGACACGCTACTCTACCAATACACCTTATTCTGGACCGCGCAGACCGAACGAGCCCTGGGCAAGAACGCCCCGGCTGCGCAAGATCTCGCGCAGATTTTAAAGGACTATCCGAGCGCGGCATTCAAGGACCAGGTTCTGGAAGCCTACGTTCCGGCTGCCATCGCTTTCGGCCGCCCCCAGGATGCCCTCGATGCCTTGGCCACTTACGGCGCCACGGGTTCGAAGCCCAATCTTCTGCTCGCCCGCGCCCGCGCCGAGGAAGCCGCACGCAAAATTGTTCCTGCGGCAAAAGATTACCAGACGTTGTTCTACAAATATCCGCTCGCCGATGAAGCGAAAGACGCGGCGGTCGCGCTTCCTCGCCTGACCAAGCAACTTCATACCGAATTTCCTTACGCGACCGGCGAAATGCAGGATCAGCGCTCGCAGATTTTCTACGACGCCCACAAATGGCACGAAGCCCGCACCGAATACGAAAAGCTCGCCACCATTCTGAAGGACCCCGCGAATCCTATCCGCCAGCGCGCTCTCGTGCGTGTCGCCGAATGCCGGCAGCATCCGAAGCCCGCGCCGAGCCTATTCGTGAAACTTGCCGTCGCCGATCCCGATGCCGACGCTGAGCGCCTCTACGATCTATCGCAAGCCTTGCGCTCTGATAAAAAAGAGACCGAAATGCTCGCCGCGATCGAGAAAAACGCGGCGCAATATCCCCAGAGCCGTTGGACTGAAGATTCACTGATGGCTGCCGGCAATTACTATTGGGTGGAACTCGACCGCGCGAAAGCAGGGAACTACTACCAGCGCGTGCTCGATGCCTTTCCCTCTGGCCGGCACGCTCAGAACGCCGAATGGCGCCTCGCGTGGATCGCTTACATCCAGCGCCAGCCCTTTGCCGACGAGAAAATGAATAATTTTCTCCGCAAGTATCCCTCGACAGGTGCCGCCGTCAATGCGCTGTATTGGCTCGGCCGCAACGCAGAGCGCAACGGAAATTCGGCCCGCGCCCGCGCATTCTATGAAAAAGCCACGGATCGTTTCCCGTCCACCTACTTCGCGCACGCCGCGGATCAGCGCCTCGGCAAGTTGCCTGCGGGTGACTCCGATCCCGCCGACGCTCTCGCGGAAATTCCCGCCTCGCCGCCGCTGCGTCCTTTCGACGAACCCATCGCGCCCCTCGTTGCCGACCGCTGGAATCGCGCGCAAGCTCTCCGCACCATCGCGTTCGACGCTTCCGCCGAGCTCGAGCTGAAAGCCGCGTTTGCCGCAACCGCGTCCCCGCGCTATCTCGTCGAAGCCGCGCAAGTCGCATTCGATCAGGGCCATTTCGCCACCGGCATGGCCTACGGCCGCTTGGCTGTTCCGAATTTCGACTCGCGCAAACTGAACGAAGTCCCGTCGAACGTCTGGAAGGTTCTGTTCCCATTTCCCTACGAATCGACGATTCGCCGCGAAGCCGAGCGCAACAATTTCGATCCCATGTTTGCCGCCGGCCTGATCCGCCAGGAATCCACTTTCCAGGCCGACGCGGTATCCCACGCCGACGCTATCGGCCTGATGCAGATTCTTCCGAAGACCGGACGTTTGCTCGCAAAGGAACGCAAAATCCGCTACACCAAGAATTCCCTCTTCGATCCAAATATCAACATCGAACTCGGCATGCTCTACATAGCCAACCTGACCCGTGCCACCGGCGGCCCGGAATACGCAGCCGCCGCGTACAACGCCGGCGAAGACCGCATCGCCCTTTGGAAATCCGAGCGCACCTACGACGAAGTTCCCGAACTCGTCGAATCTATCCCCTTCACCGAAACCCGCGAGTACGTCCAGATCGTCCTGCGCAACACCGACATGTACCACGCCCTCTACGGCGAAACTCCCAAGTCCACCGTCTCCGCCGCCACCCCAAGACCCTCCGCATATCTCGCGGCCCAGTCTCGCTAACCGCGCATTTGTAGCGGCCGCCTTCTGAGGCGGGCCGTTCATTCTCTGTGAACTCTGTTACCCCTCTGGGTTCTCTGTGTTAAATCTTTTCTCTTTCTTCCTCCCCAACCCGCCTCTAAACAATCTCCACTCCTTTGCTACAATCTCCCAATGTCCGCTCCCGAAACCAATATGACCCATATCGCCCGCCGCATGATCTCCGCCAAGGCCGAGCAGTTCACCGAATCCGTCATCCGCGAAATGACCCGCCTGGCCATGAAGCACAACGCCGTCAATCTCTCCCAGGGCTTCCCCGATTTCGCGGCCCCCGAAGAAATAAAAGAAGCCGCCCGCCAGGCCATCTCCGACGACATCAACCAATACGCCATCACCTGGGGCGCCAAGCCGCTGCGCGACGCCATCGGCGAAAAATTTGCCCGCACCCAGCACACCACCTACGACCCCGAGCGCGAAATCACCGTCTGCTGCGGCTCCACCGAAGCCATGATGTCCGCGATGATGGCCATCATCAATCCCGGCGATGAAATTGTGGTTTTCGAACCCTTCTACGAAAATTACGGTCCCGACGCGATTCTCTCCGGCGCCACGCCGCGCTTCGTCAAAATGCAGCCGCCCGCCAACGAAAATTCCAACTGGACTTTCGACGAAGGGGAATTGGCCGCTGCCTTCGGACCGCACACCAAGGCGATCATCCTCAACACGCCGAACAACCCCACGGGAAAGGTTTTCACCCGACAGGAACTCGAAGTCATCCGCGATCTCTGCGTCCGCTGGAACGCTTTCTGCATCACCGACGAAATTTATGAACACATCCTCTACGATGCAACCGAACACATCTCCATGGCCGGCATTGACGGCATGCGTGGCCGCACCATCGTCATCAACGGTATGTCCAAAACCTACAGCGTCACCGGCTGGCGCGTCGGCTGGGCCCTCGCACCTCCAGAAACCACGCAAGCCATCCGCAAAGTCCACGACTTTCTAACCGTCGGTGCCGCCGCTCCCTTGCAGCAAGCCGGCGCCCTCGCCCTCAAATCGCCGCAGTCGTACTACGACAAAGTCGCCGCCACCTACGCCACCAAGCGCGAGCGCCTCCTCAAAATCCTCACCGCTTCCGGTTTCACCGTCTACAAACCCCGCGGCGCCTACTACATCATGACCGACATCTCCCATTTCCATTTCGACGAAGCAAAATATCCCGCCGAATCCCGCGACGTTTCCTTCGCCAAATACCTCGTCGAAAAAATCGGCGTAGCCTGCGTCCCCGGCTCCAGCTTCTACAACAACGCCCAGGACGGCGCCTCCCAAGTCCGCTTCACCTTCTGCAAAAAAGAAGAAACCCTAGCAGCCGCCGAATCCCGCTTGGCCAATCTCCACCTGTAGCGGCCGCCTTCCGCTTGCTAGTTCTTTGGTAAGGTTTAAGGCATCAATCCGCTGGAGTAACCATGAACCAGGATGAAAAAATAAAGGAACTAACTGCCCGCTTTAAAACGCTGGACCTAAGTAATCCCGAAGTATGGGCGAAATCAGAGGTTGTGGAAGGCATTCCGCACTACACGAGCAGTGTTTTTAAGAACTGCGTGGAAGGCAATTATTCCCCTTATTCTGCGGTGGCCCAACAGCAAGACGAGCAGTTTACAAACATTTCTCCCGCCCAGGGTTCCAAGGAGACCCCTTCTCTCACGCTTTTGAAAAGGAGTTAATCCGTATGCAAGCGACTCCATTCAATACCATGAAGGAACGCGAAGAATTGAAGGCACAAAGAAATCTACTGTTTGAACGATTTTTAAGGAATCCACAGGACACTTGCCTGGCTCTGGAAATCAAGCTCATTGACGACCAGGTTGCGGCATGTGCTGAGCAAATGGAACAGGAGAGGAAGGCGGAACTCAGTTCGATGCGCGTTCTTTCAGATAGGCACTGACCTGTACGATTTTGGACAGACACGATTTCCGCAGCAGGATACACTTTGGCTCAATTCATAGTTATTCTCACACCCCTGGGTCTGCGACAGTCTTTAACCTGACCGTTAATAATGTCGCAGACCTTTCTTTAGAACTAGAAGAGATTGGTCAATTTCGTGACCGTTCTTGCACAAACTTCCCAATTCGGCAGAGAATTATTTTGATTCAGTAGGCTTTTTAGGTACGTCAATGAGCGCCGTGTACTCGTCCGACAGGGCGCGAATCTGGTTCATCACTGCATCGTACTCGCTCGACTGTGTTTGATTGGAAATCGTCGTGCCACATTTATTCACTGGACAGGAGATAATGTCTTATCCTGATTTTGTATGTACGACCAAAATCTCATAAAGCCAAAATGATGGTTGAACAACCGGCTAACAACTCAGCTTCCAGGAGTTCTTCAATGTTGGAACAGGGTGTCTGGGCCGAAGTCAAAGTGGGTGGGGAACACATTCGACTATTCTCGGAGGAGAATGCGCTTGGAGTGCAGGCCTCTGTGTACAACGTAAATGCAAAGAACTGGATTGCGCCCTCCGAATCTGTGGATGATATCGAACAGGGAAAAGACAAAGCGGCGGAACACGCGAGGTTATATCTTCGGAAGGCCGCCAATTTGGAACTGCCTTCGTTAACATGGAAGCAATCCCGCTCGGTGTAGCCTACGGAGCGTTAATTCACGCCTTCGTCTTAGCTTCCCCGCAAACACGAATGCCAGACGAATCTCCACCGCGAACTGATACCCGTTCGGAAGACTTTTGAGGAACGGTTTCAAGACTGCGAGAAAGTCAGCCTGGGTCTTGAATGGTTTCTGATTGAAGTATCCGAATTGACTTACGTGTTTAGGTTGCCAGAGTTGGTGCTTACTCGTGCAGTACGACGCTTAGGAGAGAAGTGTTGATCTGAAGCCCTCCGTTATATTTGATGAAGCCCAATTTCCTGAATTTGTTCATGAAAAAATTGACTCGTGGCGCGTCGTGCCAATCATCTCTGCTAGCGTTTCTTGCACCTTTGGGAGAACCTGTGGGGTCGGTCTTCTTTGCAAACCAATGGCGCCGTCACAACAGCGAAGTGGAACCACAGGACACAACAATTGATTCTTCGCCTCGCACGCGGAGACCAATCGCGGCCTCAGGACCTGAGGAAGACCACTCTCGGAGTGGACGTTCAAACGGTTGGGCTGAATGCCGAGAAAAAAAGATCGGCGTCCAGCCGACGGGGAGGTTTTTTGACATTCCTTTTTATAGGACTGGTCCGGGATTGCGTTTGCCAGGTTTGCGGCGGCCCGACAAGCCTCGTCAGATGCCGCTAGGGCTCTTCCTATTTGACGGGTAACGCCCTTAGTGCAAGAGTGGGGCACCCTGGTCGTCGATTCACTTCATAGGAACAAAGGAGAACGCTCGTGAAGAATAGACTCGCTGTCCTGTCTTTCGTTGCAGGTGCTGTACTAATGTGCACTTCTAGAACGATGGCCCAGTCCGGAGCTGCGCCTAGTTCTCAATCCACCGCCACGTCGCAATCCGGCATCGACCGCGATATTCAGATGCTCCGACAAGACCTCCGCTCGAAAAAGAAACAGACCATCGCGATGAACCTGCAACTCACGGATGCCGATGCGACGAAATTCTGGCCCGTGTACGACCAGTACATTGTGGAACTGACGAAGATCAATGACGAGAAATACGCCGTGATCAAGGAATACGCGGACGCTTGGGGCAACATGAAGGACGATCAGGCTCTCAACCTAACCAATCGGGCATTGGCGGTTGAAGAGAGAGTCGCGCAACTGCGGATCAAATATGTCCCGATCTTCAGCAAGGTTGTCTCGGGCTCGAAGGTGGCGACCTTCTTCCAGATCGAACGCCTGGTGCAGGCACTTGTCGATCTCCAGTTGTCGGCGCAACTCCCACTAGTGCAGGCGCAGTAGTCGCATCCACAATTTCAAAGGGTGACTCCCGGTAGTCGGCACTTGTCGATCTCCAGTTGTCGGCGCAACTCCCACTAGTGCAGGCGCAGTAGTCGCATCCACAATTTCAAAGGGTGACTCCCGGTAGTCGGCTTACCGGTAACTTGTCATTTTAGGGCCTTCGGCCCTGGGTACTGGGACCGAGTTGTGGTTACAAACTGCGGAAAAACGAGTTCTCCTGTTGTTTCGCCCTTAGCTCTTGACGGCTACTAAACGGCCACCTATCGTGACGCTGTTACAAGAGGAAACTGGACACCCCTCATCAGGTCGTAGTCAGACTGGGTGGCCGCTTGCCAGATTTTCTCCCTCCCGATTAAAGCCCGCCCAGAAAGATGGAAAAACAAAATGACTCCGGATGAACTCAATAACATCGCAGTTGAATTGAAACGGCTCGGTTCGGAACTCAACCTTTCGGATCAGCAAAAAGACCAACTTAAGACGTTCCTGGCGGACAAATACGAAAAGTTCCAGGAATACAAGCAGCAGAACCCAAACGTCTCGAAAGAAGACGTTGCCCAATATCTCGCCAAAAATCGTAACGCCGGACGGGAGAAACTTGAAAAATTCCTGACCCCGGAGCAACTGGCAAAATGGGACGCCGAGATCGCAAAGGCTAAGGACTTCCTCAGCACACGAGCTGCATCCGCCTAATTCTCGTCCGCCGTCTTAAGACAATCGAATCAAAAGGCCACTGGTCACAGGGCGATTGGCTGAAACAATCGCCCTTTTTTATGCCAGATTCCCTTCCATGATCGCGTACAGTTCGTTCACAATCTGAGCTTGCCCTAATTTTGCGCTAATTTGCCTAAACAGGCCGGCACAGCACGCCACGTTCCAGCAAGTTAAGTCCTTGTAAACCCAGTAGATGAGGAAAGGGGTAGAAGACTGTTGGTCGGTTGCCCTGTGGTGGTCAGTCTCCTACCCCGCGAGTGGTCTTGCTCGTATAGACGAACCTTCCCCGCTAAATGTTTCTAAGTTCCCCAAAAATAGATGTCTTTTTTTGTCTCACATATCGCGGCCAATTTGGCCTCGCGCCCGCAAGCCAATTCTCCCGTTTTTGGTAGCGCTCACCCGATCTCCACACTGTCCAGATACCGCGCCACCGCCGCCTTCCACTTAAATTTTTCCGTAATCGCCTGTTGCAGCGATTGCGCAGCCGCCGGCTCGCCATGCGTCAGATAGACCTGCTTCGGCGCCGCCTGCAGTCCGCCCAACCAGCGCAGCAACTCACTTTTTCCTGCGTGCGCGGAAAATTGCCCCATCTCCACGATCTCCGCCTTCACCGGCACAGCCTGCCCGAATAAACTCAGCGTCTTCGCGCCGTCCTGCAGCGCCCGCCCTCGCGTCCCCTCGGCCTGGAATCCGCCCAGGATCACGCAATTTCGCGCGTCGCCCAGCCGCTGCGCCAAATGGTGCAGCACGCGCCCGCCCGTCACCATTCCGCTCGCCGAAATAATCACGCACGGAGTCTGCACATCGTTGATGGACTTCGATTCCGCCACGCTTCGCGCCAGGTGAAAGGTGTGTACATCCAGCGGATCGCCTCGGCCCTGTTCCTCGCGCGTAAACTCCAAGTCGTGATCTTCCTTGTACTTCAAATATAAATCCGTCGCGCTCAACGCCATCGGACTGTCTACATACACCGGCACCTTCGGAATCTTCTGCAAATCCTCCAGCTGCCGCAGGTAGTACATAAACGTCTGCGTCCGCCCGATCGCAAACGCCGGAATCACGATCGACCCGCCGCGCTTCACCACCCGGTTCACGATATCCGCCAGCAGTTGCAGCGGATCGCCCGCGTCGTGTTCCCGATCGCCATACGTCGATTCGCAAAGCAGCGTATCAATCTGCTTCGTTCCCGGCGACGTCGGATCGTTCAGGATCGGCTGGTCGTAGCGGCCCACATCCCCTGAAAACACCACCACTGACTTTTTCCCGTTCTCCGTAATCGTCAATTCCAGGCTCGACGATCCCAGAATGTGCCCCGCATCATACGACTCGAAATGAAACTCCGGCGACAAATCAAAACCGCCCTTCCGCGGCATCGGCTTCAACTGCGCCAGCACCGGTGTCACGTCATCCGCCGTGTACAGCGCCCGCGGGTCCGCATGCTTGCTCCACTTGTTCTTGATCGCGTTCTTGGTTTCTTCTTCCTGCAGGTGGCCGGAGTCCTTCAGTAGCAGGTTCGTCAAATCAATCGTCGCTGGATTCGCATAAATCGGCTTGCGATAACCGTCACGCACCAGCACCGGCAGCCATCCCGTGTGGTCCAGGTGCGCGTGCGTCAGCACCAGGTAATCGATCGTTTTCGGGTCCACCGGCAGCGGGCTCCAGTTCCGCAGCTTCAGGTCGTCCGTCCCCTGAAACAATCCGCAATCAATCAGCAGCTTCTTGCCCGCCACCTCCACCAAATACTTCGACCCCGTAACACAACCCGCCGCACCAAAAAATGTAAGTTTTGCCATGGCCCATGCATTCTATCCGAATCTCGTCACATCAAACACGTCTCAATTACCTCATTAAATCGCGTGACCAGGCCGGGGACCGTGCATCGAAACCTTTAGCCTGCTTCGGCAGGCTAGTTCCATCCCGAGGTGAACTCATGTCTTACGGTGGCAAAGAATTGGCAAGCGCTTTTCGAACTGTCCGCAAAAACACCATTCAGGTAGCCGAGGATATTCCCGAATCCAGCTACAACCATTCCGCCGCTCCCGATGTCCGAACGGTGGCCCAGATGTTAACCCACATCGCCATCTCCACCCGCATCTTCAAGGAGATGACCGGCACACCGGGCGTGACCTCTCTGGTCGGCTACGACTTCCTGGCCCTCCGCGCTCGCTCACTCGCCGAAGAGGCCAAGCCCCGCACTAAGGCGGAAATTGTGGAACTCCTGCGCACCGACGGCGAGAATTTTGCTTCCTGGCTGGAAACCATGACGCCCGAATTTCTCGTCGTAGGAATCACCGAGGCCGATGGCAAAACCGTGAAATCTCGTTTCGAACGCCTCCTCGGCGCCAAGGAACACGAAATGCACCACCGCGCCCAACTCATGCTCATCGAGCGCCAGCTCGGCATCGTTCCCCACAGCACACGCCAATTCAACGAACGCATAGCCCAATTGCGCGCCGCCAAAGCCTGACGCCCTCATTCCGTTCGACGCTGTCGCAGCAAAAATAGGGCGAGCCTCGCAGCTCGCCCCGTCCTTGACAGCTCTCTTCTTCCGCCGATCTCACGCGAGGTCGAAGCGATCGTGATTCATCACTTTGGTCCACGCCGCCACGAAGTCCTTCGCAAACTTTTCCTTGGAGTCTGCGGACGCATAGACTTCCGCGAGGGCGCGCAACTGGGAGTGTGAACCGAAGATCAGGTCGACGCGGGTGCCAGTCCAGTTGACCTCGTTCGTCTTGCGGTCGCGGCCTTCGTAGACCGCTCCGGAGCCATTGAATTCGTTAGGTGGCTGCCATATCGTCCCCATGTCGAGCAAGTTGACGAAAAAGTCGTTCGTCAGCGTTTCCGGCCGTTTGGTGAAGACGCCGTGCTTGGAGTTCCCAGTGTTTGCACCCAGGACGCGCAGGCCGCCGACGAGAACGGTCATTTCCGGCGCCGTCAGCATCAGCAATTGCGCCCGATCCACCAGCAGCTCCGCCTCCGACACGCGCTGCTTGCCGTTGACGTAGTTGCGGAAGCCTTCCGCCTTCGGTTCGAGCGCTTCGAACGATTCGACGTCGGTGTGCTCTTGCGACGCGTCCATCCGTCCTGGCGTGAAGGGAACTTTCACGCTGCCCCCGGCATTCTTCGCAGCCTTCTCGACCGCTGCACAGCCGCCAAGAACGATCAGGTCCGCCAGCGAAACCTTCTTTCCGCCAGATGCTGAAGCGTTGAACTCCTTCTGGATACCTTCGAGTTTCTGCAGCACCTTCGCCAACTCCGCCGGCTGGTTGACGGCCCAGTCCTTTTGCGGCGCCAGGCGAATCCGCGCTCCGTTCGCTCCGCCGCGCTTATCCGAGCCGCGGAAGGTTGACGCCGACGCCCAAGCCGTCGACACCAGCTGCGAAACGGACAACCCGGATGCCAGGATTTTTGCTTTCAAAGCGGCGATGTCCTGCTCCCCGATCAGCGGATGGTTCACCGCGGGGATCGGGTCTTGCCACGCCAGCGTCTCCTTCGGAACCAGCGGGCCGAGATAACGCACGATCGGGCCCATGTCACGGTGCGTCAGCTTGAACCACGCCCGGGCAAACGCGTCGGCGA
>Ga0210399_10003202_pt1 | contig 12742 bp, 7 predicted proteins | sample IncBWC14MmetaG_FD_150865 | JGI IMG/M metagenome (GOLD analysis project Ga0210399, IMG submission 150865) | Forest soil microbial communities from Barre Woods Harvard Forest LTER site, Petersham, Massachusetts, United States - Inc-BW-C-14-M | ecosystem: Environmental > Terrestrial > Soil >... | reverse complement strand
GAGTTTCTGCAGGTCCTGCACGTGCCGCGTTAGATGTTCCGCCCCCGGTGCTTGGCCGCCCGGGAGCATCGATTGGCCCGGCAGGCAAAACAGCCCCAGGCTCCCCTTGCTCACTTCCAGCTCGGCTTCGGGAAGTTGTGCCAGCGTGGCCTGGATCAATTGCCCGTGGAGCTCGGAGGCGGTTTCGAAAAATCCTGGGGCCAACACCAGGGCCTTCTTATAGAGCAATTCAGTCGGAGGAATCGCCTTGCCTTCCGCCGAATAACCCACGGCCTCCGCGTAACCATTCGTCACCAGGGATGCCTGCAAATTTTGTTTGTCCCAGGTTTCAAAAGCGGGACCGCTTAGATTCACCAGGTCGATCTCGATTCGCTGCAGGCTCAAATCCTCGAATAATCCGGCAAGAAATTTGTCCTGAGAATCCAGATAATGCCCCCCCGCGTAAATCAGGTTTACCCCAAGAATCCCCACCGCTTCCTGCTGCTGCAGATTGGTGGGATCCTGCAAATTAATGTGCAGCACCACGTCATTGGGCGGGCCGCCCAGCGTGTGCTGGAACCGAAGCCCCACCCAGCCATGGCATTCATTGGTTCCGGCAAAATTGCGCGCGGAAATGGTATCCACGAAGGTGAAAAATCGCGTGGTTGCGCCGCGGCTCGGCTGGAGTTCGGCCAGCAACTGCTTCCACTCGCTTTCCATCATCGCTTGCACGCGCGGCTGCGAGACATATCGCGTTCCACGTCCGTACAAATCGTCGCTCACTTCCTTGTCGTAGGCGGAGATGGTTTTCGCCACTGTTCCCGAAGCGCCGCCAACGGTCAGGAACCATCGCGCCACTTCCTGGCCCGCGCCGATTTCTGCGAAAGAGCCGAAAATCGCGGAGTTCAGGTTGATCGTCAGCGCTTTCTGGTGCGTCCCTACCTTCGTCTCGGTCGGCATGTGTGTTCCTCTGGGGGCGAAGCCAAATCTTCCCATGCCACGGGAAAAATTGAAAACAGGTCATCCCGGGCCGCGTTTGCTGTAAAACGCATCCGGGAACCGCATCTACTTGGATGAATCGGAGGAGCGGCTCGGCCCCGGTAAATCAGTGGCCGAGGAATTTCTCGACCTTGGAAATCTCCGCGTCGGCCAGGGCGAAATATTTCTGGGCGTTGGCCATGTCTTTCACCTTCAGGGCCGCGTCACCCTTGGCCAGGTACATCTGCATGCGTTCCGCAGCCGAGGCGATGTCGCCGCGCAGGTTGTATCCCTCCGCCTGCTGTTGTTGGCGAAGCGTGTCCACGCTGTGGGAAGCGGTGGCGGCACGGATGTTCAGCCGGTCGGCTTCGTCTTCCATCTTGGCAATTTCCTCGGGCGAGGGGCCTGGGGGAATTGGCGGCGCCGTTGCCTGTCCGCCTTCACGCAGTGGCTTCGGATTTCCGTCTGCCTTCGACTTCGCGCCTGCATGAACGGAAGTTCCGGGCGCGGTCAAATTCACGTTTCCATCAGCCGTGGCGTTGACCGAAACCCCCGGCGCTTGCACGGAAACATTTCCTTTGTCGTCCACGTTCACGGAACCCACCGGCGTGGTAACGGAAACCGGCCCGTCCGCGCCGCTGTTCGGCTTGGTGCTGGAATCGGTGGCAGATTGCGCGGGCAGGTTCGATTGATTCGGGTCCGCATGCGTTTTCATTCGCCGTGGAATATAAACACCGGCGGCAATCAGCACGCCCGCGCACAATAACGCCCCGATCGCCATCCACAATCCGCGGCTTGAGGAAGGCCGCAGTGGCGGCATATTCGCGGCGGGCGAGGAACCGGCCGCCGCGGCCGCTGGAGCCGCGGCCATGGGCACGGTCGGGATTGCGGAAGGCGTTCGCGGGGCTGCCGGCGGCACGGGCACTCTAACCGCGGCCTGCGTAGTCGCTGGCGGACTAGCCATGCGGCCTTTTGCACCCGCTCCCGGTGCCAGTGTTCCCATCAGCGTATCGTCCGGCGACGGCGGCCTGGACGGCAGCGCCGCTGCCGCAAACGTCGTGCCCGAGATCGGCAGCGGCGACACCGGCACGCTCTTCAGCGCATTGCAAAAAGCGTCCGCGCTCTGAAAGCGGTCCGCGGGCTCCTTGGCCATGGCCATCAGGATAATTTCGTTCAACGCGGGTGGAACGTCCGCGCGCAGACTGATCGGTGAGGCCGGTTGTTGGTTCAGCTGCGCGGTCATCAGGGAATACTGCGAGTCGCCCTGAAACGGCAGCTTTCCCGTCAGCAATTCGTAAAGCGAAATTCCGAACGAATAAACGTCCGAACGCGCGTCCGCGGCCTCGCCGCGCACCTGCTCCGGCGGCATATAGTTCAGCGAGCCGAGCGTTGTGCCTGTGGACGTAAGCGAGCCATCCGTGCCGGAACGCGCAATCCCGAAATCCATCAGCTTCACCACGCCCTGCGGGGTCAGCATCATGTTGGCCGGCTTGATGTCGCGGTGAATGATGTTGTGCTTGTGCGCGTAACTGAGCGCCAAAAGGATCTGCTCCGAATAATTCACGGCTTCGGACGTCGAAATGGGGGCGCGCGCGATGCGGTTCGCCAGCGTCTCGCCCTCCACGAACTCCATGATCATCACCAACTGGTTTTCGTAGGTCAGCGCCGTGCGCAGCGAGGCGATGTTCGGATGATTCAGCGAAGCCAGCAGCCGGATTTCCCGGAGAAACCTGTCCGCAAGACTCTGGTGCGAATTCAGGTCCGGCAAGAGGACCTTCATCGCTTCCACGCGGTCGGAAATCACGTTGCGGACCTTGTAGACCTTGCCCATTCCGCCCAGTCCGAGAATGGAAAGAACTTCGTAGTCGCCTACACTCTGGCCAACGGTGAATTCGGCAGTCATGAAAGCCTCCAGGCGGAACGCCTTAAAGCCCGTCTTAATTGCACTGAGGATACACCAAACAATGGGCCGAAAATAGAACGAGTCCGGGCATGTGCCTTGCCCGGACTCGCGAAACAGTTGGAGACGATTGCCGCCTCAGGGATTGTTCTTGGCCACGTCGCCGACTTTCGCCGCCCCGCCTCCGCTGAACGTCGCGGTGCAGGAGTCGTCGTCCACGTCCGTCACGGTTGCCTGGCCGATCTTGTCGGTCACTGCCTTGATCACTTTGCCCGTGGTTGGATCCTTCACCACACGTACCTGCCGGCTGATTTCCAGGGTGTCACCGACGTGCACGCCAGCCTTCTTGCCGACGTTCAGGATCAGCGTGTTGCCGGTCACATCCGCAACCACCCCATTGATCGAGTGTTTCACTGCCTCCACCTTCGTGGAGGCTGCGTTCAATTGCTCGGCGGTGCTATCCACAGCGCCGCGCACCGCTTCTCCGAGGATGGTGTTGGCGAAATTGCTGCTGCCCATGTCCAGGCCCCCACCGCCTCCGCCGCTCCATCCGCCGCCCGCGCCGAGCAGCGAGGTGCTGCCGCGCGTGGACTCACCTTTGCCCGTGACTGCGGCCATAATTTCAGCCGTCGAGGTATTAATCACCCGGGCGCTAACAGCCACCACGGCCTTCGATTTGCTGGTACCCACGCCGCCGATGCCAAATTTTCCAAGTCCGTATCCGCCGCCGCCGACGTTGGTGTGCTGGTCATCGCGGCCAAACTGCGTGATGGACCCGATGATGATTGCGTCCACGCCGAGCACCGCTCCGATTTTCGCCGCTGAGTTTGCATCCGCTCTATCGCTGTTCGAAAAATTTTGTTCTTTCAGGATTTTGTCGAGTGCGTTGCGCTCTATTACCGAGTACTGCCCACCGTTGACAAGTTTTTCCACCAGCATGTCGCTGATGCCCTTGCCCACATCCTGGTCCGAACCGAAAATCTGCTGGACCGTGGTGCGCACGGTGCCGTAATCGAAATTCATCACCGCCACGCGTTTCTTCGGCCCGGCTGGTGCTGCCGGAGCCGCAGCCGGCGGCGCGGCCGCGGTCTGCGCCAGGGAAGGCAGGGCGAACAAAGCTGCCAGCGCGCAGCAGAGTGCCAATTGTGAAATACGTGCGTGCGACATTGTGAGGACTCCTTGTGGCGGAGCGCAAACTGCTGGGCCTGGAAAGGTACGCGCTCCCGCGAAAATCTGTCCGTATGTTAATGAAGGAAGCCGCCCTCCGCAACGGGGAAATAAGCCGCGTTGCACTCGGCGCCATCAGAAAAAGAAAATGCGGGGTGGACTTCGTTCACCCCGCAGGAAAAGCACTTCGATCGGCAGCCTAGGCGGGCCGTTTACGCCGGAACAAGCCCATTCCCAGCAGCCCGGCCACAAGCAAAGATATCGAGGCCGGTTCAGGAGTAGGGGTTGATGCCGGACCAAACGTTTCGGTTAGCGAAATGACTGCGGGTCCGGTCGCTGCCTCGGTGAAAAACCAATCCATGGGCAAGTTGACGCCCAGGGGTTGTGAAAAAGTTAGGCAGATTGTATTTGCAGGATTCGCGCAGGTGACATCGGTAATTAACTGCGAAAGAAGCAGTTTTGTGGCGGCATCGGAAAGACTTCCAAGGTCTGTACAATGGCTGCTCAACAATTTATCCGACGAGTCATAAATCCCAGCGGGAGAAGAGCCTTCGTTACCAAAGCCACAACCAAGGACTTGAAAAGTGGAATTGGGGCTGTTCACTGGGGCAAGGCCCGCAAATGTAAAGTCCAACTCGCTACCCGCAGTAATTCCCACCGCCCCAACAACTTGGTACGTAGGGGTGGGCATCAACAACGTCGGAGATGTGCCAAACGTCAGCAAGTTTCCAGAAACATCCACGCAACTGGGGGTCGGTGGAGTGGGATCACTCGGATCGATTGAGGAGCAAGTTGCCCCGTCGCCTGAAGGCTTTACATAACCACGAACGTAACCTGTTGCCAGCGCGGAGCTGGCCGAAAACGCGAGCACAAGCAGGAACGCAACAGTCATCAACCAAGGCTTGCTCGAGCGCATCGATCACCTCAATTAAAATCGCGAATAGTAGTAACGGCGAGGGGACTTTTTCTGGCGTGAGTTTCACAGAAGGCATCACCCGAGTCAAGTAGTTTCTCAGTCAACGAAGAGAATATTTTGCGCGAAACTCCTTTTTTGCAGAAGAACGGAAAAACTCTGCACATTTACTTACCTGGCGTGCTGATTCTCGTCCATTCCCTGCATATGCTGTTTAATTTCGATACACCCGCAACCCTTTCCAGAGGCCTTCACCCGGCTTCCTTTTGACGGAATCCTCTTCCCTTGTGGCATAATCGGCGCAACCGAGCGTCCCGCAAATCAATGGATCAGCCTCCGTTCAAGCCGCCCGAGAACGATCACAGCCAGGACACGTTGGAGACCCGCGCCGGGACCTCTCCTCCGGAAATCAGCGGGCCCGATCACAACCACGGCGCGGCCCCGCACTCGCCAACTCGCCAATCCTCTTTTAATCCGGGTGAAATTGTTGCCAAGCGCTTCAAGATTCTGCGATTCATCGCACAGGGTGGCATGGGCGAAGTTTACGAAGCGCTGGACATTGAACTGAAACAAAAAGTCGCGCTGAAAACCGTGCGCTCGGTATTCCTCGCTGACGCAAATGCGCTGGAACGTTTTCGCCAGGAAATTGTCGTCGCCAAACGGGTCACTCACCCCAATGTCTGCCGCACCTATGATTTATTTCGTCACGAAGCGCTGAAAGACGGAGAGTCTGACTTGCTGGTGGTCAGCATGGAATTTCTTGCCGGACAGAACCTCGACCAACTGCTGAAAGAGAAAGGCAAGCTGAACACCGCAGAAGCATTGCCGCTGGTGAAACAGATGGTGGCGGGGCTTGCAGCGGCGCATGACGCCGGTGTCGTCCATCGCGACTTCAAAACCAACAACGTGATGCTGGTGCCATCCGGTTCGGGGTCGGGTTCTCTGCGTGTAGTGGTCAGCGATTTTGGCCTGGCCCATTCGCTCGACGCGGGTGAATTCGCGCTCACGCGCACCGGCGAAATGCTCGGCACGCCTGCCTTCATGGCGCCCGAGCAAGTCACCGGAAAGGAGATCACTCCCGCCACGGACATCTACGCGCTCGGCATCGTGATGTTCGAGATGGTCACGGGCCGCCTGCCCTTTGAAGGCCGCAACTGGCGTGAAGTGGCGTTCCAGCGCCTGGAGACACCGCCGCCATCCGCACGATCCGTGCAAGCGGATTTGGATCCAGTTTGGGCCGGCGCGATACAGAAGTGCATGCAAATCGCGCCGGCCGACCGATTCACGGCGGTCACCGAGATCGAACAGGCTCTGGCTGGAGAGATTGAAATCAGAGTTCCTACACGCCGGAGAAAATTAGTACGCACTCTCTTGGCGATCGGTGGACTCCTCCTGATTGCTCTCGTCGGCCTATTTATCGGCATTCGATTTCCCAGTCTTTTGAGCTGGGGTCAGTCACCATCAGTCACCGTGTTGGGCTTCAAAAATATGTCCGGTGACGCGAATCTTGACACCTGGGGCTACGAGTTTCAGAGCAATCTGGAGACGGTGTTAGAGAGCAAGCAAATCAATTATATGAGTCCTCGATCCATGGATAACTTCTGGAAGCCAGAGTCGCCAAGCCAGATGTCCGAAGAGCCGACTGCCGACTTTTTGAAGAAGCTTCATCAACACGGCTGCCGTTACGCGATATACGGCGATTACACGTCCTCTGGCACACCCGGCAATAGGGAAATCAGGTGGAACGTTCACGTTATTGATGCAAAGACGGGAAAGATTCTGGGTGGCATCCCTAAAAGGTTTCAGGAGCTAAACCGCATAGAAGAAAGTTCTTTCGTGGGGCAAGCCGTGCACGAGATGCTCGGCGTGACCCTGCCTGCGGACGAGAAACGCGGACTGGATCGCGCACTGCCCAGGAATCCAGAAGCTTCCAAGGCCTACGCCGCGGGAATGTCTGCTTTGGCAAATTTCGAATATGCGAAGGCAAGGGATTCTTTCCTGGAGGCGGTGCAGGCAGACCCTGACAACGCTGTGTTTCGAAGTGCGTTAGCCCAAGCGTGGTGGGAACTGGGGTTTGAGACCAATGCACTCGACGAAGCGAAAAAAGCCGCCGAGCAGGCCAAGGACTTATCGGAAGAGATGAGGAATCTCATTGAAGCCCGAAATTTCAGCTACTCGGGGAAATGGGATGAAGCAGCCGCTGATTACCAACTGTTGTGGATCGGCAGGCCGGACAACTCCCAGTACGCGCTCCTTCTTGCGAAGAGCCAGACGTCGGCGGGGCACTACAAGGAGGCCATCGCGACCCTGAAAAAATTGAACTCGCAAAAGATCTCCGAATTCGCAAAGGGGGAAAGTGATCTGCAGCTTTCCGAGATTCATCGGAAGTTGGGAAACAACACCGAGCGCCTGCAGGCCGCGACCTCCGCGGTGAGTATTGCCAAATCACTCGGTGGTGGTTTTCTCCTGGCCCGAGCGGAAATCGCCAAGTGCCTGGCCATGTTGGATATTGGGAATGTCGAGCAGGCGCCAAAAGTTTGCGAGGATGCCTTAGAGCTCAACGAGAAATTGGGCGATGAGATGGGAACCGCGAAAGCGAAGAATGCAGTTGCTATCAATTACTACAATGCAGGGCAGTATGAGAAGGCGGAGCCCCTCTATAACGAAGCCCTTAAGATTGCCACCCGCATCGGCGACAAAAGAGATCAGGCCGGGGCTTTACTGAACCTTGGCAATATTCAATATAACCAATCTAATTATGCGCAAGCCAAGCCGCTCTATGAAAAGAGTATCCAAATTTCCAGGGAGCGCACCGGCATAAACGATGACCTCTTGCTGGCCGAACAAAATCGCGCCGTCAGCATCGGCGCTTTGGGTGACCTGCAGGAGCAAGCGCGGTTACTTCAGGGAGTAATCGACGATGCGACGTCCTTTGGCGACAAAACAACCGTTGCTGCGGCTTTCATCAATCTGTGTGACATTCAACTCCAGAGCGGAGAGGTTTCAGAAGCTCGCAAGAGTTGTGACCAGTCCCTGAAATTGATGGTTGAGACAAGCGATAAGTCTGGTGAAGCCAGGACGCAACAAGTGTTAGCAAATGTCCTCCTTGCGGTGGGCGATCTGCCAGGCGCGGAAAAGTTGTATCAGCAGGCTCTTCAAACTCAGCTGCAACTTAAATCCCAGTGGGACGTGGCTTCCCTCCAAGAATCCCTGGCCAGCCTGCACATCGAAAAGGGGGACTTCGTCAATGCTGAAAAATTTGCTCTCCAAGCCCTGGATTCCTTTTTGCAAGGCAAAGACGGGCCCAATGAGGTCGCGGCGCGATGCACACTCGCACAGGCGTACCTTGGAATGCGGCGCAACAAAGATGCCGAGGAGCAGATTCTGAAAGCCAGGGAGCGCGTGTACGGACTGCAGGGCCCGTTTCCTCTCGCAGGGTTCTCCATACAGCAAGCCATCGTTGAGAATACGCCGAAACCATCCAACGCTGCGATTGCGGAACTCAAACGCACCGAAGCGGCGATGAGAAAAGCAGGATCCTTACAGCTAGCGTTGGAAGCGAAGCGCGCCCGCGCAGAGGCTCTGACAGGGCCCGCTCGCAAATCGGAGTTGAAGGCTGTTGCCGAGGAAGCGAAGCAGCATGGATACTTGTTGCTCGCGCGCAAGGCGACTGAAACTCCGGGCGCTTGAATCAGCGGGGGAGTTTTGGTTTCAGGACACGGAAGGCCGCCCAGGTTCCTTCGTGCTTGGTTGGCACGTCGCGTGACTCCACTTCTACTTCGCGCCAGACGTGTTTCAGGAATTCGGAGCTCAGGATAATTTCGTTGGCTCCGGCCGCGGAGCAGAACCGTGACGCGCGGTTCACCGCGTCTCCCACCACCGTAAATTCCAGCCGCTCCTGGGTGCCCACGAATCCGTGCAGCACGTCGCCCGAGTGGACGCCGATTCCGATTTCGCATGTGGGCTGGTTGCGTTCCTTGCGCGCGGCGTTCAGCTTTTGCACCGCTTCCTGCATCGCCAGCGCGGCGTGCAGCGCCTGGCGGTGATGCTCCGGGTCGGGATCCGGGCTGCCGAATACTGCCAGGATCGCATCGCCGATAAATTTGTCGACCGTGCCTTCAGAGCGAAAGATGGCTTCCACCAGTGCCGCGAAGTAGGCGTTCAACATGTCCACCACGTCATCCGGTTCCATCGTCGCGCTCATGCGCGTGAATCCGCGGATGTCGGAAAACAGAATACTTACTTCGGAGCGTTCGCCGCCCAGTGTCAGCCGGCCGCGTCCGGCTCGCTCCAGCAATCGCTGGCGCACCTTGGGCGAAAAATGCGTCAGAAGCCGTTGCAGTAGTTGATTCTGGGCTTGCAGGTCGCGCGTCAGCCGCTGCGAATAAACCGAAAGGGCAACATGGTGCGCGATGGCAATAAACAGCCGCAGGTCGTCCGAAGAAAAGACGGTTCCCGCGCGGCGCGTGTCCACGCACAGAACTCCCAGCCGCTCGTTTTGCCACGAGAGCGGCGCATACATCGCGCACGTGGTTTGCATCCCGATCAGGCTGCGCGCGCCGATGTCGTTTTCCGCCGCCGCGGCCGGATTCCAGACGACCGCGGAGTTCTGCTGCATCACATGCTCGGCAAGTTCCATACTCGCCGAAGGCTCTCCCGCGGGCACGTGCGCCTGTAGCAGCAGGCAATTCGAACCGCGATCCCGGAGCAACATCACCGCGTGGCTGGCGGCAGGGAAAAATTTCAGGAGGGCACTGACTGCGCAATCCAGCATCGCCTGATAATTCGCCTGCGATGCCATCTGCAGAGGCAAATCGTAAAACAGAGCTTCGCGTGGCGTAGTTTTCAGATGTTCCAGCGGCTCTGCTACCGAAGTGCGCGTGGCGTCCAACCGCAAGGTCACGCCCGAAACTGGTGGCGGCGCCATCAGCGTTTGCAGCTTGTGGAGTGGCCCGCTGAAATGCGCGGGAATCACCGGATCTTTTTCGTCCATCGCCGCCAACAAGCATCCCAGAAGGTCGAACAAGGTCGTCAGCGCGTGCCCCAACGTCGCTCCGCGCTGCTCTGCCTGATCGAAAACCGCGCGGGTGGCGCCGGAGCGTTTTGCCACGTGATTCGGGGGCAGCGCCAGAGAAATCCTTGGCAAGCGCGCGCGAACTTCACGCCGCAGATGGACTGCATCCAGCGCCGCCATCGCCGCTGCGGAACTCACTTCATTCCATTCCTGCAGCACGATTCCCAGCCGGCTGGCGGAAACGGCGTAGCGTTCCCAAGACTCTTCGCGGATCACGCGATCCAGGCCGAAAATGCCAAGCAGGAGATGAGGCGGCTCAATCTGCGGACATCCCACATGCACCGCCTCTTCGGCTGCCAGACGCCAGGCAAGTTTTACGGTTTCCGAAATCGGCGGCAATGACTGCTGGGCCATGAATACTCCCGCTTTTTCTTTTCGCATCAAGTATAGGTGGGAATTCCCGAATCGCCGCGAGCATAGCAGAGGAAGCGTGCCCAATCCACGCCCTCAACACGGCAAACTTTTGCGGACGAGCCGCAACCGAGCCGCTTTGTGAAATCATTTATGGCGCCGATGCCGCTTGTGCCGCCGCTTTCGCCTGGCTCAGCAGTCGATCGAGCGCCGCGCGGTCCAGATACACGCCCTCGCGAATCACCGCGGAAATTTTCGTTGTGTTGGAAAGTTTCTCCAACGGGTTCTCATCCAGCAGCAGGAGGTCGGCGTGTGCACCGTTCGCAATCACACCGAATTCTCCCTGGCGTCCGAGAAATTGTGCCGCGCCGCTTGTGGCCGCCTGCAAGGCTTCCAGCGGTGTGAACCCTTGTTGATTCAGCAGCGCCAGTTCCTGGTGTAATGCAAAACCCGGAAAAACAAACCGGTCCAGCGAATCGCTCCCGGCCAGCAGAGAGACACCGGCCTTGTGCATTTCAGTCGTCAATCTCGCATCGTTCGCATATTGATTGGCCCACCACTTTTGATCTTCCTCCGAGACTCGGTTTTTTGGATCGCGCGGGTCCCATTCCTTTCGCAGGGATGCGGGAACGAACTCCAGACGTGGATCGCTGGCTTGTTCCTCTGGCGTGTTTGACTGCGGCGTTTGCGCTGCGATTGACACCAGCGTCGGTGTCACCCATGTGCCATTTTTCTTAAATGTCGTCCAAAGCGCGGCGGCCTTATTGGGCGAATAAGTGTTCACCGCTTCCGTCAGGATTCGTCCAGTCGCCGCTTCATCATGATTTTTGCGCGTTTCTGGCAGCGCCGCCCGCAATTCTTTTTCCTTCGCGGAGCAATCCAACGCCAGATTGCTGTAAACGATGTGCTCGATGCTTCGCATCCCTACCGCGGAAGCTTCCGACGCGGTCACTGCCAGCGGCACGTGCCCGACGAACGGGATTTTTTCCTTGTTTGCTTCCTCGGCGATTGCGAAGAATATTTCGCGCGAAGGCACGCTGATAATCTTGATGAAATCCGCTCCCTGCTGCTTCAGCTCGCGAACTGCTACTCGCGCTTCCTCCGCGTTTCTGACAGGTATCTGCTCCGGGGTTCTCTTTCCGCCCGATACCAGCATTGGCCCTCCGGCAACGATGTGCGGGCCAATCAGCTTTCGGCTCTCAATTTCGCGACGCCATTCTTGCAGCACGCTTAAGTCTCCGCCCATGTCACGGACGCCGGTGACGCCCAGCGCTGTTAACAGCGGCAACACCACTTGTTTGCTCCATTTGGGATCCGCGCTGATCCCGGCGATGTGCACGTGCATATCCCACAATCCGGGCATCAGGTATTTGCCGCGGGCGTCGATAACTTGGGTCCCGGCTTCGGGCCGGTATGCGGTCGCTGGCACGATCTTCATGATCCTCGCGCCCACAATCACCACTGTCTGGTCGGCTTTGATTTCACCGCTGGTGGTATCAACCACCGCGACGTGAGCGATCGCCAGCCTCTTCGCTTCCTCCGCTCCGCTCGCCAACAGACATCCCGCCAAAAGTGAAGCCAGTACGAGCGATACACGCCGCAACAATTCCATTTCCCCTCCGCCCCAGCCTCTGCGCAGTCCAACACCGGCACGCAAGCATAGACGCTTCAAACCCGCATTTCTCTCGCAAAACTCACAATCCACTCCATTTTGCTTCGTTGACAAACGTGCCCTCACCCCCTAAACTTAGATTTTGTCTTTACAGGGAAAGGTGTGACCGTTGCGATGAGGACGTACGTAGCCAAGGGAGAAGAAGCTGAAGCCCTGAAAGTGGGAGCTCAGTGGTTTGTTGTGGACGCGAAAAATCAGGTGCTTGGGCGCCTGGCCACCAAGGTGGCGCGCTTGTTGATCGGCAAAGACAAGCCCAGCTTTACGCCGTATCTCGATTCGGGTGACCACGTTGTGGTGATCAACGCCGACCAGATTAAGATGACCGGCAACAAGGTCGAGCAGAAGATGTACTACTCGCACAGCGGCTATCCCGGTGGACTGAAAGAAGTTCCGGCGAAGCGGGTTCGCGAGGCCAAGCCGGAATGGGTGGTTCGCGAAGCGATTGTTGGCATGTTGCCGAAGAACAAGCTGCGGGCGCGGCGCGCGAAGAAATTGCGCGTGTATCGCGATGCGGCGGGTTTGGCGCGGCACGCCGGGCAGAAGCCCCAGGCAGTCGCGGTTTAAGATTTTGAGGTGGCACAGGCTTTGCCTGTGTTGCCCTGGTTAGGCATGGCGCGAAGTTCACAGGCTAAAGCCTGTGCTACTTGGTTCCGCACGTGGGTGTTCCTTTCTAAGTTTTGCCTTAGCAGGGATCCAGCCGAGCGTGAA
>Ga0210399_10003201_pt1 | contig 12748 bp, 15 predicted proteins | sample IncBWC14MmetaG_FD_150865 | JGI IMG/M metagenome (GOLD analysis project Ga0210399, IMG submission 150865) | Forest soil microbial communities from Barre Woods Harvard Forest LTER site, Petersham, Massachusetts, United States - Inc-BW-C-14-M | ecosystem: Environmental > Terrestrial > Soil >... | reverse complement strand
CGCTCGCGCCCTGAATAGAATTGTCGTTGTTGCCGCCCGATCCGGGAATCGCGCTCGTGTCCGATTCAGTAACCGCCAGGCTCTGCATGCCGCGGTTCGCCAACGCAGTTGCGATTTGTTGTTGAACAGCGCCGGCAGCCTGTTGCTGCTGCTGCGCGGCGAGGACTTGCGCCCGTGAAGCCAGCATGAGCTCCGCATCCACGGTCGACTGCGGTGTTTCTGGCGTAATTACTACTTCCTTCGTGGTCGGAGCAAAAGCGGCCTGCTCAACCTTGATCACATATCGGCCGCGCGAGGGCAAGGTGAGAGTGAAGGAGCCATCGATTGCAGTTGCCCCGGAAACCTTCTTCCCCGTCAACGTGTTGGCGGCGGTTACTGCGGCGCCTGGAAGGGGGGTTTTCCCCGATTTGACCGTGCCGCGTACGACGAATTGCGGAGGCGTCTGATCTGGCGAGGCTGCGCTGGGAACGCCAACCTTAGCAGGTGTCTCCCCTGGCGCTGCTTGAGTCTGAGACAAGCAAACAGCCGTCGCGCCAAGCGCAGCGATCAAGCAGACCGCGTTTCTTAGCGGTGCAAAGTAGGAGCCACGTATTTTCATCGACTATTTACTTGGGAACCTGCGCAGGAGCTTGCTGCTGGCCTGAGTCCGAGTGCTCTGGCGTTCCGCCTTGGCCTGATCCCCGACCGAACCCTCCGCCAAAGCCGATCATCCCACCGCGCTCTTTCATGCGGCGAACCATCTCGGGATCGAGGACACTGATACTCGCTGGAACGAAAACGCCATTTTTGAGTTCGCCCCGGGCAAGGACGGTGTCTCCGGCTTTGATGTCAGGCAGGGTAATGCTCTCGTTACGTCCACGTCTAAACGACGTGTTCTCATCGGCTTCGATCGTCTGTACCACGCCGTCCGTGCGATTGATGGTGAGTTTGGGAGCGTCGATCGCCTTCACTTCCCCGACCACCATGGTCTTCCCCATCGCCTCTTTCATGCGCTCTTGAATCTGGGCTTGCGATGGTGCGGAACCGACTGCAGTGGCTGTCCACGTGTTCTCGCCCGTCGATTCGCCGCGAACAAAGATGTGATCGCCTACCTTGAAATCGGACAACTTGGCATCTTGCTCGTCTTTCCGGAACCGAGTGCTAGCTGCGGTATTTACCGTGCCGATCGCTCCGTTTGGCAGCTTAATCTTCAAAATAGAACCGGTTATCTCGGTCACTTCTCCGAACGCCCCCCTGCGGAGGTCTCCGCCACCACCCTGACCACTCTGACGATGGGACCGCGGCGCGCCTTCTTGTGCCGCCTCTTGGGCAATGGAAGAACAAACAAACAAGGCAGATAGGATGGTGAGGAAAAAGAACTTAGCTAAGGTTTTCATTTTGTGAGCACCCGATTCGACTGTATTCAAAAGACGGAAAACCGAGGCACAAAGAAGCGCAGGGAGCGTGTAAAGTTTTGTGCGCGAGCGGTTGCCATTGTGCATTCGAGCAGCTCTCAATGCAAGTCAAAGCTGTCTTCGCTCGTATCGTGTTGGCTGAGCACCCTGAAAACACCTGCCTCAGATATTCCACGTATAATCAAAGCGTTAATAAGATTTGCTACTTCTAATGACAAAACCTTAGAAAGTCCGTTAAAATTAAGGTTAACTTGGCGAGTGGGAGTTAACTGGATTGAAACCACTTGCCGGCATCCCCGGGAGTTCGATTTTGTCGTCTGTCCTCTCACTCAAGGATAGTTCGCGCGAGCTGCTTGTCGAAATCCTAAGTACTCTCAGTCCTTATTACACCGACGTAAATGAAAAGTGGCGCGAGCAGGTTGCGGCCGAATTTGGCTTTGGAAGGCGCGAGCTCGGAGCTCTCGAACGGCTGAGCCTCAATACTTCCCACTCCTTTTTCTCTCATAACGATCTCCCAGGATTCTTCGAGAACGTTGACTACTTCGGCATGAGGCTGGCCAAACTTCAGGTGGACACTCGTGCTGTAGCTCGGTCGCTCGAGATTTATCAAGAGCTTTGCGAACCTTACCTCAGTGGTCTGTTTGGGGCCAGGCTAAAGGAAGTCATTGCCACCCTTGATGTCCTGAAGTCGGCGACCTTCGTAACGGTTTCCGGCGCTTACTTCGACGCCAAGACGCGCGAGTTCGCGACACTTCTGCGGGTGCTGGATGCCGAACTTGCTTCCGGGCAGATCAGCGCCATGTTCGAAAAGGTGCTGGAGATTACCAGCGCAAATTTCGGCGCCTCCATGGCAGCCATTCTGTTGCGCAAGGCCGAAGGTGACGGGTTCAAATTGGAATGCTCCCTGGGTGTAGAGGGACTCGTCCCCGATGACACGGAATTCGAACTCGGGCAGGGGTTCTGCGGCAGCCTGGTTGCGACCGGCGAGCCGGACATGATCCTTGACGTAGGCAACGATCCTCGCATTCTCCATGACGGCATCAGAGAACGCGCGAAGTCGCTATGGGGCGTACCGCTCAAGTCCGGCAAGAATGTTATCGGAGCGATGGTGCTGGGCTTTGCCCGGCCGTATGAATGGTTGCCGAACGAGCGCGATCTGATGCGAGCAATCGCCGATCGGACTGTCATGGCCATCGAACGCGCCCAGTTAACCGAAGAACTCCGTGCGCGCGAGGCTCGCATCGCCGAACTCTCTGCTCACCTACTGGCAGCCCAAGAGGATGAACGCAAACGAATTAGCCGCGAACTGCATGACGAAACTGGCCAATCGCTAATGGTGATCCGGCTCTATCTCGGGATGCTTGAGGCACAACTTACCGGGCGCACTGCAAAAGGCAAAATTCGCGAGACCGTGTCGGTGGTAGATCGCACCATTGAAGGCATACGCCGCATCATTGCCCGTTTGTCGCCGCTCATGTTGCAAGAGCTGGGTCTCGTGGCTGCCATTCGCAGAGAGGCAAAAGATCTAGCTAAGGCTACGGGAGTAAAGGTCCGTGTTGCCATCAATGAGGATGTCGGTCGACTGGCTCCCGATATCGAAGCAGCCATCTATCGAGTCGTCCAGGAATCCCTGCACAATGTCGCAAAGCATGCGCAAGCTAAGTCGGCCTCGGTGCAGATGAGCCGCCACGAGAATAGCGTCTATGTGACGATCGAGGACGATGGCATAGGGATGCCGACAAGGGTTAATACTCCGCGAAGCCACTCGTTTGGCTTGGCGGGAATCAAAGAGAGAGTTGCTTCTCTGGATGGAGAGGTGCGTGTCCATTCCGAAAAAGGAAAGGGTACGCGGCTGGAAATCATGGTCCCAGCGAAGCAGTATCAAGAGGCGATGTCGCAGACGGCTTGAGGGTAAATACGTTCTACTAAACGGGTAATCGAATGCCGAAAATCAGATGTTTGTTAACCGACGATCACACACTCTTCCGCCAGGGAGTACGGCGGCTGCTGGAAACCGAATCGGACTTTGAAGTAGTGGGCGAAGCCGCCGACGCAGGCGAATCGGTCGAAAAATCCCGCGAACTGCGTCCGGATATCGTGCTCATGGATATCGGCATGCCTGGCCTGTCCTCGTTCGAAGCCGCCCGTCAGATTCGCAAGAATCGCCCCGAGACCAAGATTCTTTTCTTAACAATGTATGAGGATGAAGACTACCTCGTACAGTGCCTCGAGGTAGGAGCTGCCGGATATGTGCTGAAAGATACTCCAGCTCCGCAACTGCTTACCGCTGTCCGCGACGTCTATAAGGGCGGCAAGTACCTAAGCTCGCAAGTGCTCGGGAAGCTAGTTGAAGATTTCCGGTCGCGCGTGCGCGACACCCGCATGCGGCCGCGCATCTCGACGCTCACTCCGCGGGAGCGCGAAATCCTCAAGTTCCTGGCTGAGGGCAATTCCGTTAAAGAAATCGCTGTCATCCTCGGCTTGAGTGTGAAGACCGTCGAAGCCCACAAGTTCAACCTGATGCGCAAGCTCGACATTCACAACAAGGCACAACTCGTGACCTACGCCATCCAGAAGAAGATCATTAAGATTCCTGTAAACCAGTAGTCTCCTCCCAAGTGAAAAAGCCCCGCCTCGGCGGGGCTTTCTTTTTTGGCCAAATCATCCGGGAATCTCGGTTGCTCCAGTAAGGGCTGCGAGCATCGCGAGCTCAACCGGAGAGACTGCCAATCCTAGCCGGCAGTGGCGCTCCCAATACTTGCACAAGACTCTTCGGACCACAGCAGGCGCGCTGCAGACGCGCGCGATCCCGCTGCATGTCCTTGTCTTGCCGAAGCGCCTCGAGAGCGCTCTCCAGGATCGAACCCGCGTGCGCCTCCTGTGGAATGAGTAATCGATAGTGCATCCACTTCCCTTCCCGCCGCGCTCCCACAAGCCCGGCACGTCGCAGGTAAGCGAGATGCCGCGAAATCTTCGGCTGTGGTGCCGCAATTACCTCAGTGAAATAGCAGACGCACACCTCCTGCTCCACCATCAGGTTAATAATCCTCAACCTCGTTGGGTCCGCCAGAGCGCGGAATAACTGGTCTAGCGGCCCCCTTCGCATCGTCTCCTCACGCATGACAAGCATTATACATATACGCCTTGACAGATATATCGACTGGAGACTAGCTTATTCGTATTCGCTCATCCGAATGTGAGGGAAGCATGAGTACAGGAACAATCAAGGACGAAGTTCGGACGAAATATGGAGAAGTGGCGCGCCGTGTGGCGTCTGGAGAACCGGGGGGCTGCTGTGCGCCTTCTTGTTGCGGAACGCAAATCGATCCGATCACCCGAGATCTGTACGACGCTTCGCAAAAATTGTTGTTGCCCGATGCGGCCGTGAAAGCCTCGCTGGGGTGCGGAAACCCGACTGCACTCGCCGAATTGAGACCGGGCGAGACCGTGCTGGATCTGGGGTCCGGCGGCGGCATCGATGTGCTGCTATCTGCCAAACGAGTCGGCCCAACCGGAAAAGCCTATGGGCTCGACATGACGGACGATATGCTCGCTCTAGCTCGCGAGAACCAAAAAAATGCAGAGGTAACTAATGTCGAATTCCTGAAAGGGGAGATCGAGAATATTCCGCTGCCCAACTGTTCAGTAGACGTCATCATCTCGAATTGCGTCATCAATCTCTCCGCCGACAAAGATCGAGTCCTGCACGAAGCCTTTCGCGTATTGAAGCCCGGCGGACGGCTGGCTGTCTCGGACGTCGTTGTCCGCGGCGACGTTCCCGATGAAGTGCGAACAAGCATGTTGCTCTGGGTAGGCTGCATCGCCGGCGCGTTGCGCGACGACGATTACATTGCCAAGCTCAAACAATCAGGGTTCGACTCAATCGAGATCGAACCAACTCGGGTTTACAACATCGAGGATGCACGCACATTTCTCAACACCGAAGGTGTGGACGTCGATGCGATTGCTTCCCAGGTTGAAGGAAAGTTCATCAGTGCTTTCGTGCGCGCGCAGAAGCCTGACTGTGGCTGTGGACCCAATTGCTGCCAATAAGAGCGCACTATGAAGAATCCTTACAACGTACTGTTTCTCTGCACGGGCAATTCCGCGCGCTCAATTATGGCGGAAGCCATTTTGCGCAGAAAAGGCGGGCCGCAATTCCGATCCTTCAGCGCCGGCAGTCATCCCGCAGGGCGCGTGCACCCCGAGGCATTGCGGCAGATCCAGCTGGCAAAGCTGCCCTCCGATGGCTTACGCAGCAAGAGCTGGGATGAGTTTGGCGGCCCGGAAGCTCCGAAGCTCGATTTTGTTTTCACCGTCTGTGATAACGCCGCCAAAGAGGTGTGCCCGATCTGGCCGGGTCAACCGATGACAGCACACTGGGGCGTTCCTGATCCAGCTTCGATTGCTGGAGCGCCGGAGCAAATCGCGCGAGCATTCCGCGATGCCTTCACGATGCTCGACCGTCGCATCAGCCTCTTTCTTTGCCTGCCGCTCGCCAGCCTCGATAGGTTAGCGCTGAAAAAAGAGATCGACCGGATCGGAAAAGAATGAAGACGCGTTTCCATCGTGTGGTAGCTTTGGCTCGCACCTGCGAGCTGGCAGTCGATAGTTTCAGTCGTTTTTTGAATGATCGAAACCTGAGCGCTGATTACTGACTGCTGCAGTTGCATCATCGAAAATTCGAAATGTTGGCTCAGCGGCTCAACAAAAGCTTCTTCACGTGCTCATTTATCCTGGTCTTGGCGTTCCCCGCCGCTCAGACGCGCTATCAGGAGCGCTATCGTCCACAGGTGCACTTCTCTCCGCGCGAACATTGGACCAACGATCCCAATGGCCTCGTCTACTTTCACGGTGAATACCACCTTTTCTTTCAATTCAATCCCTTCGGCGACGAATGGGGACACATGAGTTGGGGACATGCCGTCAGTACCGACTTGCTTCGTTGGCGCGAGCTTCCGGTCGCCATTCCCGAACTGGGCAACGAAATGGTTTTTACCGGGAGCGTGGTGGTGGACAATAGGAACACCACCGGCTTTTGCCCTCCCGGCAAAGAGTGCCTGGTTGCCATCTATACCGGGCACTATTCCCCGGGCAAAGTACGCCAGACTCAGAACCTCGCGTATAGCGTTGACGATGGCAGAACCTGGACACGGTATGCGCAAAACCCGGTGCTCGATCTCCATATGGCCGACTTCCGGGATCCCAGCGTTTCCTGGGATGAAAAAGAAGGTCATTGGCTGATGGCGGTTTCTTTGCCGAAGGAGCACAAGGTTCGCTTTTATGCCTCGCTTGATCTGAAAAAGTGGACGCAACTCAGCGACTTTGGACCCGCCGGCGATATGGATGGAGACTGGGAATGTCCAGACCTCCTTCGCGTTCCCGCCGAGAGCGCATCGAGCGATACATGGGTATTAAAGGTCGGACTGAATCCGGGCGCACCTCAGGGCGGTTCAGGCGAGCAATATTTTCTGGGCGACTTTGATGGAAAACGCTTTGTTCCCTCCGGCGAGAAGGGTTCTCACGGATGGACCAATTATGGTAAGGACGACTACTGCGCAATTAGCTTCAACAATCTACCTCGCGGCGAGAGGCCGGTATTGATTGGCTGGATGAATAATTGGCAATACGCGGCAAAATTGCCGCCCTCGCCATGGCGGGGGCAGATGAGCCTTCCCCGCCGACTCTCATTGCTGAAGGATCAGGCAGGACTGGCTCTCAGGCAGCAACCGATAACTGCTCCGCTCCGCACCGAGCACAAAGCGATTCGGCCTACCCAGAGCACTGAGATAAGCGCCGCGCAGGAACCACCGTTTGAGCTGGACTTACAATTTGGACAGCCGTCCGAGCAGGTGTTCGGCATTCGTCTCTACACCGACGAGAAGCATTGGACCGAGATCGGATTCGATCGCGCAAAGCGAGAGTTCTACACCGATCGCAGACAATCGGGCATAGAAATTACTCCAGACTTCCCGACGAAGACGGTCGCTCCTCTGGCCGAAAGCCGTCCTTACGATCTCCAGGTGATTGTCGACCGGTCGTCGATAGAGGCCTACGCGCAGGACGGAACAATCGCTATGACGAACCTTGTATTTCCTGCTTCCAGTAGCAACAGAGTTGCGCTCTTCTCAATCAGTGGAAAGCCCGTCGCGGTAACCGGTGAGATCTGGAAGCTTCGCACGATCTGGAAGTGAGAGCCAGAACAACGTACTACTTCACCGACACGCCGGCTGACTGAGAGTCGAAGGTTATCTCGACCGGCACATTAGTCTCTTGCGATGCAGGAGCATACTTCCACTTCTTGACCGCGTTGCACGCAACCTCCGCCAACACAGGATTGCCCCCGTCGATCGTCGTCTTCTTGACCGTGCCGTCAGGCGCCACAAGAGCGTTCAATTTAACGGTTCCACCGATTTTTAGTTTTTTCAGAATTGCGGGATACTCCGGCAAACTCTGCTTCAGTGGTTGCCGCTCCGCCGTTTCCGCGGCCGCTGTGCAACCCAGCGCGAAGAATAGCGCGATGATTTGTAGTCCCTTGTTCATAGCTAACTCTGGTCCGGCCGAATTTTGATGTTTCCGCATCAATTTGCCATCTTCCGGACGCGGCTCTTGCTGTCTATGCCGCTAAGAGTAGGGCGATAGTGACGATAGGTCAATGTACGTGGGTAATCGCGCATTTCGAGCAGCGGTAACCAATGCCGAAACGCTTGAAAACACAAATAGATAGCGGGATGCGCCAAGGCTGCATCCCGCCACATTCCCTGAATGGAATTCTCGACTAATTCGCGTATTTTACTGAACAGCCGTACGGACGCGTAGTCGCCACCGCCACTGGCTGTCCCGCTTTGGCTTCTTGCAAGGCCTCAGAGACATAGTTCTTCGAGCCATTGATGTCCGAGGCGTCGCTCGTTGCCTTGTCGTCGATCGCGCCGTTGTAGATCAATTGGCCCTGCGGATTGATGATGAACATGTGCGGCGTGGTCTTCGCATCGTAAAGATGGCCGATTTCGCCCTTGGGATCGAGCAGGGCGGCGGTTGGAACGGCATGCACCTTTTGCATGTATCCGTTCTCCTGGTCGGCGGTCACATATCCCTGAGCGCCGGGAGCAGACGAAATGACCGTGAACCAGACTACGCCCTTGTCGGTCCACTCCTTCTGCAGTCGTTGCATGTTGCCACTCTCATAATGCTTCTTCGTGAACGGGCATCCGTTGTTGTGCCATTCCAGGACAACGAACTTGCCCTTGTAGTCAGAAAGTTTGTGTGTTTGTCCGTGGCTGTCTGTGCCTGTAAAGTCTGGCGCCTGGTCACCAACCTTGACTGCGAACGCAGCGATGGTGAACAAAGCCAAAATGGAGATTACTGAAGTGCGAATCTGCTTCATATTCACTCCTTTAATTGCTCGTTGGAGCCTGGACTTTCTGCGAAATTGCTTTCTTAGAACTGCCTTTTGCGCCCGAATTCTTCGATGCCGTGACCGGAATGTTTACCTCATATGCCTTGTCCTTCGTGATTAGTAGACCGCGTAAGGTCGAAATCGGCTGAGTGAGTTGTTCCGATTTCTTTAACCGCAAGCGTGATGTGCCGACAACATGCTGCACCGCGGGTAGACTGGCGTTCTCGATCGTCTGCGCCTCCGCTGGAATGAAGTCCGTCACTGGGCCGAAATTCTTGTTCTTACTAGCCACTGTCAAAACGAATGAATCCTGATCCGATACCGCCGAGGCATGCACATCTTTCGGCAAAGACTGCGGCAGATTTGCGGTGGCTGTTCGAACCAATCCGGCCTCTGATGACTCTTTTTTGTTTCCATCCAGCGGTAGTGTCACAGCAAGGTGCTCTTTGGCTGGCACGCAAACCTCACGACACACCAGATACCTGACGTCGGCAGCGATCTCGGCTTTCTTAGACGTAACACTTGCAGGCACGGTGACCTTGGAAAGCAGGACAACATGTCCCTGATATCCGTAATCCATTAACCCGTGATCGGCGATTCGCTGGGGAGCTGGAAACTGCAGATCGCCGGCTTCGACTCCACTGGGAAGGTGCCAGCTGACTTTTGGCGGCTCTCCAGAGTCCCCCGGGTTTGTCCAGTAGATGTGCCAGCCGGGTTCCAACTCGAATCTTAAGCCAATCCAGTGCGAGTTACCGGGCGCAAGGGAAGCCTTATCGGAGACCAAAGAGAGCCTCGCATGCTGCTTTGCGGCCTGCGAATATGCACTCGAAATGCCGCAAAACGCCACCAGAAGTGCCGCGATTCTGCACCCGAGTGCCCTTAATGTGCCTTGATCCATACGCCCCAACGCACAGATTTTAAGCCAAAATCACCGCTCAATACTGCCTCGGAGGCATTTCATTGGTTGGAAACTGCCCAAATTCACGAAAGTGAAAACTATGTCTGTCGGCTTAACCTCGACGAGGGCGGCTGTCCACAAAGCTGGTCAACCTACGCAGCCCAGGTTCTCGGCCGACGGTCCCAGCGATGTTTTCGGAGTTCTTGCACCAAATCCGCTGACAGTGGACCTTTGTCGCTGTATGCAAGGTTTTGCTGAACGTGGTCCGGCTTGCGCATTCCCGGGATCGTTGTACTCACGTCTGGATTCGAAAGAATGAAGCGAAATGCCATTTCGGGAAGGCTCATTCCAGATGGCAGGATCTGCTTGAGCTTCTCGACGCGATCGATAGTTGGTCCCAGATTGTCCGGGCCGAAATAATTCGCGCGCCAATCTCCGGAAGGGAACCTTGTTTCCGCCGTAAGCTTGCCTCCGAGGCTGCCTTCATCAAGCGGAACCCGGGCGATTACGCCGACGTTCAGCTCGCGGCAGGCGGGAAACAATTCGTCTTCCGGCGCCTGATCGAAGATGTTGTAGATCACTTGCACAGAATCTACCAAGCCTGTGTGAATGGCCTTAAGGCCGTTCTCCGGTTGCCACCGGTTCAGACTGAGTCCAAAGGCTTCGATGAAGTTCTTGCTCTTGAGTTCTTCGACCGTAGAGCGGAACTCAGGTTCTTCAGTCCAGCTATCGTCCCAGACGTGGAACTGAAGCAGATCGATGCGATCGACTCCGAGAGCCTTGCGGATCTTTTCTGCGTGCCTCATCACATGGTTGCGTGGGAATACCTCGGAGTACTTGTAGTCAGGCGAGGCTGGCCACTTAAGATTCTTAGGTGGGACCTTCGAGGCAACGTAAAGTCTCTTGTCGGGATTCTGCTTCAGAATTTGCCCGATCAATTCGTCGCTGTGACCTGAGCCATAGGCCCAGGCTGTATCGAAGAAGTTGCAGCCGAGCTCGACGGATAGCTGAAGCGACTGAAGGGACTGCTCATCTTCCGATCCGGTCCAGCCACCCATTCCCCATAGCCCGTGTCCAATTTCACTCACGTTGAATCCGGTGCGACCCAGCTTGCGGAACTTCATGTCTAATTCGATCTCCTGAAGAGATGTAGAGACGTCCGCCGTGGCGGACCTCTCTTCTTAACGGGAAAATGGCAGGTACGCTGAGACGCTTCGCCGGTAAAACTGAAACTCTTCACCGAAACGGGACGACAGCAAATTGTCCTCGACGCGAACGCGGATCTCGGTGCCAATCATGAATAGTATCGCCGCTACGGTGAACAGGGGCAGGGGCGTGATCAGGAAGCCGGTCGCGAGCAACAGGCACAACATCGACGTGTATATCGGATGACGAACAATGCGGTACACGCCGGATCGAACCAGCTCATGATCTGCATTGAGACCGGCATCAATACGCCATTGTTGTCCGAGTGATCGGGCTCCGCTCCAGGAGAGCAAACCTGCGAGCACGAAGAACGGTACGGCAAGTGCGAGACGCCAAGGTTCGAGCGATCTTGTCCAGAAGTGGCCCTGCCACAGCAGCGAATAACCGACCATTTGGAACACGATTCCCCAACGAGCATTGCGGTTCACTTTTTCTGGAGCTTGCGTGGTTCGCTTGATGAGGAAAAACGGCGTGCACCAGGCAATCCACCCCGCGGCCAGAATGCCATACGCATAGGCAGGCATGCCCGCATCCTACCACCCAGAGTTTCGAGTCCTTCTAAGCGTGCACGTTCTAGCTGAGTCCGATGCCTTGCATGAAGCCCCGCTACAAGCCTTAAGAATCGCTGAAATTCATCTGGGACAGCGAGCATAAATCAGGATGTTTGTCCCACCAAGGTGGGGACGATGTAACTAACTCATTTCTAGATACTTACGACCATTCTTGTCGAGTGTCCCACTGTCCCAAAGCCTATACCCGCTGGGACACTGGGACACCAGCAAAAAACTGCTCATCATCGGCGATAAACGCGCACGTAGTCGATCAGCATCTTCTGCGGAAATTGGGTGGTCGCATCCGGATTGCCGGGCCAGGCCCCGCCGACTGCAAGGTTCAGCAAGATGAAGAACGGATGGTCATACACCCACTTCGTTCCTGGCGGGAGATCAGAGGGCCGACGCGTCGCGTAGAGGTTCTCGTCAACGTAAAAGCGAATTTCCTGCGGCTCCCATTCCACGGCAAAGAGGTGAAAGCCGTCACTGAAGCGTTGGTCGTTTGGCAGCGTAAATGGGGCGCCGATGCCGTGTCCCCCAGAGTATCCGGGACCGTGAATAGTCCCATGTGCAATTGAAGGTTCACTACCCAGGTTTTCGACGATGTCGATCTCCCCACACGTGGGCCATTTAACGCTATGGATGTCGTCGCCCAGCATCCAGAAGGCCGGCCAGATTCCCTTTCCGGTCGGCATCTTGATGCGCGCTTCGAATCGTCCATATGCCTGCGAGAACTTGTCTTGCGTGTTGATGCGCGCAGATGTGTAATCGCGCTGTACGCCGTCAGGTCCCGTGTAGGGCTCCTTGATGGCCTGGATCACGAGTAATCCGTGTTCCAAATGGGCATTGCGAGTGCTGCTCGTGTAATACTCCAGCTCTTTGTTGCCCCACCCATGACCTCCAGTGGCGTGGTTCCACTTTTGGGAATCCACGGGAGCACCATCCTGCCCGTTGAATTCGTCGCTCCAGGAAAGGACCCAATTCGATCTGGGCTTCTCCTCAGCGGTGATCGATACCGTGAGACATAGGAAAGCAACAAGGAGTGTTTGCTTGAGGAAACGGAATGGCATGCGGAATCCCGGTTGCGGCGGCCATGAACGTACCGCAACTGCGGTAGCGAGAGACTAGCACTTAGTTGTTTCGCGGGACCAGCATTGATTGGCGATTGCCGTGAGTCAGTTTTGCCGAAGGCTTTGACATTATTGGCGTGGTCGACGTGATTGTGGGACCTGGAACCAGGCGACGTTAGCAGTCTGCGGATTTGATCCCACACTTGACATACAGCCCGCCCCAAGCGTAATCA